>Ga0308005_10000532_pt1 | contig 13860 bp, 7 predicted proteins | sample Neamet67_FD_203142 | JGI IMG/M metagenome (GOLD analysis project Ga0308005, IMG submission 203142) | Marine microbial communities from water near the shore, Antarctic Ocean - #67 | ecosystem: Environmental > Aquatic > Marine > Unclassified | place: Southern Ocean | collected 2014-06-07 | reverse complement strand
ATCCCTTGTTGTGCGCGAAATGTACATCCGCTTCTTCACCCACTTTCGTGAATTCCATCCGCTTGTCATCATTGAATCGTGACATCCCGTATCCCTCGCCACGGCGATCCGGATACACCATCGCGACGACTTCGTCCTTTAACCCAAGGTCTTCAACGTAGCGCCCCATTCCCATAGAGCCGTCTTCATTGAGGGGCTCGGTGCGCGGCATAAAGAGAATTTTTTTACCGAAGCCCATTTCCCAGATTTCGGTATTCTCGGCAAGATAGGCGAGTTGATTTTTCATTCCACGGACGAACTTGATTAAATCCTCACCCACCATCTTCATTACCTCATAAATCGGCTGACCCGGCTGATGCTCAGTCACCGAGGCGAACCTCCGCAGCAAAGTAATATCGATCGGCGAGTTCAGTTTCGACATCGCCTCACGCTCCACCCCCAACCACTTCGCGGTATCATTCGGCCCACGCGTATCGATGTATTCCGCGACCTCCAACCAGTCACAAAATTTACGCGTCTCATCGTAAATCCCAAGATGCTTCAGCACCAAACTCAGCGCACAAAGCGGCTCCGCATCACGCGGGAACTGGTGGTGATCAAAGTTCATCTTCGACTCATTCCACTCCAAGCCCACATCCACCACCGCGATCTCTACGTCTTCTAAATCATCTTTCGAAGGCTCACGACGAAAAATCGGCACCTCATTTTCAGCGATAAGAAGAGCACAAGCGAGAAAGTCATCCTTATGAGCACCACCGGGGTGAACTACAATTTGTCGAATCATGGGTTCAGCCTTAGCCTCCCCACGAGCAATGCTCAACCACGAATGAAAATCTCCGTCATCATCCCCGCTCACAACGAGGAAGAATATCTCCCCCTCGGCCTAGCCGCAGTTGCGGAGGCGGCCAAATTCACCTCTTACGAAGTCGAAACGATCGTCGTCCTCAACCGCTGCAGCGACCGCACCGAACAAATCGCCCGCGACTTCGGTGCCATCATCGCCCGCGAAGACGCCAAAAATCTTGCCCGCATCCGCAACGCCGGCTTCGCAGCCTCCACCGGCGAGATCGTCGTCACCGTCGATGCCGACTCCCGCCTCCACCCCCACTTCCTCCGCATCGCGGTCGAAAAACTCCAAAAAAACCTCATCGGCGGCGGAGCCATGGTCTTCCCCGACCGCTGGTCTCTCGGCATCCTGTGCAGCGCCATGATGGCCGCCCCCTACCTCGCCAAATACCGCCTCTCCTTCGCCGCCTTCTGGACCACCCGCAAAGCCTTTGATGCCATCAACGGCTTCAATCCCGACTTCGTCACGATCGAGGATGTTGATTTCGCCGTCCGCCTCCGTGACTATGGCAAAACCCTCGGCAAAAAATGGGGCACTGTCTGGAGCGCGCCTCTTGTGACATCCTGCCGAAAGTTCGACCAATACGGCGACTGGCATCTCGTCCGAGATCCCAATTTTCTACGACGAGCTTTTGATGGCTCGGACAAAGAAATCGCCAACGAATATTGGTATGATCAGCGGGATTGAAAACACTCCTTACTTTGCTGCTTTTTGATAAATGGCCTCAACCGATTGTCTGGAGAGCACTACGAACGTGAAGATTCCCAAAATTGTCCCCAAGGGAATACTGAGACAATTCAGACCCGCCGTGATCATTGAAAAAACCTTGTACTGCCGCCGCCCCATATAATGGGCCGACATCAAATTCAGGATGATCTTCAAAACTATGAAAACTCCGAGAAAGAGATAAAAATACACAAACGGAGCAAAGAAATTTAAGAACAATTCAGGAGGAATCTCATTCACCTTCTCGATCTCGACCGGAAGCACCACCTCTTCACCAACCACCGGCGGCTCCGTCGCCGGTTGATCTGCGGTGATGATTGCCGGCAGGTCTTCGAGAGTCGTGAAAACCGCCTTCATAAACATGAAGTGCAATCCCAATCCCAAAAGCGCTGCAACCCCGATTCCCGACGCGACATAGTGAAAGATCACCAGGAGTCGGACCTGTTCCACATCGCGTGGATCTACCGGCAGGGGCGGTGGTGTCATCCCATTAGGCATTAAGCTTTAAGGCAGCCTTTTGCGCGGTATTCTTTGGACCATCGCTCTTCTTAGCCTCACTGGTAAGACGCATGCCCACTGGTTTAGAAACTCCGAATTCTTCCATCGTCACCCCATACATGACATCGGCCCGCTCCATCGTCCGCTTGGAGTGCGTCACGATGATAAACTGGCTTTGATCAATGAAGGCATCGAGGACTTTCAGGAAGCGCCCGATGTTTGCTTCATCAAGCGGCGCATCCAATTCATCCAGCACACAGAAGGGGCTCGGCTTCACCATGTAGATGGAGAAGAGCAAGGCCACCGCCGTCATGGATCGCTCACCACCCGACATTAGCGAGATGGACTGAAGCTTCTTGCCCGGAGGCTTGGCGATCACCTCAATGCCACACTCCAGGGGATCACTTTCATCCTGTAAAATGAGATCTGCAGTCGCTTTCTCGCCAAAGAGACGCTTGAACATCGATTTAAAATTCTTGCTCACCGCGTTGAAGGTTTCGGTAAAGAGACGCTCGGACTCGATATTAATCCGAGCAATGATCTCAAGAAGCTTCGTCTTGGAATTCACAAGATCATCGTGCTGATTCTTGGTGAAGGTGTGACGCTCTTCCAGCTCATCAAATTCCTCGATGGCATCTAGATTGACCGGCCCCATGGAGTCAAGGCGACGCTTCAAGTCGACTACGATCGCTTCCACAAATTTCCAGTCCGGTCCCTCATCGTCCATCAGCTCCATGATGGCTTTTTCGTCATCCTCTGACTTTGGCCCCACTTCAATTTCCTCTTCGAGAACTTCTTCTCCGTCTCCCGCTGATTGGACCTCAAAGGCTGAGTTCCTCCTTCCCTTCTTCTCCGCTTCCTTTCGTTCGTTGATGCAAGCGATCAATCCGTGAGTGTCAGGCCGGAAGTGTGCAAGGTCCACCTGATGCCTCTCCGTCGCTGAATCAACCAGGTTCTCAAGTCGCAGATCGAGCTTGGTGCAAGCGACTTCTTCCTTACTAACTTGGTTGAGCACCTTGCTCTGACGTGTCCGGATCTCCGAAAAGGCCGCCTCCGCTTCTTCAATCCCCCGGGACAGCCCTTTACGCTGCTCGTCGGCATGGCTGAGTTCCTCAGTCAGGGTGGCGACTTCTTCACGGTAGCCCTCCATCTCCTTGACCATAGTCTCGTTCTCGCCATCCCCTTTTGTGATCCGCTCTCGGGCCGATTGAATCTCGTTCTTGCGGCGCCCGTTCAGTTCCGCCAACTCGCGGATTCGGCGACTCATCGGATCCTGCTCACGGGCCGCCGAATCGCGGATCTGCTTCTCAACTGCCAAAGCGGTGCGGGCTTCGTTCAGTTGCTCACGCGCTTCGTTCTCTCGCTTGATCGCCTCCTCGACACGAACAGAAAGCTTGCGCGAGTCGTCTTCCAAAGCGGTCAGTCGCTCACGTGCTCGCGAGAGTTCATTTTCGAGAGCCGAGCGACTGTCGGTCGCGGTTTTCTCCCGATTCCCAAGCTCGTCGCGCTCCCACTTGTTGTTCCCCACTTTGGACTCGATGGAATCCGCCTCACGCTTTGCGAGTTTAAGCTGTCCCTGCAAGGTCGAGTCTTCCACCCGGTGACGCTGAAGCCGGTCCTTCGTTTGCTCCAGTTCTTCACGCAGTTCCTTGGTGCGGGCATCACAATCGAGAATATTCTGCTCCGCCACTTTCTCCTCGTCTGCCAACTTCTTGACCTCGATCTCAAGCGCTTCGATCTCGTTGCGACGCTTCAGCAATGAGTTATCTTTCCCTCCGCTCGATCCCCCGCGCAGCACGCCCTCAGGTGTCAAAACCTCCCCGGTCTGGGTCACAAAACTCAAATCCGGATAGTCACGACGCAGCTTCAAAGCGGTCGCCCGATCAGGAACGATGATTACCTTCGCTAGCAAGTGCTCCATCAAGCCCGTGAACTTGGCATCCACTGTCACAACATCCAACGCCCACGCGGAAGCCCCTTCGGGCAAAGCCTCAATCTGGCTCCCCTTCGCCACTGGCAAAAGACTCTCAGGAATGATCGCGGCCGTCCCCTTCTTGCCATCCACAAGCCGTTCGATGATGGAATCCGCCAACTCCTCATCACGCACGATGATCGCCTGGAGATACTGGGAAAGAGCCGACTCAATCGCGATGGCGTATTCGTCGGGAGCCTTCAGTTGCGCCCCGAGAAGCCCACTGAGACCCGGCTTAATCAGATCAGGGTCGTTGAGCCCCTTGAGCACCGCCTGGGTTCCTTTTTCCAAGCCCTCGCCGCTCTCCACAAGCTGTTTTAAAACATCCAAACGCGAACTCCTTTGCGAGTATGTCCGGTTCGCTTCGGACGCCGCCTTACGCGACACATCCAGTGAACCCCGTACTTCTTCAAATTCTCGCTGCGTCTTCTCGCGCGCCTCTTCCAGGCCGGGAAGCGTCTTCTGATGCTCCTCAAGCATTGTGACAAACTGATCGCGCTCGGCCACGGCTTTGGTCTGCTCGTTGCACAAACGCTCAGCTTCGTCCTCAAGTTGCTTCATCCGCTCCTTGTTGCCCTCCATCTGGCTGAGAGCACTCTCGATCTTGGCCAGCGAGCTCGCGATGATCTGCTGGGTCGAGTTGGCCTCAGCCCGCGCCCGACGAAGTTCGTTTTCAATCTGCTGACGCTCCTTCGCAAGATCATTGGACGATTGCTGACGCTCCTTGGATTGGCTCTCCTTATCATCGATTCGAGACTCGAGATCCTGCAACGCTGCCTGACTCTGCTGCAGCGTCTCCTTCTGCTCCGCAAGATTCGACTGGGTCGCATTGATGTCCTTCTCGTTCTGCTCCAAACGCTCGGCCAGCTCCCCCTTGCGCTCGTTGTTAAATGCCACACGATTTTCCGCTGCCGAAATGGCATTCTTTTTATCCGAAAGCCGCTGACGCAGTCCCGAAAGCTGGGCGTCCAATGCTTGAGCCTGATCCCGTGCATTCACCACCGCCGCTTCATGCTCGGGCAACCCTTGCTCAATCGTATCGCGGTTTTTAAAAAGCGACGAAAGTGAGACGAGCAACTCCGCCCGTTCAGCGGTCAACCTTTCCCAGAGCCGATGACTGAGGTGAGTATCGAGAATGGTGACATCCTTAGCCAGCGATTGATAACGCCGCGCCTTGGAAACCTGCCTCTTCAGCGAGTTCATTCGCCGCTCCTGCTCTGCCAACACATCGGAGACGCGAAGAAGGTTTCCTTCCGTGTATTCCAACTTCCGCAGTGCGTCCTTTTTCTCTTTCTTAGACTTCGTAATCCCCGCCGCTTCCTCAAAAACCTGACGTCTATCCTCCGGCTTCGCCGAGAGCAACATGTCGATCTTCCCTTGCTCCATGATCGAGTATGAGGACCGCCCGATTCCCGTATCCATGAAAAGATCCCCAATATCGCGAAGACGGCATCGGGTATTATTGATGAGATACTCCGACTTGCTATCGGCATACACCCGCCGCGTGATCGAAACCTCGTTATAGTCGGTCTTCAACGCCACCTCACAATCAGCCAGTGTCAGCGTCACCTCAGCCATCCCCAGCTTCTTACGCTTCTCGGAGCCGTTGAAAATCACATCAGCCATCTCTCCACCCCGGAGAGCCTTTGCCGAAGTTTCACCCAGCACCCAGCGGATCGCATCCACTACATTGGACTTACCGCAGCCGTTCGGACCCACGATTCCGGTCACACCTTCGGCGAATTCAAAGCGGGTTTTATCGGCAAAGGACTTGAAGCCGTAGATGTCGAGAGATTTAAGATACATGGGTACTAGGGATGAAAATGAAGAGAAGGGTGGTTCAATTAGAGCGGTGATTACTCTAAAACCTCCCCCGCAATTCTGCAAGATCCACTGGCGAAAACAACTACATATTGAATGCTTTCGACAAAATAACACTCCATGTTGTGTGTTCGCCCATTTTAGATTACCAAACCAATTGGCAGATCAAGGGACCATCATAGAAAGAAGAGCGCTGCCCTCCCCCCGAAGTAATTTTGGATTCCAAGCCTCCATGCGGCCACTGCGATCCTCCAGATTAGTCCACCCATCCAATATTTTAAGCGTTCTCAATCACCGTCTACCGGAATAGTCACTAGCCTAAGAAAACATCAACCCTTCCAAGTCATTTCACGATCGAAACAAAAGAAATAACGATCTACCAATACGCAAATTGAATGAAGATCTCAATTCCCAGCTTGAGAACCCTGTCCGGACACACCCCCACGCAGAAGTGAATGATTATTTCTTTTAGATTCAGGCATTGATCTGTGTGACTCTGGCTCTTTTCCCTAGATTTTAAGGTTCTTGGGTTTCCCTCGATTTGGTGGGCGATTCTCCCCTCCGAATGAGCGCTCGAAGCTCGAGGATCTACAGTCAAACGGCCCGCTCACTCAAATCAGGATCAATCTTCCTTTCATGGCAGGTCAGATTTGGAAACTCCTTCGCCTCCCTGATTCCTCCGATCTTCATGCCGACAGCTCCATGTTAAAATCCAACCATGTAGTCCCGTGATCCAAGGTGATCCCCCTTCCCCTGCTCTCTCCCGGTAAGCCTTACCCGTCATGACGGCAAACCTCCCCGAGTCCATGGGATCTCTCTCCAACTTGGAAGATCCTAATTTTTTGCCCCTTGGCCGGCGTCATCGGCTATCCCCCAAAGGAATGGGAAGGCTGCCCTTTCACTCCGATGCCTTTGATCACGAAAAGCCGTCCGGCATGCTCTTCCCTCTCGGTCTTGTGAACCCCGGTGGTGACGTAAAGGTCCTCCAGGTCCGGACCACCGAAGGCGCAGGCCGTCGTTTCCAGGCAGGGAAGCTCGATTCGCTCAATTTCGTAGCCGCTCTCCGGATCAAAGCTCGTCACACAAGCTCCGTGGCAAAAGGCGATCCAAAGGTGACCGTTTTCATCAATGGCCATGCCATCCGGCGAGCTATCGATATGATTCGAGGCCACCACCCGGCGGGAATTCGTCAGCAAGCCTTCGGCATAGTCAAACGCGAGAACCTGCTTTGTCGGAGTATCGATGTAGTAACACGTCTCCCCATTCGATGACCATACGATCCCGTTCGAGTTGGTCACCGGCCCATAGGCCTTGGTGACCTCAAGATCCGGTGACAGCCGATAAAGGTCCGCATCCCCTTCCTTTTTCACCAAACTGATCGTTCCCGCAAAGAAGTGCCCGTCCGGGGAACATTTCCCGTCGTTGAAACGATTCTCCGTTTTTTCAGGCTCAGGATCGCCAATCGGAGTCACTTCTCCGCTTTCTTCATCTAAAAACGCAAAGCCATCGTCCCCTGCGATGACTAATCCCCCGCTTTTTCGCGGAACCACCGTTCCAACCCGTTGTCCAACATCCCAAACTTGCTCATTTCCGCTCTCCGGATCAAAAGAAATGACCTTGTGAGATTCGATATCGACATACAAAAGTCGATCTCCCACCCAAACCGGTCCCTCACCCCAAGTCGACCTATGATTCCCAACTGGTTCAATTGTCATGTGCCGACAACAACTTTGTAACGGTCGTTTGTCGAGGTTTTCAAAGGAAATACCCACCAGATGAATAATTCTCTCTTGTCTTTTGTTATAAAAAGGGTTCTAGCCAATGTCTTGACAATAACGCAGATTCTTGGCAATGCAGAGGGGTTGAGGTCGAAACCCGGATCTCCCCGACTCGCTCCCTCCTTCCATACCTCATATCATTATGACAAACGATGTCTCTGCTTGGATCTGGTTTAGTCTTTATACGGCCGTCCTACTCTGCCTTGCCGGTTACGGCTGCCACCGCCTGACCATTCTCTATCTCTACTTCAAGTATGGTAGCAAGCGCCCCATGCCTGACCGTGAGTTCGAGGAAATGCCCCTTGTGACCATCCAGCTGCCCGTCTTCAATGAATTGCACGTGGTTGACCGTCTTCTCGATGCCGTCGCCGCTCTCGATTACCCGCAGGACAAAGTTCAGATTCAAATCCTTGATGACTCCACCGATGAGACCGTGGATATTTCGATGGCTGGAGCCTCTCGCCTCCGCGACAAGGGCTTCGACGCCGAGTGTATTCACCGAAGCGACCGCACTGGCTTCAAGGCCGGAGCACTCGAAAACGGCATGAAGTTCGCCAAAGGTGACTACATTCTGATTCTCGACGCAGACTTCGTCCCCAATCCCGACCTTCTTCAGGAAACCATCCACCACTTCACCAACGACAAGATCGCTTTGGTGCAGACCCGTTGGGGACACCTTAATCGTAACTACAACGCCCTCACCCGCGTTCAGGCCCTCTTCCTCGACGGCCACCTCGAGCTTGAGCAGACCGCACGGAACCGCTCCGGTCGCTTCTTCACCTTCAACGGAACCGGTGGAATCTGGCGTAAGTCAGCCATCGAAGACGCTGGCGGATGGGAGCATGACACCCTCACCGAGGACATGGACCTTAGCTACCGTGCCCAGCTCAAGGGATGGAAATTCATTTTCCTTAAGGAAGTTGAAACCCCCGCCGAGCTTCCTGTCGATATGGCTGGCTTTAAAAACCAGCAACACCGCTGGACCAAAGGCTCCATCCAGTGCTGTAAAAAGTGCCTCCCTTCAATCTGGAAAAGCAAATACCCTCTCGCTGTCAAACTTGAGGCCACTGCCCACCTCACTGCGAACTACGCCTATCTAGCCTTGATTGCTCTTTGCTTCCTGATTTTCCCCAAGAACCAGTGGGGACCTGATCTTGGTCAGTGGGGGAACCTGCTCGTCAATGCTCCCATCTTCTTCTTCTCCTCAATCTCCATCGTGCTCTTCTACGCAGTAGCGCAAAGATCCCTCAACCCAAAAACCTGGTTGAAGGAAATCTGTTACCTTCCCCTCTTGCTTGCTCTCGGAATCGGAATGGCTGTTAACAACGCCAAAGCCGTGATTGAGGCCATGATCGGTCATGAGTCTGGCTTTGTCCGCACTCCCAAGTATGGCATCGAGGGCCAACAAAAAATGGAGATTAAGAAGAGCCGCTACAAGGCTATCAAAAGTCTCACTCCAGTCGTAGAACTTCTATTCGGCTTCTTTTTCCTCTTCGTAGTCCTCGAAGCCGTGTTTTCAGGAAATTGGCCTTCAGCAATCTTGTTACTTCCCTTCCCGGTCGGATTCTTTTATACTTCTCTGAATTCTTTGGGACAGATGGTAAATCTCCTCCAGCTTGTGCCATTCCGTTCAAAGAAGAATTAGGACCAATCCTTCGACCTCGCTCACACACGATGCGCTCTCTCAAACTGGTTGCACTTACACTCTCCCTGTTCCCTCCCCTTCTTTTCAACAGCTGCGGATCTTTCGTAGACCAGGCCGACCAAATGGTTGTGAGCGCGAGGGACCAAATGGTTGTGAGCGTGAGGGACCAAAAAATGCTCCTGATCAAAGAAGGCCAAGCAGTTAAGACCTACCCAGTGTCAACTTCCAAGTTTGGTTTGGGAAGCCAGCGAGGTAGCTACCGCACTCCTCTTGGTAATCATGTTATCGCCAAGAAGATCGGAGGAGGTGCACCCAAGGGAACTGTCTTCACGAGTCGCCGCCGCACTCGCAGCATCGTCAAGCCCAACACTCCGGGTCGCGATCCCATCGTCACTCGAATTCTTTGGCTCAGCGGGCGCGATCGCCATAACCGGAACACATACGGGCGTTGCGTCTACATCCACGGTACTACTGCCGAATACAAGATTGGACGCCCCGCTTCCTACGGCTGCATTCGCATGAAATCGATAGACATCATTGACCTCTATCGTCGCGTTGGAGTCGGTGCCGGGGTCAAAATCATTCGAGGTTCCCTCAATACAATCCGGACAGGCCGCACTTACTATGCAAAGAGAGGTGGCAGGGAACGTGCTACAGCAACCCGCTAGTAACTCCTCCTCTTAAGTGTCACTCAATCTCGATCCCAACCAACTACGCGAGCTGTCTCCTGAGGAGCGGCTCGTTTTTTTAAAAACCCGTCTTGCTAACGCAAACGAAGAACTGCACCGCCGACATCTTACCGGAGAAGCGGGCATCGCCCATACTGAGCTTCGGTCCGCAATGATTGATGAATTGATCATCGCAATCTACCAATCCTTCCTCAAAAAAGATGAAGATCTGACAGAGATTTCCCTTGTTGCAAACGGAGGCTACGGGCGCGGAATGATGAATCCCGGATCAGATGTCGACCTTTTCTTTCTCACCTCCGTTCCGTCTGAAAAGGTCTCCAAACGGATCTCCGAACTCGTTCGGGATATGCAGCATCTCATTTGGGATCTCGGCTTCAAGTTCCTCCCCTCCACCCGCTCCGCTGCCGAGAGCATCAATGAAGCAAAAAAGGAACCCCAATCACGGACTGCCCTTTTCGCGGCTCGACTCATCGCGGGCTCCACCGAGCTCTTTGAGAACTTCTGCACCCGCTTCAGGAAAACCTGCATCGAAAAGGACAAGGAAGCCTTCTTCGAAGAACGGAGCCTCGACATCAGAACCCGCCACGCCAAGTGGTCGCATACCGTCTTTCTTCAGGAACCCAATATCAAGGAAAGCCCCGGCACCCTGCGCGACTACCATAATCTCGAATGGATCATCGACGCCGAGGCCGGAACCCGCTCGATGACCGAACTCGTCTCGCGCCGCATCCTCAGCCGATTGGCGAGACGCGAACTCAAGGACGCCTTCAACTTTCTCCACCGGGTCCGCAATGCGCTCCACTATCATGACAAGGGAAACGACATCCTGACCCTCCGTTTCCAGGGGGTTCTGGCTGATGAATTTGGCTACCCTGAAAAGTCCATTCTGCGGCGTATCGAATCCTTCATGCGGGACTACTACACCCACGCCCGCAACGTACACAACCACACTAATTCACTCTTCGAAATCTTTGAGCTCCAGCACACCGAGCAACAAAGTTTCGGACTTCGGTCAAAACTCACCTTCGGCCTCATCAAAAAGAAGCCCAAGGCACTTGATGACTACACCATCCGAAACGGACGCCTTTTCCCTCGCCGTAAAACCATCTTCGAAGAAAACCCAGACCGACTCATTCGCCTCTTCGCCTATTGTCAAACGCACGATGTCCGTCCCTCACCTTCCCTTCGAAAGCTCATCAAGTCCAACTGGGATCTCATCGACAAATCGTTCTGCCTTCGGGTCAATAACCGCGATGCTTTTCGCGAAATCCTCGGACGCAAGGGTCAGGTCGCACGCATTCTCCGCCAAATGCACCGCTGTGGTGTCCTCGGCCGCTACCTCCCGGAATTTGGCGCGCTGGACTGCCTTGTGCAACACGAGTTTTTCCACCGCTACACCGCCGACGAACACACCCTCCGCTGCATCGACCAACTCGACAATCTTGTCGACGACGATAAACCGCGCCACGAACTGTACCGGAACCTCTACCTCAATCACCCCGACCCCTATGCCCTTTTCATCGCTCTTATTCTTCACGATACCGGACGAGCCGAAAATGTCAGGAAACATATCGATGGCTCCGCCATCCTCGCCGCCCGCCTCTGCAAGCGCCTGCAGATCACTGGTGGTCGGAGATCACTTGTCATGTTCCTGGTGGACCACCACCTTACCTTGTGGCGCTTCGCGACAAAAAAGAACATCGACGACCCAGAAGTCATCCAGGAATTCGCAAACCTCATGCAGGACCGGCACCGTCTTGATGCGCTCCTCTTATTTACATTTGCCGACTCAAATGGAACCAGCGAAGAAGCTTGGTCCCCGTGGAAGGAAACCCTCATCCTCCAACTCTACCGCAACACCCGTGAGTTTATTCTAGAAGGACAAACCGGCGGGAAAGAGGAGATCAACAACGAGGTCCATGAAACGCTTGCTGAAATCAAAACCAGACTAAAAGAAAAGTATCACGAGATATTCGATGAACACTCCAAGCTCATGCCGAAACGTTACTTTCGCTACCGAAGCCAAAAGAGTATTTCGAAACATATCGTCGCCATCTGGCAATACATCGATCGCCGCAAGCATCGTCCCGACACCCCTTTCGAATGTGCCGTCCAGTGGATCGAACACCCCAAATTCGGCTACAGCGAACTCATCATTGCCAGTCAGGACTCACATCGCTTCCTTGAAAAAGCTTGCTGTACTCTTGCCTCCCACCAACTCAATATTCTTTCTGCTGATGTTTACACCCGCCCCGACGGCGTCACCCTCGACCTCTTTCGGGTCAACAATGATGACCTCAAGGCCATTACCGGTGTTAGCAAACAAAAGGCTGTCGTCGTCACCCTCTATGAAATCAACCAGCAGGAAGACTATGACTCGAGCAGGTATCTCAAAAAGAAGATCAATTTCCTGAAGCCCGAAATTGAACAAGTCGTTCAGTTTCCCGTTCGAGCCTGGATCAGCAATGATTTGGATCCCCACTTCACTGTGATCGAACTTCAAGCGCTCGACCGAATCGGCCTCTTGCACGACGTGTTAAGAACGGTCAACGATCATAACCTCATCACTGTTCACTCACGCATCTGCACCGAAAAGGGGGCGGCCCTCGACTCCATCTATGTCAGCACTCGAGACGGTAAAAAACTCACCGACAGGGATGCCATGGATCGTCTTGAGGGCGACCTCCGCGACCTCCTCTAAACTTGAGGGCCAAGGCGACCCGGAATTCTACTCCTTTGGCCCATCTCTATCTTCGCTAGGTCGCAGGGAGGGCTCTCCGAATTTGACTCTCATCATTCCATCTCGGCATTTCTGCAACCTCGCATCAATCACGAGTGACCGCCCTTTCCCCGGGCAACAAAAATCTCAAAAATCCCTCCTGATTCCATCGCCTGTCCAAGCATCGTCGGAATGTCCATGCTCACGGTGGAAGACAACAACCTGAGGTGCTTTCGCACGGTCCGTCATTGCCTGCCGCCGTCTTACTCAGCCATCGCCGCTTCAATCTCCTCAACTGTCGTTGGAAAGTTCTCAAACATATCAATGTTCTCTTCTTCACCAATGATGACATCGTTCTCGATCCGAACGCCGAGGTTTTCCTCTCGAATATAAATCCCGGGTTCGATGGTAAAGACCTGCCCCACACCAAACGGAGCATTCGGTGGACTGACGTCGTGCACATCAAGCCCAAGGTGATGAGAGGTTCCATGCATGAAGTATTTCTTCACCAGCGCCTTCGACTCATCCTGCTTCTTGGCCTCTTCAGCATCGATCAAGCCAAGCCCGATCAACTCCTTCTCCATGATCTCAATCACCTGCTTCTGATACTCGATCGGAGTCAGACCAGGACGCAGAATATCGTTGGCTCCCCACATGACGCGAAGAACAGCTTCGTAAACATCTTTTTGGCGCGGGGTAAACTTGCCATTCACCGGCACCGTTCGAGTCATGTCGGCATTCCAGTTGGCGTATTCGGCGCCTACGTCCATGAGAACCATCTGGCCATCCTCGCAGATCTGATCGTTTTCAAGATAGTGCAGAACACAGGCGTTCTTACCCGCCCCTATAATCGGCGCGTAGGCAAAGCCACGGGACTTATTGCGCACAAACTCATGAAGATACTCGGCCTCCAGCTCCCATTCCCCCACCCCGGGTTTGAGGTATTTCAAAACACGACGGAATCCAGCTTCGGTGATGTCCATCGCTTTCTGAAGGAAACGAATCTCCTCGAGATCTTTCACCATGCGCAACTCCTGCAAAAGTAAAGCAACACGCTCGTATCGATGAAGCGGGTAACGTTCCTGACACTCCCTGATGAATCGTCGATTGCGGGTCTCCACAATGGTATTCGCCCGGCTATACTCATTAGTGTGCAAGTAAATAT
>Ga0308005_10000529_pt1 | contig 13895 bp, 10 predicted proteins | sample Neamet67_FD_203142 | JGI IMG/M metagenome (GOLD analysis project Ga0308005, IMG submission 203142) | Marine microbial communities from water near the shore, Antarctic Ocean - #67 | ecosystem: Environmental > Aquatic > Marine > Unclassified | place: Southern Ocean | collected 2014-06-07 | reverse complement strand
ATTGGGGATATCCTAACTCATCACGACCTCGATCCTTCTCGCACCGCCTTTGTGGGAGATATGGTCCACGATATCGATACCGCCCACCATGGAGGAATCGCCTCCGTCGCGGTGACCACGGGATACGATCCCCAAGTCCGTCTCGAAAAGGCTGAGCCCACTCACCTTTTCCACGATCTCACTGCCTTCCGGGAATGGCTTGAGACCCAGCCGACCCATGCTTAGATTTGGCCCGTGGGAGATCAAATCATCATCAAGGGCCTGCAACTCGATTGTCATATCGGAGTTCCTGCCGAGGAACGAGCCGAGCCTCAGAGCCTCCGAGTCCATCTAACTTTACAAGTCCCGCCATTTCCGAAGAGCGATGAGATTGAAGGCACCGTGGACTACAAGGAAGTAGCGGATCAGGTGCGAGCGCTGGCGGCGAGCGGCGAGCGTAAACTCATCGAAACTCTCGCCCAAGATATCGCCTCCCACATCCTTTCTTCATTCCCGGTAGATCGAGTCCGCGTGGAACTCGATAAGCGCATCCTACCCGAGACCGATTGGGTCGGCGTCATCATTGAACGAACAAATTGAACAAGCCAGCGATTCACGTGTCTCTCATCTACGAGCGACGAAGAATTTCCCCTGCGACCCGTTTTCAAGTTCGCCCCACCCATGTTCCGAGAAGAAAAAACCGACCCCGATCACGAACTCGTCCGCCGCGCGCAGGACGGGAACACCCGTGCATTCGATGACCTCGTCGTCAAGTATTCCCCCAAACTCTACGGCATGGTCTACCACATGACGGCGAACAAGGAGGACACGCACGACCTTTTGCAGGATATCTTTGCAAAAGCCTACCGCTCACTGAAGCGATTTCGCGGAAAATCGACCTTTTATACTTGGATCTATTCCATCTCGACCAACATGACTCTCAATTTCCTAAAAAAGAGGAAACGACGGAGTGCTTTGAGCCTCGATAACGTGGATTCAGGCATTCAAAACAACGACGCTCTGGTCGATTTGGGACACGCTTCCAACCCGCGCCACCAAAGCAACATCAATGAACTTCAAAAAAAATTGAACGAAGCGCTGCAGGCGCTGTCAGAGGACCACAGAGCAGTTGTTACCATGTTTGACATTCAAGGGGTTCCCCACGCTGAAATCAGCAGAATTCTTGGAGTGACGGAGGGGACAGTTCGTTCCAGATTGTTTTATGCACACAAACAGCTGCAGGGCCACTTGCAGGAGTATGTTCGCTAAGATCTTCTTGGTTTCCCTTGAATTTTAAGAGAAAAAAATAGCTTTATCGTGAACAACTCAGACCAGATCCAGAAACTCGTCAGCTTGAAGCGCTACGAGACTCCCCCCGATGGATATTTCGAGGACTTCCTCGAAGAGTTTCAGCAGCGCCAACGCCAAGAGCTTCTTAAGAAATCGTCACTCAGCCTCCTCAGTGAGCGCGTCGGCACATGGTTTCGCGAGCTGGGCTCCATCAAATTGGTCGCTGGTGCAGGGGTCGCTTACGTGACTCTGACTATTGGCTTTGTTGTTTATTCCTCGATTTCCGGACCAGAAGTCGAACAAAACATTGCACCTGCCTCCTATAAGCGGGATTCCGCAGAGCCTCTCCCTGCTGTCGATTTTGAAGATGGCAGCAACTTCCGCTCTCGACAGGACACAAAGCGAGAATTCTAATCGACTCTTTCATTCATGACCTTCTCCAAATTTTGCCGCGGCCTCATGGTCGCTGCCTTTTTCTCTCAAGCCTCCTTCGCTCGAATCACCCTCACTCTCCCCCCGGAAAAAGAAGGAGGACCTGATAGCCAAGCCATTGCCCTGCCCGTCGATACCGAGGGCCACTACGTCACCGTAGGAATCGTGGGAGCCGATGCCTCTAAGGCACGCGCAAGCAATCTCGCATTTTCTCTAATCGCGCAGGACCCCCAGTCCCGCTGCACCATCCTCAAGGGGCCGATCGTTCAAAAATTTCCGGCCTTGGGCTCTTCCAAAAAGCTAAAACCTGGCAGCGCACTTTACTGGAAGCCGAACAAGTCCGGAGCGATCTGCCGCGTCGTGAGCTGGGAGACTTCCTTTCACGAGCGCCAATTGCCACTCAGCTTCCTTCGCGTCCACTGCAGTGCTGCTCTTCCAAAACCGGGTCAACCTCTCTACAATGAAGCAGGAGACCTGGTGGCAATCGCTCACCAACCGACGCCCGATTTTGGCAATGGCGTCTACGCCCTCCCCATCGAGGCGATCAAGCGGAACCTCACCGACTACCGGACCAACAAATCCCTGAGGCGCTGCTGGCTTGGCCTGCACCTTGACCACTTGAATCCCATTCCCGCCGTGGAAGGCATTCGTCCTGAATCTCCCTCCGCTAAGGTCGGACTGAAAAAAGGTGATATTCTTATCAGCCTCGGTGAATGGTCCATCACGACCTACTCCTCCGCGATCAACGCATTTTACTATCTCCTTCCAGGTCAAGAAACCAACCTTCGTGTCCTCCGCGGCACGCAACTTCTCGATCTTAAAATCACTCCCTTGGCTCACCCTGGCTATTCTGCGGTGCCCAAGACCGGGGAATAAGTCCTTCACGAATCGTGGCAAATCATCCGGCTAGCTTCTCGGTCCGCACTTCGGGGAAAGGAACCTACGAGATTTCCCGACAAGTCGAGTCCGTCGTTTCCGAGTCCGGGATCGAAACAGGCACGGTGACCATCTTCGTCCAGCACACCAGCGCCAGTCTGGTGATCATGGAAAATGCGGATCCAAGTGCGCGCACGGACCTCGAGAATTTCTTCGACCACCTTGTCCCTGAGGATACCCCCTATTTCATCCACACCGACGAGGGTCCCGATGACATGCCTTCCCATATCCGCATGGTCCTCACCCGTACCAGCGAAGTGATCCCGATTATTAATGGACAAATGACCCTCGGGACCTGGCAGGGCCTTTTCCTCTTTGAGCATCGGGACCAGCCCCACACCCGCATGATCACGATCATGGTGCAGGGGAATTAATCCTCCGCACGCATCGCCTTTAGCCGCTCTTCCTGAGCGTCGAACAGAAAAATCGACCGCTTGAAATCGATCAAGCCATGAAGTTTTTTGGCCTCTTCGCGCGAGCGATCATCGATGATCATCGTGAGCTTTCCCATCTCTGCCGCAGGAATTCCCGCTAAAAGGCGAGGATCAGACACGCGAAAGACAATCTCGCGAATCTTGAACCATTTTTTCACGAGGTCCACATGCTCGATCTCACCATAGGGAAGATCGATCACTTGCATCTCCCCTTTTCCACCGGAGAACACATTGCCCTTCAATCGCCAGGAAAGCTCCACATGGTCGGAAAGAAAACGAAGTTTGCCCAAGATTTCCTCGCGAGCAAGCGGATCGGTCGGAGGAATCTGGAAGCTGATATTGACTGGATCGGTTAGCATCATCGTTTCTTCGTGACTCTAAACGAAGCCCGGAAGGATAGAAAGAGGAGAAGAGTAGCCTACTCCTTGCAGAGCGTCGGCGAACGTATTTTCATGAAAGCTTCCGATCTCCGATCGTCCTGAACCCCGGCAACTTTCCTCGCTTGCGCTGCCTCGCCTAAATCAGTAAATTATTAAACAGGCAGCTGATCTTCATCACTTGATTTCCAAGACCGCTCCCGCACTCCGGGCGCGGTCTTTTTTTACCCCCCATCCCCGCTCTAAATGATTTCCACCTCTCTCCGATCCTTCGCTTGCTTCATCGCTGCCGCGAGTGCCTCCTTTAATCCAACTTACGCGACACCCGTTGTCGGGGTTGATTTCTCAACGGGAGGTTCCTTTAACTCAACAACTGATGATCTCGTTATCGGCGATGGCATTACGATCTCAGACTGGAGTGTCGCAGGCGGCGGAGGAATCACGGGAGATGGAAATGGCAATACCGGGCGAGCTTCCGCCCCCGTCGGAAAATTTAATGGGCCTTCTCTAGCCAACGGAACCCCTCCTGCGTTCGGAAGTGCCCCACCTACGCAGGGAATTCACTCGTTTACCATCACGATTGATTCAAGCACCACGATTAATCTGACGAACGTCAACTTCGACTTCAGCCGGGCAACGGGGGGGGGCGCCCAACGATGGTTGGCCTTTCGCACGAGCTTAGACAGTGGACTTCTCTATAGTGAAAATGGTCCTGCACGTCCCGCATTCACCTCGGTTGGGCTTGCGCTCACAGATGCCAAATACCAGGGACTGACAGATACAACGGTCACTTTTTACTGGTATAGCGGAGGCCAAGGGTCAGGCGACTGCGATATCGATTCCATCGTCGTCGAAGCCGATCTGGCCGCTGCCAATCCGCCCACCGTGACCAACTCTGCTGCGACCCATGTCGAAGCGACCAGTGCCACGCTCAATGGTATCGTCACTGATACCGGAGGAGCCGCTCCTCTCATCACCATTTTCTATGGAACCAGCGATGGTGGCACCACCCCCGGGAACTGGACCAGTTCGGTCGATCTCGGAAACGAGACCGCCTCTTTCGTCACCGACGTCACCGGCCTGTCACCTTCGAGCAATTATTTCTTCCGCAGCTATGCCGAGAATTCCGCCGGGACAGATTGGGCCCCCTCCTCTGCGACCTTTACCACCAATGCCATCTTCCCTTCCAGCATCGATAATTCCCCTGCCATCAATCTCAGGGGAACCTCGGCAAGAGTGGGCGGAGAGGTGACCAACACCGGAGGATCTTCCCCCGTTGTGACTCTTTACTGGGGCGATAACGACGGCGGAACAAGCACCGGCGCATGGGACAATTCAGTCGCACTTGGAGCACAAAGTGGCTCCTTCGAGACCGATCTCGCCAACTTAAATCCCCTGACAACTTACTATTTCCGCAGCCTCGCGATCAACGGAGGGGGGCAGGTTTGGGCTTCGCCTACCGAAGCATTCACCACCTTGGAAGTCCGTGACCTTGTCATCAATGAGTTCATGGCCGCCAATGACGGTGGCCTTTCGAATAATCCGAATGCCTGGTTTCCCATCGCGAATCAAGTCAGCGGGCGCACCGATGACTGGATCGAGATTGCCAATCGCAGTAGCGGGCCTCTTCCTCTCGATGGCTGGTTCCTCACTGATGACTCCGCCAATTTGACCCGGTGGGCTTTTCCCGCCGGAACAACGGTGCCCCAGAATGGCTTCATTATCGTTTATGCTTCCGGTGACGGCATCCCGGATGCCAATGGAAACCTACACACCAACTTCAAGCTATCTAAAGGCGGAGACTACCTCGCCCTCGTGGATCCCATGTTTGCCGTGGCCTCGGAGTTCGCCAGCGGTGGCACGAATTACCCGAGCCAAGACGATGATATTTCCTACGGCTTACACCCGGTCAGCGAGCTTCCCGTTTACTTCGAATCTCCCACTCCCGGAGATGACAATGACACCAATGGTCAGGCCCGCGTCGCTGATACGAAGTTCAACTTAAAACGAGGCTACTATCAAACTGCCATCAATGTGGAAATCACCACCGCCACTCTGGGAGCGACCATTTACTACACCACCGATGGCACCCTCCCCATCGATGAATTGGGAAACCCCGGCGCAAGTGCTCAAACCTATTCCACTCCGATCGCCTTAAACCGGACCACCGCGATCCGGGCGGCCGCGGTGAAGGTCGGGTTCGTGCCCACGAACGTAGACTGCAACAGCTATTTCCTTCTCGATATCGATGGCGCGGCATCCAACGGCATCGACACAAGCGGACTCAATCTCCCCTTCCTACAGCAAAGCCAACCCGCAGGATGGGGCAGCCTCACTTCAGGCGACTATGACATGGATTCCGAGGTCTCCCAAGAAACTACCACCGCGACTGGGCATGCCACCTCGACTGCAAAAACGATGCTCGAGGGAATGCGGGATATCCCCACCATTTCCATCGTCATGAATCGCGACGATTTTAGTGGTTCCAACGGCATTTATACCAACTCCGGCAATAAGGGATTTGCTTGGGAACGAGCCTGCAGTGCTGAGTTCATCCCGGCAGAAACGGACACGCGTAGTGACTGGCAAGAGAACTGCGGACTCCGGGTTCAGGGAGGAGCCAGCCGGAACCCCAGCAGTAGCCCGAAACACTCACTGAGCTTCCGCTTCCGCGAGAGATATGGCGTCAACAAACTCAAAGAGCCGCTTTTCCCAGGCTCCGCAGTGGACGAATACAACGTCATCGCGCTCCGTGCCGGATACAATAATTCATGGATTCACCGCGATTCCGGCCAGCGCGGCCGTGGCTCCATGATCCGTGACCAGTGGATGCGTCAGAGCATGCTCGACATGGGCCACTCCGCAGCAGGCGAGGGCTTCATGGCCCACGTCTTTGTCAATGGCCTCTACTGGGGACTTCATAATATTTGCGAACGAGGAGATGCCTCTCACTACGCAGAGCACAATGGAGGCGACGCAGACCTTCTCGATGCTCGAAATGGTTCACAATACACCGATGGAAACAGAACCGCTTGGAACCAAATCAGTGGGGTGGTCGATAGCGCTGACTGGCAGAACATTCAACAGGTCATCAATATCGACCAGTATATAGATTACCAACTAATCAATCGCTACGGATCCAATCAAGATCTCAAAAAAGGTGGCAACTGGCGCGCTGCGGGCGGAGGCCCCTTCCCTTCCGGCATGCCCGAGCAGATGGCCCCCTGGGACCTCTATTCCTGGGACGGAGAACGCTGTCTCGAAAGCCAAAATTCCACCAGTATCCCTCTCGACCCCATGGGAGTGCGCGGCACCTTGGAATCAAACGATGAATACAAAGTCCGTCTCGCCGACCGCGTGCAGAAGCATTTCTACGGAAACGGAGCCCTCACCCCAAGCAAGACCGCAGCCCGCTGGGAACGCTACGTAACCGACATCGACCGAGCCATCATTGCCGAGTCCGCACGCTGGGGCGACCACCGCCGAGCCACCCCATACACTCGCGACACCGAATGGCTCACTGAGCAAAACCGCCTCTACACGAGCTACTTCCCGGTCCGCACTAACAACGTGCTCAACAACCTCACCCTCCTCACCCTCGACGCCCCTACCTACCTTGTCGGAGGAAGTTCTCAAGTCGAAGGTCTCATCCCCTTGGGTTCAACCCTCACCGTTACGGGCAGCAGCACCATTTATTACACCACTGATGGCAGCGACCCTCGCCTCGATGGAGGTGCCATTTCTCCAAATGCCACTGCAGTGAGCAGTGGAGGCACTATCCCCATCTCTGTGGGAGCGCTCGTGAAAGCCCGTGTCCGAAGCGGCTCGACTTGGTCCGCCGTCACCGACGGAACGTACCTCGTTGGACCCATCGCCGACTCCACCAACATCGTCATCTCCGAGATCATGTATCACCCCAACGGCATGGACGAGAACACCGAGTTCATCGAGTTGCTGAATGTCAACGGCTCCAACGCCATCGACCTCTCGCTCGCGACCTTCGCCGGCATCGACTACACCTTTCCCCTCGGTGAGTCCCTTGCACCCGGCGAGCGCATCGTCATCGTAAAGGATCCCATCGCTTTCGCCACCGTCTACAATACCGCAGGCATGAGGATCGCCCCGGGAGATTACGCTTCCAGCCTGAGCAACGACGGCGAGGAACTTGCCATCATCAACGGGCTGGGTGTCGATGCCCAACGTTTCACATACAACGACGTAGATCCATGGCCCAGAGCAGCCGATGGCGACGGATTCACCCTCACCCTAATCGCGCCCGAAACATCCCCTCTCCACTCGCTCGCCTCGAACTGGCGCAGCAGCACCGCCCTCAACGGCACTCCCGGCGGAAGCGACGCCGAGACCTTCATAGGAGATCCAATGGCTGATGCCGATGGAGACGGACTCAACGCCCTTCTAGAATACGCGCTTGGTTCAACTGCTGGAGACGCCGGTCCCAGCCCTGAAGCTCTAACCACCCTAGGAGCTGGAACCTTTGATGATGGAAATGGTGGAACAACAGAATTTCTAACCTTCTCCTACCGCCGCAATTTGGGAGCCGATGATATCCTCTATCAAGTCCAGTTCTCCTCCGACCTCGACAACTGGGCTGACACTGGATCCAAATATGTTACCTCTGTTTCAAATGAAGATGGCACCGAAACGGTCACCGTCCGCAGCGTCACTCCCATTACTGATCTGCCGAAAAAATTCATCCGCTTGAAAATCAACCTTATCCCCTAATTATGAAATCGCTCACTCTATCCGCCCTCCTCGCCCTCCCCGTGCTCGCCTTACCAAAGGCCGTTTTTGAAGCGCAAACAATCGATGACAAAATCACGGTGGGCTATGGGCTCGCGGTGGCCGATGTCGATGGCGATGGAAAGTTGGACATCCTCTTAGCAGATTCACATCGCACCGTCTCCTACCGGAGCCCCGATTGGAAAATGCACGAGCTCACCGGAAAACTGACCGAGAAGGATCATGTCTGCCTCTGTGCCAAGGACATCACGGGCGATGGCAAAGCCGAGATCGCAGTGGGCGGAGAGTGGAATCCCGGTGACACCAAGACCAGCGGAGCCGTTTTCTCACTCAACGAACACGCTGATTGCTTCGCGCCTCGCTCCACTAACAAACTGCATCACGAGCCCACGGTCCACCGCATGCACTGGGTTGCAGAAAAGGATCGTCGCCATTTTCTCGCCGTCCTCCCTCTCCACGGCCCCGGCAACATCAAAGGTGAAGGCGAAGGAATCAACTTCCTCGGCTACCGCCCCGAAATCGATCCCGCAAAGGACTGGCAAACTTTCCTCATTCATAAGGGCTTCCACCTCGCTCACAACTTCGACCCCGTGAAGTGGAATGACTCCGGCAACGAAAGCATCCTCGTTGCCTGCAAGGAAGGAGTTCATCTTCTCTCGCCTTCAGGAAAGGAACAATGGACCGCCAGTCCCATTACCAGCGCGGGCGCTGGGGAAGTCCGCCTTGGCAAACTCCCAAACGGAAAAAGATTCATCACCACCATCGAACCCATGCATGGGAACCAAGTCGTCATCAATCCGGAAACAGAAAAGGGCTTGTGGTCTCAAGATCGCCAAGTAATTGATGACTCCATACAACAAGGACACGCGCTGGTCACCGGCGACTTTTTAGGACTCGGCTATGACCAAGTGGCCGCTGGATGGCGCAATCCTTCCAAAAAGGACAAAAAAGTGGGCATTCGGCTCTATGTTCCTACCGATGAGGATGGAACGGCCTGGGAGCTCCACTCGGTGATCGATGACAACACCATGGCCTGTGAAGACATGAAGGCCGCCGATTTGGACGGCGACGGAAGGCTCGACCTCATCGCCGCCGGGCGCGCCACCAAGAATGTCATCATTTACTGGAACAAGACTTCCAAGTAGAAGCAGACCCTTTCTGTCTCACCGATTGGGTTTGCCTTTTTTCCCGGTGATCGCTAAGGCAACGGCCCCGCGACAAGCGGGATACCGCTATGGAAAAGAAAAGTGATTTCGGACTGATCGGTCTGGCCGTTATGGGTCAGAATCTCGTGCTCAATGTGGAAAGCCGCGGCTTCCAAGTTTCGGTGTATAACCGCACCACCTCCAAGATGACTGATTTCATCGCGGAAAACCCCGGCCGCAATCTCGTCGGCGAAGAAACTCTCGAAGGCTTCGTGCAGTCGCTCGCCGTTCCTCGCAAGATTCAGATCATGGTGCAGGCAGGTGGTCCGGTTGACGCAGTGATCAAAGCGCTCATGCCGCTTCTCGATCCAAATGACATCATCATCGATGGCGGAAACTCCCTCTACACTGACACCGAACGTCGCGACAAGTATGTCGGCGAGGCGGGCTTCCGTTTCATCGGAGCCGGTGTTTCCGGTGGCGAAGAAGGCGCACTCAAAGGCCCTTCCATCATGCCCGGCGGACCTGCTTCCACTTGGGAAGTGATGAAGCCAATCTTCGAAAGCATCTCGGCCAAGGTCGATGGCGAGCCTTGCGTGGTTCACATCGGAGAGGGCGGTGCCGGCCACTTCGTCAAGATGGTCCACAACGGCATCGAGTATGGTGACATGCAGCTCATCTGTGAGGCTTACAATATTTTCAAAGCAGCTGGCTTCACCAACGAAGAGCAGGCGGCCATTTTCGCTGACTGGAATGAGGGCGAACTTGAGTCCTTCCTCATCGAGATCACCGCGAACATCTTAAAACAGAAGGATCCTGAAACCGGTAAAGACATCGTCGATCTCATCGTCGACAAAGCCGGTCAAAAAGGAACCGGACGTTGGACCGTCATGGGATCCGTTGAGCAAGCTGTCCCTTTCTCCACCATCGCTGGTTCAGTCGAAGCGCGCATCCTCTCCTCCATGCGCGATCAGCGTAAGATTGCTTCCGGTATCCTTCAGGGACCCAGCAACTGGGACTTCGATCTCACCATGAGCAAAGAAGATCTCGTCAAGAAAGTGCGCAACGCGCTCTATGCGTCCAAGATCGTTTCCTACGCGCAAGGCCTCGACCTCATCACGAAGGTGGGCGCTGACAAAGGCTGGGCGCTCAACCTCGGCGAGATCGCTAAGATCTGGCGTGGTGGCTGTATCATCCGTGCACGTTTCCTCAACCGCATCACCGAGGCCTACACCGCAGCGACTCCTCCCACCAACCTCATGTTGGCAGATTTCTTCACGAAGGTTCTCAACGAAGGTCAGCAAGACTGGCGTGAAGTGGTCGCTCTCGCTGCGACCAATGGAATCCCCGTTCCATCGATCGGCGGATCACTCGCATACTACGACGCCTACCGCGCCGAGCGACTTCCCGCGAACCTTCTCCAGGCTCAACGTGACTTCTTCGGAGCGCACACCTACGAGCGCACGGACAAGCCCGAGGGCGAATTCTTCCACACCGAAGATTGGCCTGAGCTCATGGGCTAGACCCACCAAGGACCTCCTTTTAAAAACGGCGCACTCGAAAGGGTGCTCCGTTTTTTGTGGATAAAGCACTCAGCGTTGTTGGTGAACCAGCGAGTTCTTATTTTCTCCGGCGCTGTTTTTTCGCAGGCTTTTTCTCCGACTTATAAACCGTTTTCTGTCGAGGAGGCTGGGCTTGTTTCTTAGTCGTGGTTCCGGTGATTGCAATGACCTGAAAGTTGACCCGCATATTGAGTCGATCCACTTCCATGACCTTCACCTTAAGGCGGGTCCCGGAAGTAATCTCGCCATCGCGGCGGCTATAGAACCGTCCCGAATTGGACTCAAAGGACCAGTGACCGTCCGGGAAGCCCTCTCGCTTCACCACGCCACGTTGCATGATATCGGTGCACTCCATGAAGAGCCCCATCGCCCGGATTTCTGTCACGATGGCATCGAAGACCGGCGGCTCTTTATATTTCATTCCCAGCTCCAACCACTCGAGCATTTTCATGCGACGACTCTCCGTCTCGGCGCTCGAACTGGTGCGCTCGGTTTCGGAAATGTGAGCCGCGATTTCAACACAACCCTCCTTCTTGGGAACGGGATCGAGTTGCTTAGGAGGATTCTCAAGAAGACTTTGGAGAGCTCGATGCACGATGAGATCCGCATAGCGTCGGATCGGACTCGTGAAGTGACAGTAGTCACTCTTCGCAAGGCCGTAGTGGCCATCAGGGTCCACAGCATAGGCCGCACGTTGCATGCTTTTAAGAAGGCCCAACTTGATGGCATGTTCCTCGATGCTACCTCTCGCCGCATCGATAAGTTGCTGGATGTGCTTCCGGTTACTAAGATCACCCGGTTGGTATCCATGGGATCGGGCCAGCTCGGCAAAGTCGTTCAAGCGGTCAGGATCCGGATCACCGTGGATTCGGTAAATCGCGGAGCGACTGGAATTCTTAATCTTCTGAGCCACCGCTTCGTTCGCCGCGAGCATGAATTCTTCGATCAACTGGTGACTCTCGTTGTATTCGTCCTTTTTGTAACCGGAGGGCACACCCTTGTTGTTAATCATGAGGGTGATCTCGGGCATATCCATATCGAGCCCGCCTCGGGCGAAACGACGTTTCCGAAGAACACTCCCGAGCTTCCAGGCTTCACGGATGTGGTCCCCGAGTTTCCCCCCGTCTTCTTTGTTCTCCAAAATTTCCTGCGCTTCCTCGTAGGCATATTTCCGGGGCGTGTTGATGACGGCATCGACAAAACGAGCCTTCTTCATCGCACCCGCCGGTCCGAAGTCCATCACGACGCATTTGGTGAGACGATCCACTCCCGGATTCAGAGAGCAAACGCCGTTACTAAGAACTTCAGGAAGCATCGGGATGACGCGGTCGACGAGATAAGTTGAATTTCCTCGCTCACGCGCTTCTGCATCCAGCGCGGTTCCCGGTTTTACGTAGTAGGAAACGTCGGCAATATGAACCGCCAGTTGCCACCCAGATTCCGTCTTCGCGACCCATACGGCATCGTCGAAGTCCTTCGCTGTCGAGGGGTCGATGGTGATGACGTCTTTCTTCCTCCAGTCTTCGCGACGCTTGATTTCATCGGCAGGAATTGCTTGAGGAATGTCCTCCGCTTCCTTGACCACGGCGGAAGGAAATCCCCGGGCCACTCCGTGCGCCGCGATGATTTGCTCAACGTCAACCCCAGGTTCGCCAGCGAAGCCGAGAACCTCGACCACATGTCCCGTCGGGCTTTCATGGGGATCAAGCCACTCGGTGATTTTCACCACGACAATCTGGCCGGGCTTGGCCCCCTTGCTATCAGAAAGACGAATGCCTCCGGGAACCCGCGTGTCTTCGGTGAGGAGAATTCCAAATTTCCCGCGCGTTTGATACGTTCCCGTGACGATGCTGGAACGACGTTCGACAATTTCAAGAACCTTGGCCCGCATGTCAGGCTTCATCCCCTTCCGACTTGCAGGAGGACGACCCGTCGGCTTCACCAGGCAGACGCTCACGGTGTCCCCATCAAGAGAGGTCCCCAATGCTGTCGAAGCAACGTAATAACGCGGCTTGGTAGAAAGATCGACGCCACTGGCGAGGTTTCCTTCGTCGGTGTAGTTCGGCATGAACCAACCGTGGCCAGCGGGGTTGAGTCGGATCGTCCCAACTAGCTGAGGAGCCTTCCCGCTAGAAGGTTTCCCGCTAGGAGGTTTCCCGCTAGATGCCTTCCCGCTAGAAGGTCTCCCGCCAGCTGCTTGCTTACTCTTTCCTGCTCTGGCTGGAGCTTGGTCCCGACTCGCATTCTTATGATCCTTCTGGGCAGGTGCTTTTCCAGCAATAAAACGGCCCTTTTTCCCCAGAGAAATTTCGCCAGCGCGTTCCATGTTAAGAAGTAACTCGCGGAGATCTGAACGCTTCGTGCTTGGGATTTCGAGGAATCGCGCCAACTCACTTTTATTAAGAGGCCGTCCCCCATCGGGATCGATCAATGCAAGGATGCGCTTCTTCAGCGGGTTATTGCGGGGTGCTTTACCGGGCATGCAAGAGTATGCGTCAACTTTGCCCATCTAACAACCGCTGATCTCAGCACCCGATTCTGCCCAGTTTGAAATCTTTCCCCTTTTTTCCCCTCGCTTCATAAGAGAATCGCATTATCATGTAGTTACATGGTAATTTTTATAATCAGAGGGTTGCCAAGCTGCGTCAAACTATTCTAGTCTCAGCCACTGAACTTATCGTCTATGAAAGCACACACATCCCGCTCACTTTCTCGGAAGGGTTTCACTCTAGTGGAACTCCTCGTTGTTGTCTCCATCATCGCCATTCTCGCGACCCTCGCGGTTGCAGGGGCAAAAACCGCTATGGAAGCGGCCAAAAAGGCGAAAGCTAGAGCCGCAATGAAAACCTTGGCCGATGCTGTCGACCTCTACTATGACCGCTATGACTCACTTCCACTAAGCGAAGGAGCCGACGGAGACACCGAGTTCCGGACCGACTCAGAGCTCATGAACGTCCTTTGTGGCTTAGAAAGCGCCAA
>Ga0308005_10000528_pt1 | contig 13895 bp, 5 predicted proteins | sample Neamet67_FD_203142 | JGI IMG/M metagenome (GOLD analysis project Ga0308005, IMG submission 203142) | Marine microbial communities from water near the shore, Antarctic Ocean - #67 | ecosystem: Environmental > Aquatic > Marine > Unclassified | place: Southern Ocean | collected 2014-06-07 | reverse complement strand
TTTCTTCGGTGTATTGGCGGATGGGGTCGACCGGCACGATCGCGCCGGCGCGAAGATAGATCGGCATGGTGGCCAGATCCACGGCGCGCTGCACCGTTTGACCGCCGGTCTCGAGCTTGCCGGTCCACCAGTCATACCACTTCCCTGCGGGCAGATAGACGTCGCGGGACGTCGCGCCCTTTTCGTAGACCGGGGCAATCAGCATGTCGCGGCCCCAGAGATACTCATCGCCGGTTCCCCTAGCCTGCTTGTCCTTCGGGTAGTGCAGCCACAGCGACCGCATCATGGGCATCCCGGTCTCGCGGGCTTCCCAGGTCAAGGTGTAGTTGTAGCTCAGCAGTTGGTAGCGCAATTCGGCGTATTTTTTGGCGATCGGCTCGATCTTGGGATTGTTCAGCTCCGATTCCAAGGGAGGCGTGCCGCTTTCTTTCGGCCCCATGTTGTCCAGACCCCAGCCCCAAGGCAGTCGCATTTGCCAGGTTCGGCCGTGTCCGCGGAACGACGAGGTAAAGGCGGCGAACTGAAACCAACGGGCGTAGAGCTCACCCGTCAGATCCTGCGTGGGATAGAAGGCGCCGATGTCTGAACCCCAGAAGGGTGAAAGGCTCAGCGAGTGGTTGATACCCACCGCAATCTGCGCTTTGAGGGTTTTGAACGAAGCGTGTGTATCGCCCGACCAGATCCAGCCGCCGTAACGCGCCACGCCCAGGTGGCCGTTGCGATGCAGAGACCAAGGGCGAACGTTCGGTGCTTTGGAGAGTGGGCCTTCGTAGTAGAGCTGATGGCGCTTCATGCGCTCGTGGAAGCTGAACCAGTCGCCCTCGTCGGGCCACCACGCATCGACGCCGGTATCGACCAGCGCGTTGTGCTCTTTCCAATAAGAAGCGATGTGGTGGCTGTCGACCGTCTCGCCGGATTTGGGCGGAATGGATCCGTGCAGTGTTTCCAGACGGTCCCGATCCCATGGGATCATGTGCATGACGACTTTGGCATGGCGGGCGTGTAGATCGGAGAGCACGTCCTTGGGTTCGCGCTTGAAAACACTTCGATTGAATTCGAACGAGGGCTGATGTGTATTCCAGCCGCGTGGCGTGAAGCCGGTGCCGAGGTAGATGACGGCGTCGACCGGGATCTGTTTTTTGCGAAAGGTGTCGACGATGCTGACGATCTGCGCGTCATCTTCCAGCGTCCGGTGCGACTGCATGTAACCCATCGCCCAACGGGGCGGCAAGACGGCCGGTCCCGAGATCGTTGCAACGTCTTTCATGAACCTGGCCGGTTCGTGTGCATCAAAGACAAACACATCGTAGGTGCCCGGGATGAAGGCCTCCGCTGGTGGCATGCCGATGCGACCTTTCCGCTGCTGTTTTCGGCTGACCACCGTGCCCGGTAGAATAGGCTCTGCCGGGATGAACTTGCCCGTCTCGGCGTCGCTGAGATCGATCGCACCCCACGGTGCTGGAATGAACATCCCCCATCCACCCGTGCCAACCATCAGGGGCACCGGATTGTAGGAGCCATAGGTCCCCGTTCCGTACCACGGCGTCATGGGATGCAGACGCCCACGACGATCGAACTCGATCTTGTCGGTGCGCCAGGAATCCCCGGTCTGCTTGGGGCCGCCTTCGCCCATTCCCAGCACCGGCTGGTCATCCAAAACAAAGGACATCGTGCCATCGGGAGCAAAGGTGATCTTCTGCAGAGGTTCGTTGTCCAAGGTGGTCACCAGCACCGACAAGGGCTTGCTCTCTACGGTCACGTTCAGCTGGCCCACTCTTGCCTTGACCGGTTCGAAGGCCGAGTCGAGTTCGCGTAGGCTAATGGCCGCCTTGGGGTAGTCTCGTTCGATCAGCGCCGGGGTATAGGGAAACTTGTCTTTGGAATCCTGCGGCTGCATGGTGATACGAACCCCGGTTTTGCCCGCGGCACGAATATCGAGTTGCGGTCTGGCGACAACGCGGACCGCCAAGGTCGATGAATCGCTCATCGTTCCCTTACGGGCGGTCAGCGTGAGAACATAGTCGCCCACGGCTGAGAAGGTAGCCGTCGTAGCCAATGCCGCGTCGTCGGCGAAGGCGACCTTGCCCGGGCCCGAGGTCTTGCTCCAGGTGAGCTTCGTCGTGTCGGTAGAGATCGCCCGCAACAACTGTCCGTCGAACGGCGTTTCCCGGCCGTGCAACACGATGCGGTCAACGCCGGCTTTGACGGAGGGCGGGAAGTTGGGGAGCTCGCCCTCGTTGTACACTTTCCACTCCAGAATGCCCGTGGACTTGTCGTTGCTGTCCATCTCCAGACGGAGCTTGGACGTGCGGACCTCGTCGAACGTAGTCGTATTGAAGGTGTCCTTGGCCAGCCCCAACCCCGAAGGATTGCTGACCGGGACAAAACCCTTGCCGTCCCAATAGAGCACTCGGTAGGCCTTGGGCACGCCGACTCCGCCACCATCAGCCCACCAGAAAACATCGATTTTCCGTGTGTCGACAGGCGCCGCCCAGTCGTACTGGACCCACTGGGTCCCTTTTGACGGCCAATTGCCGTACGCTCCCTTGCCGCGATCACGAGAGACCTTGGGGGCCTGCCCGTCGTGCAGCGCCGCCAGCGACGTATCTCGAGACACGTGAGAGGTCGACGGTTCCGCGACCGGGGCGACATTGACGCCCGTTGCCGCGTCTGCCCCTGGGCACAGCACAATGGCGCACAGGATGGTGATGATAATGAAAATTCGGTTGATCATGTGATTATCCTCAGATGTTAATACTAGGCAAACCGCCTCGTGATTGTAAACGGAACGTTGATTCGCAGTAGCTCATTTTTAGCGGATTGGTTAAACATTCTTTCACGCGATGATGTCTTTAACGACGTGACCATGGACGTCGGTGAGGCGGAAGTCTCGACCTTGGAATCGGTAGGTTAGGCGCTCGTGATCAAAACCCAGCAAGTGCAGCAAAGTCGCGTTGAGATCGTGAACGTGTACGGGATTTTCGGTGACGTTGAATCCGAAGTCGTCGGTCGCTCCGTAGACGTGACCGCCTTTGACGCCACCGCCGGCGAGAAACATCGTGAAGGCTCGATTGTGGTGGTCGCGGCCATTGCTGCCTTGAGCCATGGGCGTGCGACCGAATTCGCCGCCCCAGATGACGAGGGTATCGTCGAGAAGGCCGCGGTCCTTGAGGTCTTGGATGAGAGCGGCGACGGGCTTGTCGGTGTCCCGGCAGTTCTTAGGGAGCGCTGTGTCCAGGCCGCCATGTTGGTCCCAAGCTTCATGGAAAAGCTGAACGAAGCGGACGTCGCGCTCAACGAGTCGGCGGGCTAGTAAGCAGTTACGAGCGAAGTTCGATTCTTTGATGTCTGTGATGTTATAGGCGTCGAGGGTCGCTTGGGATTCCGAGCCGAGGTCCATGAGTTCCGGGGCGCTGGTTTGGAGCCTATAGGCCGTCTCGTAAGCTTGGATACGCGATGCAGTCTCCGGATCGGAGATACTAGCCAGGGTCTGCTGGTTAAGCTGCTTGAGGGCGTCGAGTGAACTGCGTTGGGTCTGGGCGTCGTATCCTTTTGGATTGGAAAGGTAGAGGATCGGGTCGCCTTTGCCTCGAAAGGGAACGCCATTGTAAAGGCTCGGAAGAAATCCGCATCCATAGTTGCTGGCCCCGGCGCTGGTGCCTTTGGCGCTGTTAAGAACGACGTAGCCAGGAAGGTCTTCGCTTTCATTGCCGAGTCCGTAGAGTGTCCAGGCTCCGATGCTGGGCCGGCCGAATTGCGAATGACCGGTGCTGAGCATTATTTGAGCAGGGGCGTGGTTGACCGCATCGGTCTGCATGGATTTGATGAAGCAGAGGTCGTCAACGTGTTTGGCGATATGAGGCAGGAGTTCGCTGAGCTCGATGCCGCTTTGGCCGTGCCGGTTGAATTTGAATTTCGTGCCGAGGAGAGCGGACTTGGGATTGATGAAGGCGGCGCGATAGCCTTCGAGCAATTCGGCAGGAGGCAGTTCGCCGTCCCGTTTAATCAGTTCTTGTTTGTGATCGAAGAGGTCGAGGTGGCTGGGGGCGCCTGCTTGGAAGATGTAGATGACGCGTTTCGCTTTCGCGGCGAAGTGCGGCATACGCGCGGCGAGTGGATTGGCGGGAGCGTTGATTGGCTTTTCGCCGGCGAGGAGCGAGTTCAGGGCGAGCCCTGCCATGCCGACGCCGCAATTGCCGAGAAACCAGCGACGCGATTGGATCGATGCCAATTCATTTTTGAGTTCGTGATGCATGGTGTCTAGTTCTTGTTAAGCGTTTCGTCCAGGTTGAGCAATACGCGCGAGGCGATGACCCAGGAGGCCACGTCGCGTGGAGTGATTGCGGGTGGAAGTTCGGGCGGATTGTCGGGATCGATGAAGGCGATTTCGCGGGTGTTGATCCATCCTTCGGAGAGGCGATTGCGTTGTTCTTTGAGTAGGCCGAGCAGTATTTTGGTGTCTGCTTTGCTGGCGGGACGTCCGGTTGCGAGGAGGTAGCCGTAGTTGATTCTGGATTCGTCGTTGTCGCCTCCTTCTTTTAGTATTCTCAATCCCATTCCTTGGGCGGCTTCGACGAAGACGGGTTCGTTGAGCGATGTGAGAGCGGAGAGTGGTGTATTGGAAAGGATGCGACGGACGCAGGAGGCATCGGCGTTAGGAGCATCGAAGGAACTGAGAGCGGGATCGGGCATTGCGCGCTTGCGGAAGATGTAGAGCGAGCGTCGGTAGCGTTGTTCGTCGGTGGCCTCTATCCAGTAATGGACCGGTTGATAATTATCTTTGAGCATACTCTCCGGAACGGGAGGGAAAACGCTGGGACCGCCGATTTCCGGATTGAGCAAACCGGACGCGGCGAGGGCGATGTCGCGAACGATTTCGGCATCGGCTCGGAAACGGGGACCTCTGGCGAGGAGCGTGTTTCGCGGGTCTTTCTCCGTTAGGTCGGGACGAAGATTGGAGCTTTGCTGATAAGTCTCACTTGAGAGAATAGATTTGATGAGACGTTTTTGGCTCCAGCCAGTCTCCATGAAATCGACGGCGAGCCAATCGAGCAATTCGAGGTGATCAGGCATGGGAGATCGAGTGCCGAAGTCTTCGGGAGTCGTTACGATCCCTTGGCCAAAGAGAGCTTGCCAGATGCGGTTGACCTGAACTCGAGCGGTGAGCGGGGCGTCTTCATTCGTAGCCCAGTGAGCGAGGTCGAGGCGGGTCGGGTTTTCGATGGGCAATGGGTTGAGGATTGCGGGGACTTGTCGCTCGACGATGTGCGTGGGGCGATCCCAGGAACCGCGCTCGAGGAGGCGGGTTGTGCGGGCGAATTCGGAATCGGTCTCGGCAGAGTGTAAGACACTGGTTTTCGCCTCAGGAAAACTGGCTTCGAGGGCGGCGATTTTTGTATTCAGTTCTTTAAGATCTTCTTGGTCTTGGCGCCAGGCGCGAAAGATCGTCAGGCGATCTTCATCTGAGCGATCGGTTGTCGGTTTTTGCATCGCGAGGATTGCAGCATGATCGTAGACCGGTACTAGCGGATTGGCACTATTGGTTAGGGAGAGTCTGAATCGACCGATTTGTTGGTTGTCTAAGCCGTTGTTGTTGCCGCCGTGTTGCTTCTTGAATCGGACCCGCAATTGGCTGCCTTGCGGCAATGCGAGCGGCTCCTTGAAAGCGACTGAGGCGCTCGATGGCGTGTGCCTCAGAATCGGGCCTCGATCGGGGCTCCAAGCGGTTTTAACGTCGCCGTCGATCAGGAACCCAGCGGGTCCGACGCGCCGTTCATCGTTATCTTTTTGAAAATATTTGTGCAGTTTGCGCGGTTTGAAATCGAAATCGGCGGTGGCGTTTTCCAGCTCGACGCGAGTCCATTCCGTTTCGTTGTGCCATTTCCGTGAAACTTCCCATTCGCTGATCGCGAAAGTTCCCCAGTAGCTGCGACCGGGACCGCTAAACGGAAGGTCTTTGTGGAGCAAGGCCTCGAATCGCATGCCAGTGACCATGTCGAATTGGGTTTCACCTTCAATCTTCGCGACGCCGCCGGTAGAGGGATGGCCTAGAATGAGGATGCTGTGGTCAGCGAGTTCTTCTGGATGGTTGAGGCCTCCCTCCCATTCCTGGATGTCGGTGTCCCAAATGGTCCAATTCGTAGTGGCGGATTTTTGCGTTGCTTCCCATTCGGCGAGTTCGGATTGCCAGTTGGGGCGTTGGGATTTGATTTCCTGTTCCAGCGTTTCAATTTTTCCCCGGACGGACTGGATCGTTTCGGTTTGCTCGTCGCTGTAGACCCAGGATTTCGCTTCGTAGGTGTCATTGAAAAAGGAGAACAGCCCGAAGTATTCGTCATGGCTGATGGGGTCGAACTTGTGCGAGTGGCACTGGGCGCATTGGAGTGTGAGTCCAATGGTCGCTTTTCCGAAGCAGTCCATGCGGTCGAAAATGCCTTCGAGGCGAAATTGCTCGGAGATGATGGCGCCTTCTTCGTTTACCATGCCGTTGCGCATGAATCCGCTGGCGATGAGTTGGTCTTGGGTGCGGTTAGGGATGAGATCGCCGGCAAGCTGTTCGATTAGAAACTGGTCGTAGGGCATGTCGGCGTTGAGCGCTTTGACGACCCAGTCGCGATAGATCCATTGTTCGCGAGGTTTGTCCTTTTCGAAACCATTGGTGTCAGCGTAGCGCGCGACATCGAGCCATTGGCGGGACCATTTTTCGCCGAAGGCCGGTCGGCTCATGAGTTCGTCGATAAGAGCGTTAATACTCGACTGGGGCTTGGAGCGGTAAGTCTTGACGAAGGTTTCAATTTCTTGCGGGCTAGGAGGGAGTCCAATGAGATCGAGATGGATGCGCCGAATAAGCGTATAGGGTGATGCGGTCGACGAATGCTTGAGTCCGGCTTCTTTAAGACGCGTTCGAACAAAGGCATCAATAGGGTGTTTGGCGATGGAAGGCGGCTCGTCTTTCTTAGGTTTACTGAAGGCCCAATGCGCGTCGTATTTTCCGCCTTGTTGGATCCACCTTTCGAGCAGTTTCTTTTCGGATTCGGATAGGATTTTTTTGGACTTCGGAGGCGGCATCTGCTCGTCTTCGTCGTCGGACTGGGTAAGGAAAACCAGGTCGCTTGCTTTGGGATCTCCAGGCACGATGGCAATGGATCCGTCGCGATCGGCATACGCGTGTTCGGCTATGTCGAGACGAAGGTCGGCTTTGCGGGCCTCCTTGTCCGGACCATGGCACTCGAAGCAGTTTTCGGACAAAATAGGCAAGATTTCACGGCTGTAATCGATGCTCGGTTCTGCCGCGAGCGTAAAACTAGAGGCAAAAACAGTTAAGAAAATGAACAGACTTTTCATAGTGATCTCAATGCGTGTCGTTTCGGTTGGATTCTCAATGAGTCTTCCCCTCACCCGCTGCAAGGTCCGCAATCCGAAGATTCCGATACTCGACCTTCATGACCACGCCGCCGTGGATCTGCAGTGCGATCGGGGCAGCGCCGGAGAATTCTGCATCGGTGTATTCCGACGCCTTCTTGCCATTGATCCAGCAAGAGAATGTGTTGCCTTTTGCCTGAAGGCGGAAGCTGTTCCATTCGCCCTCGGGCCTTAGGAGTTTCTTTGCTTCCGTGGCTTGCCCTGATTTGGGATAGCCTTTTCTACCTGCGTAGAACGAACCGGTCATGTCCACTCTCAGGCTGCCGGAGATGCCGAGCTGGAGTTGCAGCTTCGGTTTGCGCAGTTCGATTCCCGTGTCGACGCCACGTTTGGTGGTGCCTTTCCATTTCGCGTCAAAGTCGAGAATGAAGTCGCTGTATGTCTTCGTGGTCCAGAGGTAGTGCTCCCTCTTGTCTGGCGTGCTTTCGCCGATCAGGACGCCATCTTCGATCCGCCAGAACGTCGCCGCATCTTTAGTCTCGAAGTTCGTCAAATCCTTGCCATTAAACAGTGGCACGAATGCAGGATCGTCGGCAGATGTACCCGGATTCTTGGTCGCCGCATGCCAGGCTTCGATCGTTTTCTTGAGGCGGGAGACCACTTCCGGATGAGCGTCGGACACTTCTTTGGTTTCGTGTGGATCTTTGGTCACGTCATAGAGACGTACCGGCTTCTTGTCCCAGTCGTGAAGTTTTCGCCACTTGGTCAGATCCTTGCCGGGATAGCGAACCAGCAGTTTCCAGTTGTCTTCGACGCACCAGATGTACTGTAGCGTTTCGTCCGGGTTCTTGGGACTCATGTTGTGCGTTGAGTGGGTGACGCCGAAGACGGTTTTGCGATTCTTCACCGCTTCCTCATCGAGAAGGTTGATGCCGGTGAGATGCTCAGGTGTCTTAAGGCCTGCGGCGGCGGCAATGGTGGGAAAGATGTCAATCGCATGGGCCAGGTGCTTGGACTTCTTGGGCTTCACGTGTCCCGGCCACGAGATCATAACCGGCGTGCGCGTCCCGTTTTCATACGGCGAGGCTTTGGAGCGAAGGGCAAAGTGTCCAAAGGTCTTTTGGTGGGGATCGTTCGGGCGGGTGCTCCTGGCCGCCCAGCCGTTGTCGCAGATGTAGATGACGATCGTGTTCTTCGTCAGGTCTTTCTCATTGAGATAGGCCAGCAATTCACCGCAAGTTTCGTCGAACCATTCGATCATGGCGTAATACTTGGCCACATCTTTGGCTCGCCCCGGCATGGTGTATTTCTCGAGCAATCGCTTGGGAGGATTGTGCGGGGTGTGGGGCAGGAAGGGCGCGTACCAAAGAAGGAACGGCTTTTTTTGTTCGACGGCATGATCAATAAAACCCGTCACAGGTTTCATGGAGGTGCGGCCGATGGTCAATCCATCGTCGCCATGTCGGCCACCGCGTTTGGGGTCGCCATGGGTCATGCCGTGCGTGAAGCCGCCGTCTTCCCATGATCCTTCCCACCATTTTCCAGACTGATGGGCGAGGTAACCGTTCGAAGTCAGCAATCTGATGAAGCTGGCGTTCTTGTGGAATGCCGCGCGCAGCGGAGCATCCAGTTCATGGCGTTTGTCACTGAAGTAACCGCTGCGGTCCGGACCCCAGGCGACATCGTTGCCGGTGACACCGTGTTGGTGTGGAAAGAGTCCGGTCACCAGCGAGGCGAGAGACGGACGGCAAATCGGCGCCGCGACGTAACCGCGATCGAAGAAAAGGCTGCTGCTTGCGAGCGTGTCCAGATGGGGTGTCTTGATGTCGGTGTGCCCCATGAAGCCGTAGTCACTCCACGCCTGATCGTCACTGAGGATGAAGACAATGTTCGGAGGAGGGTCTGCGGCGAAGGTGTTGCTGACTATGAGGAGAAGCAGGGCGGTCAGCGACCATGCTGTTCGTTGGATCTGAGTGAATGAGTTCATGATGGTCATCGTGTCTTATTAGAATTTTAGCTCGAACCGTTCACCGGTGTACTGGATCTTCTTGGTCACGCCATCAGGAATAAGTTCAACCTGGAACGTGCGCGTGGCCGTCTGCTTTGAGGCCGGCTCGAGGCTCAGCTTTTTGGCCGCGTCGTCCCACTTGACCAGCGTCTGGACTGAATCGCCTTGCAGGTAATTGAGGCTGATGCCGTCGTCGTCGTAGAGCGTGTAGTTGCCGTCGGCACCTCGGTAGATCTTGAGCGTCGTGGGTTCGTCGACCTTTTGTCCGGTGTATTGACGGATGGGGTCGACAGGTACGATCGCGCCGCCGCGAACATAGATCGGCATCGTGGTGAGATCCACGGCGCGCTGCACCGTTTGACCGCCGGTCGAGTAGTTTTCAAAAATCGCCGCACTTGCTGCGAGTTTGTCGAGCTGCGGCGTGCGCAAAACCGTGTTCCCCATAAACCCGAAATCGCCATAACCCTGATCATCGCTGATAATCAGCAGAATATTGGGTTTTTCGGCGCTGTAGGCCTTTTCAACCGGAGTTCCCGCCTGCGCCACACCGGTTACCAACAACATTCCGGCAAGGATTCTTTTGATAGATATTCTCATTATTTCTTATCCTGATCATTGGCATTCCCAACTTTGGGAAGCAGCGTCATTGGGTAATCCAAGTCGAACCTGCTGGAAGGACCGTTCCTGAATTTGTCGAGTGCGGGGTTGTAGGTGTGGATGCTGATCTTGTTCGACTCTGGCTTGAAGACCATGTAACGCAGCCATGATTCTCCCCCGTTGTTCATCTCCTGGTAGTCGCTCAAAATCTGGTGGACCGGGTTGCCATGATCTCCGGTCGAGGTAAGAACGGCCTCTGCACTGAAATGACCGCAGAGAATCATGAACATGTTCTCGTGCTTCCTGACGAATTTTTGCCACATCTGCTCGCCGTTGTTGCCTTTGAGCTTCAGCTTATTGGTGGTTCTCGTCTTGTCTCCCTTCAGGTAGGAGTGCGTCACGACAATGGCACGGTGGTCAGGATGCTCGGCAACGATTCTGTTCGCCCAATCCAGAACTTCGTCGCGGGGGTGATACTCGAGAGCGAGAATGAGAAACTTCAGCCCTGCGGCCTCGAAGTGATACCAGGAATTGTCATGGCGATCCGGATCGAAGGTGCCGCCAAACTCCCGCCGTTTTGCGAATTTTTCGCGAGGAAAGTATTGATTGAACAGAGTGGTCCGGTTGACGGCGATATTGAAGCCATACTTGTTCTTATCGGTCTTTTCATAACCCATGTCATGATTTCCCAGGCACATGCAGTAGCGGACTTTCCCATCCAAAATCGACATGGCTTCCTTGGCGATGGCCCATTCCTCGGGGACGTCGGCCTGCACGATATCTCCTTCGTGGACGAGAAAAGCGATATTGAGTCGCTTCTGATTGTCGCGGACCCATTCCGTTTGCTCAAAGAAGTAGCGCCGTAAGTCTCCATTGCCCCACTTGGCAGATAGCTTGTGCCGTATATCGCAGTAATACTGGGTGTCAGGCAAAACCGCGATGGTGAAAGGTTCCGTTGTCCGGGCTGCATGCTCCGCTGCCTTCTGCTTCTGCAGCGGCGCAGCAGGCTCATCGGCCCAGAGTGGCTGCAAGAGTGGCTGCAAGAGTGGTGCCGCGCAGCACAGCGAGAGTGTGATGAGGAAGGGTTTGATCTTGTTGGATAGCTTCATGGTTAATCTCGTTTCTTGATCACCGCTGCCTTAATCAACTCACGCGCCTCAATCGTTTCCTCACTCTGCGGGGCGAGTTTCTTGAGCTTCTGGTAGACCTGGCCCGCGGCGGGCAGGTCGCCTTCGTTGAGCTTGATCTTGACCTGAGTCATGATCAGCAGGCGGCGCTGCCCCTCATTCATGTCTGCCTCGAGCATCTGCTCGGCGAGGATGGCTGCCCGTGGGTCGCCCATACTGGCGTAGACGGCGATCACGCTGACCATGAACTCCGGATCCAGGCGCAGCATCGGATAGGTGGCCAGGGAGGTATCAATCAGACCCAAGGCATGCCCGTGGTCTGTGGTGGAGTCAGTCCTGGCCAGTCGCCGAACCCGCATCCGTGTCTGCTCCACATGCTCTTGCTCCTCCTCCGACAGCGGCCATCCGTCGCGGTGAAGACGGACAAGTAGCGCTTTTGCTTCCTCGCGCTTTCCCTCTGCCAACAATGCGCCCGCCATCAGACGGCTTCTGTCGATCTCGCCCACCGTCAACGAGCGGACGAACTCATTGGGGAAGGTGACGTCCAGCCAGCGATGATGCGGGTCCCCTGCGCCGGAATAGGTTAGCACGAACGAATGAACGCCCGGTTCGAGATATACGCCGCCGCGTTCTCTTGTCTCCCGGTCTTTGAGACCGTCGGTCTCGATCACGGTTTCCGAACCGATCACCAGCCGGCAATCATCATCCGACGTGAACGAAAACGCGTAGTCGCCTGCTTTCTTGACCTTCAGGTAGCCAGTGAATTTCAAGCCCGAGGGGTGAGTGGTCCGATGATCTTTGCCGTCCTTCTTGGTGGTCTTGTGATAGGGCAGCAGAGCGCCCATCAGATGCGCTCGGTCGATGTGTCTGAGAACTCCCTGCTTGACCGGCTTCAATGAATCGAAGTCCGGCAACTCATCCCACTTGCCATAGTAGCTGGCAACCTTCATTCCCTGCTCTTGGCAAGCCTTCGTGGTGTACAGCTCAACCGGAAAGCTTTCAAAACCCTCAGCCAGCTGGTTTGGGCCACTGCTAGGGCTCCTTAGCCATGCATGGTGCTCGGAGGGGCCATAGCCGAAATCCACGCCAAATCTCTGGCCCTTGCCCCCGGTTTCACTATCCCATTTCCTGGAAACACGCCAGCCTACGGAGACCAGCTGTTTGCCGTCGAGGCTGAACAGAATTTTCGTGATTACAGCATCACGCGAGGCGTTGTCTTCCCTCTTATGGTGGAGCGTCGTCAGTTTCTTTCCCGACGCCAGGTCCCACTGGCTGACGAAGCCCTCGCGAGTTCCCGCAGCGAGTCGTTTTCCATCCGGCGAGAAGGCCAGCGACAACACCTCGCCCTGCTGAGAGTCGAGCGTTCGAAGCGGCTTGCCGGTGGTCGCGTCCCACAGCCGAATGTGGGAATTGTCGATCGCGGATGCCACGCGCTTGCCGTCCGGCGAGTAAGCAACGGCGCGAACGGGCCCGGCGTGAACGCCAAGCGTCAGAAGTTCCTTACCGGAGGAGGTATCCCAGATCTTGACCGACCGGTCATGACTGGCCGATACAAGCCGCTTACCGTCCGGCGAAAAGGCCAGCGCGAGCACATCACTGGCGTGCCCGATGAACGAGCGGATCCTCTTGCCGCTGACGGGATCCAACAACGTGATGCGAGCGTCCTCGCTGCCCGTCGCCAGCTGCTTGCCGTCTGGCGAAAAGGCCAGTGAAACGACGCTGACCGGAGCGACACTGATCGTGTGCGTTTCCCTCGGTGCTTCCTCCGCCTGTAAGATCACGTCAACGTCCCACAACCTGACGCTTCCGTATTCGTGTCCCGAAGCCAGCTGCCGGCCGTCAGGAGAGAAGACGAGAGAGCGCGGCGTGTCGTGAAGCGCTCCTCCCAACACCGACACTTGCCCGAGGTCGCGGCGTTTGCCCTTGTCGCCAACTAGCTGAATGCGCGCATCATGAGAAAAGGCGCTACGACTCAAGTCGGCGGATACACTAGGAGACGCCCATTCCCCCCGCCCCTGCCTTGAAGGGGGCTGAATCAGCCACGTGATGCGGTTCTCTCCCCCTTTTTTCAGGAATTTTTCCGGGATGACAATGTTTCGGTCGGACCACTGCCACATGCGACCGAGCGGCTCGCCGTTCATCCAAACGTACTCGATCCGTGCCCCGTCGAGCAGGGCTGTCTTGAACACCAGCTGCTTGCCCTTCCAGTCCGCGGGCAGGTCGAAGGTGTTGGCCAGCCAGAACCCGCGGCCCTTGTCGAAGTGGTAACCGAACGACAGGCCTATGTTGTGTTCCCTGCGGAACCGCCACATGACCGGCGACCAGTCCAACCCCTGTGTCAGCCCTGCGAGCTTATCGCTATCCAAAAGATGGTGATACTCGCGCGCCCCAGCAAATTGCCAGCGCTCGCTCATGTCGACGCCCGCATCGGTCTGTTCAATTTTCTTGAGCAGAGCTACCGCCAACTCGGCTTTGCCGCGGACCAATAGCTTGATATCCGACAGCCCCAACGCGGATGCTCGCCAGTGACTGCTGCCGGCTGGAGAACGGTCCATCACGACGGCCAGCAGCTTTTCGGCAGCGGCGTAGCTAGCGTCTGTCGGACTGTTTTCCTTGCGACTCAAACTCTGCGCAATCTGCAGCAATTGGCCGTACGGATACGCGGCGATCACCTCATCGACCCGCCGCGCCAGCCCGTCGCGGATCCGTCTTCCAGCGAGCTCACGGGCTTCAACGTAAGGTAGTCCACCCATACGAGGGCCGAAAGGGCCATTCGGGCTAACGCCACTTGCGACCTTTCC
>Ga0308005_10000527_pt1 | contig 13898 bp, 8 predicted proteins | sample Neamet67_FD_203142 | JGI IMG/M metagenome (GOLD analysis project Ga0308005, IMG submission 203142) | Marine microbial communities from water near the shore, Antarctic Ocean - #67 | ecosystem: Environmental > Aquatic > Marine > Unclassified | place: Southern Ocean | collected 2014-06-07 | reverse complement strand
TAGATATAATTTCCGTCGTCTTGATTAAACCAACAATTAAGTTACAAGTTAAAAGTACCAGGCTTTCTTCGTGGATTGCGCTCAAACAGCGTCCTGCGTTGACTGTTAAAAACAAATTCAGACTCGACAAGACAAATTGTTCAGGTGTCTCTGCTAAGAAAAAAGTAATACTACGTCGACAATCTATGGCAACAACCATACGGCATTGGCCGGTCAAGTAAATCACATGTTCTTACATTGAAGACTGTTTAATTTTGTATTTTAGGAAGAACAGTTACTCGCTATTTTGAAAGCGGTTCTTACTACGGATTCATGGAAAAAACAGGGAAAACGCTTTTAGCCACCTCTTGCGACGACGAACTTAATCTTCTACGTGTGTACACCTTGGGGGATATTCAAAGCAAAGTGTTTAAACGTAAGCACTCAGTTGCCACTCACATTGTAACTTGTGCGTAAACTCAAACCCCTGGGATTTATTTTGACACAAGATTCACTAGCCCGAACAAAAAAGTCGTTAATTTTTATGCGTAACTTTAGAATATTTTTTGTACATTTGGGGAGCGGTTTGTGCGTAATTAGGAATCATAATGTGATCCGTTTTAAATATGCTTAAAAGTTTTCCCAAATTCTCTAGCAGCGCAATCTGTTGGTTGTTTTGTTTTCACATAAATTTGGCAACGAATAATTTGGTGACATTAACATTTATTTCAGAGGTTCAGAGGCCCCGGGTGCAGTACTTGAAACTGCTTCAGAACAATGAATTATCTGTTGTGAATCAGATACCGCTGATAGTGCAAGGCTTCAACAATAACAGTAGTGTGCAGTTGGTGGGGTTGAAAGTGCATGTCTTGCGCAAGAGAGCTCACAAAGACAACGTCATGGACAGGTACACACAAGTGAATCATCTTGCTAGATACCCATGTTCGTGTTTTCAGAATTGTGTTAAATTTAGTTTTAAACTTGCGGTTTAGATTTTGCTTTTGGTTGATTTTGAAAGCGTTTTGTTTCGTTCTGGCAGATTTCTGTATGTCTACCCCGAAGACGACTCTACAGTTGCAAAGACCTGGACGGACGCTTTCACAGACCATGTCATTTCGTACTGTCCACCAACACCGAATAGAGATGCGTCACCATACGAACTGCTCTCTAAAGGCAGACCGGAGACTGTTGCTGAGCAGTTCAACTTCATTAGCGCCATCTCAAATAATCACTGGCGGTCATATTTGAGGCGCGATGGGAGTAAAAGTTGTGGTCTGAGCTGCGCAGAGCAACACCTGTTGTTCCAGAAGCCGAACAATTACGTTGGTGGTCTCGATAATACTAAATATCATCCAACGTCATTGCGAAATCGATTGTTTTTCGATTTCGTAAACAGAAGTAAATGTTCGGATGGAACATATGCCACGAAGCTGTGTCATGGGTGGCTCGCGAATAGTCAACAAGGAATTCAAGAGCACATGATCAAACAGCGAGAGTCGTTTAAGCGAAAGCTTGTTTCAACGCGAGTGGTCAAAGTTGACCTGGCAAGTGTTTTCGTTGATTGTGAACTTCCAATTCCCATAAATATGGCTGAAGAGAGATCGTTGTACACGGAGTTCTGTGAGAACCTGGTTGCCGATGGTGTCGTCATAATTCGCTCATTGACAAGAGATGGTGGCGTTCTTATAATGAATGGCATCACATCAGATGGCGATATCAGTCCCTCTAAGTTTGAACACATTGAGTACGTCAATATGGACAATGAGCTTCGTGTGCAATGCACGTGTAGTCAGTACGACATTGTGCAGAAGGCTGGTCGCATTCGCCGTGACATCCCCCCAGAATCGCTATTTCTAGATCAGTCATGTACATGCTTACATTGTCGATTCTGCTTTAATCACTTATACGAAGTCTGTCAGGATATTACGATGCTACGTCTCCAGCCAGATACAGTGCTGATGCAAGGGTTGAAAGAAACTAAAGCTAATTCAGAAAAAGCAGTCCTTCTTTTAAATTGCCCGTTGCCTGGAAATGTAATCAATTTTTCAGTGCAAGGCATGGAAGAGCTTGGTGTCCAGTTCGTCAATCTATCCAGAGACCGCAAGACCATTACATGCCAAAGTGGCTTGTGCGCCGCAACACGGACGAATCGCCGAACAACGCAGACAATTTTAGACCTCACCGATTTAGACAAAGTGTGCCCACATCTGCGCACAATGTCACAGAACACTTCTGAGTGGAAACTTTACCTTTCTCATTCAACAGAAGTGGATCAAGATGGTCTGTTCGACCACCCAATTAACGTGAAGTTGGGTAAAGACGATGTGAGGTTCGACGTGGAGACAGAAATGTGGGAGAGTGGCTCTTTAAGTCAACACAAGCCACAGGACGATTTATCTCCAACATTAATAAGGTAACGTATTACGTAACAAGTTCTTTTAACATCCAGCCGCCATATTCACTAAAGTTAAACGACGCAGTTTAAACTGCAGATTAAACGTGTGGTTTAACCTGGAAATTTGATTTTAGTGGACATTTTACATTTAATCTTGGCTTAACTGACCTCGGAAGCAGTGTTAAATATTTGTGTTTGAACGCCTATTAATCCTAGTTTAATCTTAGTGAATAGAGCCTGAGTAAAACCATGTAGCTTAATCTAAAGTTAAACCAATCGAAGGAATTCCCCGGTTTAAGTTAACTTTAAACCGGAGTTTAACTTTAGTGAATATGGCGGCAGGATTATTTAACGTTTCACATTAAGTCAGAGTTGAGCAAAGTCGCCGGCCCGTGTCCGGTATATTTCAGGCCGGGCCGGTAGCCTATATTGTTCAACCTTGCCGGCCCGACTGGCCGGTATAATTTCGGGATGACATTTCAATCAACATGTCTAATGCTTTGAGAATAACTTAACCATAATTTTTCACCTGCTTTTTGCCAATTTTGTACTTAAAAAATCTATATCACATTGTTTCGACTGCATTCTGATTCATCGAATCGACGGTTTGCATTATCTCTGTATTTGTGTACAAGTGCGATCAAAAAGTGCAAGCTCGTGAAATCACTATATTTATGGTGCAAGCTTCACACTGAAAAGAAAAAAAGCAATATTTGAAAATACTCCCTCAATTTATAATTGCATGGTTCCGTTTAATTTTAAAGCGATAATCACAATTTCTCTCGAAAAAGTCGGGCCGGTAAATATTTGGGGTCTTTGCTCATCTCTGTAATCATTATAAGTACTTATTAAAATTTAAGTGGAAAAATCACGAATGGGAACTGTTTGACAATATATAGCCTACTCTCATCTATATTTTTGGCCAGTGGCAGGGAACGAAAAAGTGTCTTTTTTTCTTTTAAAGATGCACAGCTCATAGGGCCACTGTGAACGACGGAAATCGTACTCGAGATACGGATGGGTACATCATTGGCGATCCACTCAGACCCACGTTTCGATCTGAATGCAAATGCGGTGTATGTATAGCTTAATTTTTACGTTAATTTTTACCCTTTGTTTTATTATTTTCTGCTTAGAAAATTAGAAGTTTGCCTAATTTCGTAAGTGAGGCATGTTCATGTTGGAAAAATAAATTCCCAATTAGTACAGCCCTGGGCTTAATTACCGGCACTGATTCTGTCCATGTGTCCGTTTCATTTCAGGCTGGATATGATGAGCTGCTTGGATATATGTTTGCCTACTCAACAAATCTGTACACACGATACGTAAGTTATTATTTTGAGTATAAGTTTATGGCGCAGCTTCATATTAATACTGTTCGCTAGTTTCTTTTACTTTTGCGAAAATGATTCAAAATACGTAAGATACACAATTCTAAGGGCAAAGGAAGTGCCGACAGAAACGCGATTATTAACTCAAAGTATCGCATTCACTGTTTTGCTATAGGGGGCAGTAAAGTGCGATGTGGAGACGTTGACCTGCAAGCAATTGTCTCCTGGATGTGCCGTCAAATACACGGGAGAGTACGACTGTGTCCACCAATGGACGAAGGAAAGTTGCGCGGGAGATGAAATGGCCTGGGACTTTCATCATTCCGTTCAAACGTCAAAGATCTCGTTTTCTGCTTACGTAAAGCAGAAAAACCGAATCTACCAGTCAACCCATCTGGGAGCTGCAAAGTTCATGTCCGCAAAGACATTTATCCGGTGGTATTTCTCTTGGACCGTGGCACTTCGAAGAGACTACAGAACTGAGCGAGATGAATTTTGCGGCGATAACCCGGATACTCTAGTTTGTGACGGCACCCATGTTGGAGTGGCATTGCGAATGGTCGACTACTCGAAGAACACAGTCACAAAAGCCGACCTAGCTGAAACTGTTGTTCCAAAGCACAAGCGCTACAACCGGGTCTTCCTGCCTTACCAAACAGGAACGGCAAGCCATGTTCGGAAGGTTCGAAATGACCTGTTTGCGCGGTGCCAGCAGTATTTAAAGAATACACCGGCAGAAGAATCAACCACAACAGAGGATGAGATACTGGAACTTTGCTTAGAATATGACACAAGTGTGCACGTTATTGTGTCGCGTTTTCTTTCAAAGTCTTATCCTCTGAAATTCTTGAAATGCGTAGCCGGACTGCTTAAATCGCTGTTGTCAGATGCTGCACTGGGCAATTTTTTACCGTGGAGCCAATTGGCATTGATAAGGAAATGTGTTCTGGATCTAAGCAACCGAACAAATTGCTGTGACAATTTTGTGCGTCTTGAAGATCTGTCTCCTCAATTCTGCTCAGCACTCCGTCTAGCTAGGTCATGCGGTCGTGAAAGTGATGTCGGCTCCATGATTCTTTTTTTGTGTGGTGAGGTAGAAAAAGTACACGCAACTGATACGCCTTATCCTCCTGGCAATCCCATTCTAAATTCATACAATCCCGTGTCTGGCGTTGCCTACAGCTTTACAACCCACGGCTGTCAAATTAGAAAAACGCCCGTGTACAAAATTGACGGCAGTAGAAAAGGTCACTTTGACGACGCGCCCGAAACTGATCGCTGCTCAAAAGACTTTCCTGCTGCAAGAAAATCTGGATTTTGTTACATGTTTCTGTGGTTTTGTGGTAAACACGGCCACTGTTATGGGTTTCATCTGATTGAGGGAGGTGAAGGGCGTAAAGATCCTTTTTTTTCCCTTTATAAATACTGTGAGAAGCCTCCACGATTCGCTATATATGATTTCGGTTGCTCGCTTAATGAGTATGGCTTGAATCGAGAACCTGGTTACTTCAGAGAAATTGAAGTGAAAATTGATGCCTTCCACGGCGTGTGTCATGTCTGCTCTACCGTTTTTAGATGCACTCAGTGTTCGTGCTTGCAAGGCATTAATACGGAAATCTGTGAGCAATTTAACGCCTACCTTCAAGTGATCAAGTACACAGCGTCGCATCTAACTCAGGAGCACTTTATTTTGTTCATGCAGTTTCATATTAGTGAATGGAATAGAGCGAAAACAAACAGGCACAAAAAGGAAGTCGAGCTGGCGTACAAGTGCAATTTAATATAAATTTACTTCAGTCCACATGCAATCTTTCGATCGATTCAAAAGTAGACTAATGGACCAAATGATGGTTAGTTTTTTTAGCCTATTTTCGCGACTTTTTCTGTTCAAAAATATATATCTTTAAGCTGCGCGCACACCAGAGCAAACCAGCAAGTAGCAAATTCCAAACGTTTGACCAAATTTAGTTTGCTTTTTTAGTTTGGTTTTTGCGGTTACACCAAAACCAAACGCTTTCAGCAAATCATGACGTTTTACGTACGTTTTCCATTCACAAATAATTTTCTTTGAAAAATTGACACGTTAAAATTTTCTTGCAAAATTTATAGAAACATTTGAGCAAGTGATCACTTGTCGCTTAGTTTGGTTTTTGGAATTTGCTCTGGTGTAACCGCTCTCATTGAATAACGTTGCGACAAACCCGATTTGGTTTTTGCTACTTGTTGGTTTGCTCTGGTGTGCTCGCAGCTTTAGACTCGATGCTCGGATTCTTACAATTTTTTCACCAATTTACTGCGAAATATAGTGGCTATGTTTGTAGATTTTGTAGATTTTCATTTACTTGTGAACGTTTTTAAGACAACTAATTTTATGTTATTAGACACACCCTATGCCTATTCTGGTGAACCAAATGGCGGTTAGTTTTAAATTACTAAAATGCAAAAAATTATTTTAAGGGTTGTATATATCCAAATCGATCTAAAATTCTACCATTAGGCTATAGTCACAGTTATGTTTGGTTGTTGGATTCAAAAACTGATTTAAGATCAATTGAGTCAATTTTAAGATACAGCACTTTGTTCACAAGGGGGGTTTTCAAGGCAAATGAATAGCATTTCGGAGTTCACCAATCGGCTGATTGCCGTTGATTATCACATGAACCCCAGTTGTGTTTGAAAATCTGTAAGTCTGTTGTTAGCTGACTAATTTAAATCTATTTTTGGTGGCTGTTAGTTAAGATATTGCCAATGATTTCCAGATGATTTTGTCTAAATTCGGCTTTTTAAAACATTTTTTAAGAGTGTTTACTTTGGCACTAAAAACTAACCACCATTTGGTACACAAGAATATGCATAGGGTGTGGCTAATAACCTAAAGTTAATTGTTTACAAGTAAATGAAAACCTACAAATATATAGCCAGTATATTTCGCAGAAGATCGGTGGAAAAATTGTAAGAATCTGACCATCGAGTCTAAAGATATATATTTTTTAACAGAAAAAGTCGCGAAAATAGGCTAAAAACACTAACCATCATTTGGTCATTGAGTCTACACAGTTTAAATGCACATAGAATAGTGATTTGTGTTGACATGCCATACATTTGCCAATCTTTTAAGCTTAAATTAAGTTCATTAATCGAGCTCGCTCGTTTGTTACAGTCATTATTGTGTCCACAGCTTTTTCTATCTTGCTAGATTCTTCACTGCATAGCTCATTCATCAGTTCATTAGCAATTTGTTCACTCACACAGTATGCGTTGTTCTTACACGTTAACATTTGCTTTAAGTACTATTTAATTAACTAGTAGTTGAGTATTACAGTGTACGTTTAAAACACAAAGTACGAATCAAAGTATTGTTTTAAAAACATGCATTATATTATAAGATGGTATTACTTGATTGCATGTTATGTGTGATAGCAGCACTATATACGTCGTTATTCTCTAATTACATACGTGCTTACAATAAGTAGTACAAGCGAGTGGAAATCGAGATTAAAAATCATGCATATATATACTATAATAGCCTAAGGCTTCGATTATACTTTAAGATGGTATTACTTGATTGTGCAAGTCATATTATGCATGCTTCATAGTGCAAATTTTAATTTGAAAGCTAATTCGAAGCGCAATCTTTTAATAAATGAAAATGTCAAACAGTTGTTGCAGCCGTCTTATATCCTGCATACTGTTCCCTGTACATGGGGCTTTTGTTCCTCTTCAAGAGGTTAGCTAATGCAATACGTAAAAATCTTACAGCTAGTCCCTCATAGGAGGTCCTTACATCACTGCCTAGATCGCGTACCTGGTCTATTGCTGGTATGAGAACTCCGCGAACAATGTACAGCATACTTTGTTAACTACTTTGCATATACTACATTGTTTAATTGTAAAATATAATTTGTTTTGTTACGTTTTCTTTACTGATATTCTATAGCTTTAAATCATAATGGTAAACCTCCGTATATAATGTTTTCGAATGTTAGGATTTGTTTCACTTTGTTGGTTAGAATTTTATGTTGTAAAATTCTTAAAAAGAAACGACGGAGTAATGTGAAATTGTTGGCTTCAATTAAACCTGTTCTAAAATTTGTAATTGAGACTTGCTAGGCCATAGCGCTAGCCTTCACATTTTACGTACTGTTCCTCGTCGCGAATGCGTCATGACTTTGTGTTATTAAAACTACGATAAATAAACCTCAGTTGATGCCATGATCTCAAAGAGCGAACAGTTGTTTTACTTCTTTTATTAGAATAAGACATCGAACTCTTGAGCAAGCACAGCTCCGGTACTACAGTACCTTATAACGGTTAAACAACCACGCTACTACCTAGCCATTTTACATTCTCTAATTACATACGTGCTTACAATAATTAGTACAAGCAAGTGGAAATCGAGATTAAAAAATAAGATCACTTGAGTCGTATTATGCATGCTTCATAGTACGTCGCTGGAGTATACGGGCTGCTCTGGTGCCTGGTTTGCCGTATCTTCGCGCACCCACGCCATCTCCGTATTGCCTCCTTCCACCTCCGACCAGCTCTCGTAAGGTGCCAAAGCCCACTCAGCAGGAGTGGGTTCGAAGAACAGTGATCGATCCCTGGCATAGGGCGCCGTATTCATTTCTTCCATCAGGGTTCTGAAAAGAGAGCTGATCCAATTCAGGCACAGTGAATTCTTTTTAGTAGAAAAATAGGGTTAGGCGTGCATGGAGACCCCTTCTTTTTCAAACCCCTTACATACGTGCGTACAATAATTAGTACAAGCATCACGTTTCAGGGGCGCAACCAGCCAATTTTAATGTGTACGCACGCCAATTTTGTTTCGAAGTTTAACAGTCAATCCTGGAGTTTTCCCAAAATGATGTGTAAGCAACGCATTAGAAAATATTAAAAAATACATTGAAAAATGTTGTATTTCTCAAATCATGTGTACGCACGTGCGTCCGTGCGTCCGCCTGGTTACGCCACTGCGTTTGAGGTACTGTCCAGCGGGGCACAGGCCAGCACTTCTTCTTGCCAACGCCTTGGCCAGCACTTCTTCTTGCCGTTTACCACGCCTTGGCCACTGCTCTGACGAGTCAACTGCTCCTGGTGACGCTGTGACAACAATTGACAGGTGCTGTCCTGATGACACAGCGCGCGAATTTGCGTTTTACAAGCATAGTGTGGTGTGGTGGCCGGGTGGTTAGAGCGTCGGACCTCAGATCGGGTGATCAGTGGTTCGAGTCTCTCCACCGACCATTGCATTTCCCAATGTGGCGGTGAAATTAGCAATAGTTTCACCGGTACATTGTGCTACGTCCATCGATATCCCGGTTGGCAATGGCGCCTTAGAGTACGTTAAACGTAGATAGGGCGCCTTATAAATGTAATAAACCTAACCTAACCTATTTCGTTCACGCAAGAACGGGTGCCCTCTTCGTTGCCCAAAACGTCTCCTTTATCCAAGCTATCTATTCGAGGGTCAAACCTGACCGCAATCACTTGATTATGCAAGTCTTATTGTGCATGCTTCATAGTGCAAAACTGAAACACAGCAATACGAAAAATAATTACCACACAATTTAAAACCATTGTATTATCGCTCAATCCATATCAATAAGAAAATTTCAGTGGAACAAAGAGTGTTATAAAAAATATGCGTGATAGCAGCAATACGTCGTTATTCTCTAATTACATACGTGCTTACAATGAATGCCGGACAACTGGGCTCTGGACAAGTGGGCTCCGGACAAGCAAGTGGAAATCGAGATTAAAAAATAAGATCCCCTCTGTAGCCGAAACGGCTAAGCACTTTTTTACCATTTCCCTTTAAAATTCGATCGTTACTAACGGAGTTAAAACTTCTTTTAAATCAACTTGAATCACATAATATTGATCAAATTGAAGTTATTGAAAATATAGTAGATGATGAACAAACATTTTTTGAACTGCTTAAGACATAGTTATACTCCCAGCTACGCTTCGCTTCCTACGTATCTCAGTTCTTACTAAATTGACAGAACACTATGGTAACTAACTTCAAAAGAATATAGATGTGTAGCTTTTTCAATACTGGTGTAATCCTGTCGTACTTGTTCACATCTTCAATTATCATAGCGGCCATATTCGGTATTCTTTGTAGTCTGTTGATTTCAAATTGTAATTGCATGCAATGTAGTATCTTTCATCCGTTGACAAACCTATTCGCTCCTTGGAGCTATTCAAATTGAGGCAAACCATACAATAGTGATCCATGGCGATCCCCATAGAATTTAGTGGTGTTATAATTAGCACTTCTGATTTGTCGGAATTTAACTTTAACAGGTTTGATGTCATCCATTTCTTAATGTCATGAATACACAGTACGTTCTATTCGGGTTTTCACCTGTGATGTGTAAAATCCTCGCTGTCGTTAATCGCGAATGATTAACGATCAGCCATCAAGGACGGTTAGCCCCCCCCCCCCCTCATATACTTTTGTAATAATTTTTCTCTTTCTATTTATTCTCTTGAAATTAACGGAGTTAAAACTTCTTATTCTCTTGAAAAGTCTTGATTAATTTCGAAATTATACTCTTTAATAGGATAAAGAAATTCAAGAAATGGCCTGCGCATTGATTGCGTTAGTACTCAAGGTAACTTGTTTTCTATTTATTCTCTTGAAAAGTCTTGTTTAATTTCGAAATTATACTCTTTAATAGGATAAAGAAATTCAAGAAATGGCCTGCGCATTGATCGCGTTAGTAGGTTTAGGTTTAGGTTTAGGTTTATTACATTTATAAGGCGCCCTATCTACGTTTAACGTACTCTAAGGCGCCATTGCCAACCGGGATATCGATGGACGTAGCACAATGTACCGGTGAAACTATTGCTAATTTCACCGCCACATTGGGAAATGCAATGGTCGTACTCAAGGTAACTTGTTTTGTGCCCACGCAATGAAAACCGATGAGCTACCCCCCCCCCCCCACCCCTACCTCTGCCCAAAGCGTTGTTTCGGTAAAAACAAGAGTCATGGTCAGGATTACCCCCCCCCCCAACTCAGTCCCAGAGCATATACCCGTGATAGAGCCATCAAGGACGTTAGCCCCCCCCTCCCCCCTCATATACTTTTGTAATCATTTTTGTCTTTATTCTCTTCGAAATTTATAAAAATGCATATTTATACTCTTTAATAGGATAAGGACCTTCAAAAAGATAGCGCGACATTAGCCGAGCTAATAGAAAAATTTAACAAGGTATACACACAAATGTGGTAAATGTATGCGCATTTTTATAGCAACCTGTTAAATTCTTGCTCGTATTCGTGTTTTCATAAGTTTTCAGTTCCAGAGCGTATACCCGTGATAGAGCCATCCAAATGGACAAGTTTGTAAGAAAAAACGGCTGGGTGAATATTGGCCAATATTGCGATGAATTATTCACTCTAAACTTAACACACATTTCGATTTTTTTCAGAAAATGGATGCTCCCGCTACACTACCGCCTGCTCCCGCTACTACACCGCTTGCTCCTGTCGCTACACTGCATCCCATGTAAGTATACCAGCTGTCAGCATGCATAATATCAGATTTCAAAATTGCGTATGTCATTAAATTTTACTCACTATCACGATTCATGCAATGTAAATATTTGTGGTTTGTTTATATTTTTAGGAATAATGTACTCAGAAGAGAGCCGCCCATTTATAAGGAGCGCAAGCCGAGGACCAATGCCGAAACGCCCCCTGTAAAAACACGAGCGAGAAAGCGATATAGAGTAAGTTAAACGTAGATAGAGTGCCTTATAAATACAATAGATCATGTTAGAACCTGATGTACAAATATTTTGATTCTTTGACCTGTATAGAATTTAATAGGTAAAACAAATCGATTCATGAGCACTGATTATTTCCAACATATTTTTAACACTAATCTGCTTCAACAGTCACAAGCGCAAGTCGACAAACAACGACCCAACCCGAACACTGACCAACTGACCCCTGGCAACCCGACCCCTACCCTGGACAACCCGACAACCAAGACGAGCTCGACGACGGCCACACAGGCGACGATTTTTATTGCACTCGGGGTGTTGCTTGACAAGCACACTTCGACGGACTGGTATTCATCAAGGCTTGACCAATTCTACAACGTGATTAGGAAACAGCCGAATGGCGTGACAAGGAGGGTAAGAATGACAACATATCTAGAATATGAGTGTATTTAAGATCTTACGTATATTTCTCAATACTGACAATGGGAGATACTGAATAGAATAAGATTTTTAAAATGCATGTAACCTCTTTATTGGCCGTAGTTAAGACCAATTAATTAAGTGTATTTGCATGAATGTGCTTACTGGACAGAGCGACGGATCATTCTATTCTATCAGCATATCTACATGGATGGTGTTCCCTTTTAACTCAGATAAGTAAAGCCATATTTAAGTTGGTCTCGAATTAAATTAAATGTGCCCATGCATGATTACCTTTGCCGTTGATATATCGTCCGTTTGATTTATTTAATTGTATAAAGTGCAAATAAAATTAATTCTTTTACTGAAATGGCGAAAAAGAATCAGATAAATTGCTAGTATACCTTGTTATATTATTAGGAGTTCTGCCACGAAATGTCCAGGGGGTCGCACCTGATATTTGGAAGATTGGATGCGTTGATCATCCGCTACACAAATGTGAGCCATTGACACTATTCTTACATATAATTTGCATGTCGAGATGTAAATGCGCAACAAATCGATTGATGAGCTCTGTATTTTGTCAAACAGATTTTTAACACGAATCTAATCTGCTTCAACAGATCCAAGCGCAAACGGACGACACCTCTGGAAACCCTAACCTGGCCACTGACAACCCGACCCGACCCAACCCGACCACTGAAAAAAAACCGACCCTTGAAATTACGACCCCTGGCAACCCGACCCCACCCAACGACAACCCGACCCTGACAACCACTGCCACACAAACAGAACATTTTGAAGTCGGGGTGCTTCCAACCACGGGTTGGTTTCGCCTAAAAGCGCAGCAATTCTACAACGTCATTCGGAACCAGCCGAATGGCCAGCACCGTAGGGTAAGAATGACAACATATCAAGAATGTGAGTGTATTTAAGATCTTACGTATATTTCTCAATACTGACAATGGGAGATACTGAATAGAATAAGATTTTTAAAATGCATGTAACCTCTTTATTGGCCGTAGTTAAGACCAATTAATTAAGTGTATTTGCATGAATGTGCTTACTGGACAGAGCGACGGATCATTCTATTCTATCAGCATATCTACATGGATGGTGTTCCCTTTTAACTCAGATAAGTAAAGCCATATTTAAGTTGGTCTCGAATTAAATTAAATGTGCCCATGCATGATTACCTTTGCCGTTGATATATCGTCAGTTTGATTTAATTGTATAAAGTGCAAATAAAATTAATCTTTTACTGAAATGGCGAAAAAGGATCAGATAAATTGCTAGTATGTATCTTGTTATATTATTAGGAGTTCTGCAGCAGCGCGTCAAACGGGAATGTACATACGATGCGTCGCTTGATGGGGATCATAAGCCACTACCACTATGTGAGCCATTTAGACTATTTAAACTATTCTTAAATATAATTTGCATGGCGAGATGTAAATGCGCAAAGCAGTTTGTATTTTGGTTTTGGTTGATTTTTAAAAGCGTTTTGTTTTTCAAGTTAGAATTTAAAAGCTTTGTTTTTTCAACAGACACAACTTAAAATGACAACATGTATCGACACAGTGAGCAACTTAGACGAGGTATGTGTATCCTTCAAGTTTGTAATAACATAACAAGAATGTTATATTAGTCCCCCGAAGGGAAATGGACTATAGTAACGGGTCTTGTCCGTCCGTCCGTGTTAAGAGCATTTTAGCTATGCTAATTAAGTACTATTTAATTAACTAGTAGTTGAGTATTACAGTGTACGTTTAAAACACAAAGTACGAATCAAAGTATTATAGATATTTATTGTTTTAAAAACATGCATTATTAGACCAGTCGGTTGTTTCCAACCGAATGGTCTTTTCGTATCATTAATATATATTTGTATATGGGGGAAAATTGTCTGTGTGTGTGTGTGTAGTCTGTAGTCTGTGTATGTCTGTCACAAAGGCTATCTCCTCCCTCATTTTTGAAGCTATCCACTCGAAATTAATTTGTAAATGTACCTTGGGTGACCCTCTACAGAAGTA
>Ga0308005_10000525_pt1 | contig 13910 bp, 8 predicted proteins | sample Neamet67_FD_203142 | JGI IMG/M metagenome (GOLD analysis project Ga0308005, IMG submission 203142) | Marine microbial communities from water near the shore, Antarctic Ocean - #67 | ecosystem: Environmental > Aquatic > Marine > Unclassified | place: Southern Ocean | collected 2014-06-07 | reverse complement strand
GGTCTCTCCACAATATGGAGCGTCGGCATCTCCGCCCTTCACTGTTCAAATCTCAAAGTTCAAATGCTTTCCTTCTCAACCTGCTGGAACAACTCCCGCCACACTGATGGCGAGGAAATGATCGATGAAATCCTCGCCATGGGCTTCGATACCCTCGAACTCTCCCACGGCATGACCATCGCCAAGCTCCCCGGCATCCAGCGAGCCTACGCTGCGGGGAAGTTCAAATGCGTGGGCGTCCACAACTACTTCCCCTCGCCCACCGAGGTCATAATCGATGCCCCGGACGCTTACGAATTCGGATCCGATGACCCACGCGAGCGAGCCCGTGCCATGGACCACACCCTGCGCACCCTCGAAGTCGCCTCAGAATTCCATGCCAAGTATGTCGTCCTCCACATGGGCTCCGTGCGCAGCATGCCCCACAAAAAGTGGACCAAGCTCCTCACCGACAAACTCGGCGCCGGACTCCAACTCACCGGCGAATATGCCGATGACAAACTCGCTTGCGTCAAAAAACGTGAAAAGAGCGGCCCAAAATATTATCAACGCGCCATCGACACCCTCGAACGACTCATCGAGCCAGCCAAAGAAGCAGGCGTCGTCCTCGCCGTCGAATCCCGCTCGAAGTACGAAGACGTCCCCGACGAGCGCGAAATGATTGCCCTTCAGGAGCATTTCAAGGAGTGCCCCCAAATCGGCTACTGGCACGACTTCGGCCACGTCGGACTCAAGCACAATCTCGGTCTTCTCGACCACGACCAGTGGCTCAAAAAAATGGCCCCCTACCTCATCGGCTCGCACCTCCACGACGTTCAATGGCCCAAGCGCGACCACCGCGTCCCCTTCACCGGCTCTCTCCCCTACGACCAGCTCCTCCGCCATTTCAAACCCGAAATGCCCTTCACCTGGGAACTCTCTCCCACCCGAAAAACCGAGCAGATCCTCACCGCCTTCGGCCTCTGGAAACGCAAATACCCCGAGACCCTCGCCCTCCCAGCACAAACGTAGCAGAGGCCTCTCAGTCTCTGACAGCCGAGCCTTACCGTGGCCGCGACCTCCGGTCGCGTAGCCAACCCATCGGCGAAATCTGCGGAAAGACCTCCACAACCCAAACCCTTCCCCATCGAATTCATTCCATCCACCTTTGGTTCAACCCTCCTCCCCCAGAACCTTCTCAAACACCCCACCCCCGAGCATCTTCCCGCCCTCATAAAAAGCACAAATTTGCCCAGGCGTGAGCGCCCGCTGTGGCCTCGAAAACTCCACTTCAAACTTCCCATCCTCCAGCTCCGTCACCTGCACCGGCTCACTCTTCGCACGATACCTCGGCTGAGCATCTAATCTCCCACCTCGAATCGGATCATTTGTCGATGACACCGATCCCACGACACACTTCGTGGCATAAAGCTGGTGACCACCCATCTCATCCCATCCCACGACAAGCTGGTTCGCCTCCGCATTTTTCCCCACCACAACATAGGCCATCCCTTCGCGCGGCGACGCCACCCCATGCCCCTTCCGCTGACCTAAAGTATAAAGGTGAAGTCCATCGTGCTTCCCCATCACCTTGCCATCGAGATCAACAATCTCACCCGGCGAATCCGGCACGTAGTGACGTAAAAAATCACTCATCTTGATATTACCAATAAAGCAAATCCCCTGGCTATCCTTCTTCTCCGCATTCGGAAGATCAAACCGTCGCGCCACCTCACGCACCTCCGGCTTCAGCATCTCACCCGCCGGAAAAAGCCCATGCTTCACCTGATGCTGCGTCATCATCGCCAGAAAATACGACTGATCCTTATTCGGATCCGCCCCCCGCAATAAATCCGCCGAGCCATCCGCCCGCACCCTTCGTCGCACATAGTGCCCCGTCGCCACCGACTCAAACCCCTGGTCCAGTGCGTAGTCCAAGAAGACGCCAAACTTCATCTCCCGATTGCACATCACATCAGGATTCGGAGTCACCCCGCTGCGATAACCCTCCAAAAGGTAATCCACGATCCGCTCGCGATACTGCTCGATCAAATCCACCACTCGCAACTCGATCCCCAACTTTTTAGCAACCGCATACGCATCATCCAGATCGCTTTCCCATGGGCAATCACCCGGGAGGCCATCCTCGTTGATCCAGTTCTTCATGTAGCCACCCACCACCTCATGCCCCTGCTCAATGAGCAAAGCCGCCGCCGCCGCCGAGTCCACCCCGCCGGAAAGTCCTACCAAAATTCGTGCCACCCATAAAACCTAATCCCCCTTCGAAAAAAATCCAGCCCAACCAAGTTTCGTATATTAAGTGCTTCGCCCCCTTGTCCGCCGCAGTTCGCAGAACGAAGGAGCAAGCCCGTTCGGATCTCAAATCTCAAATCTCCCAACCAATCAGCGAAATCTGCGGATACCCTTCCCAACCAATCCCATTCATCCTCCTGTATTTTCCTAGCGCCTATCTCCACTTCGTTCCGGTTGTGGTTTCCTCCTCTTCATCAACCATCTCAATTCAGAATTCCCAATTCTGATTTCTCCCATTATCATCCACCCGTGACCGACCCAAAAGACTCTCCCGATCAGAACCAACCACCGCGCTCCGCCTTCGCCGGATGCCTCATTCTGATCACCATGGCCGTAGTTGTCATGATCCTCATTGCCTCCGCCGCTTGGGCCCTGAAAAAGCAATCAACTTCTCTTGCCTCCTTCACCGATCTCGACCCCCTGCCGACTCCCATCGCTTCCGCCGTCGATCACCAAGCCGGGTTCAATTCCCTCGTCAGCCGCCTTGAGGCTTTCAAACACGAAGTAGAAAACGGCCGCACCATTGAACTCGCCCTCACCCCCACCGAGCTCAATCTGGCAATTTCCCAATATGATTCTTTAAAGAGCTTCCGCGGAATGCTCTCGGCCGATTCCATTTCCGAATCGACCCTCAGTGGCCGTATCCATCTCCCCCTCAACTCCACCGAAAAGCTTCCCTCGGTTGTCTGTTCTATCCTCAAGATCGAGCAACGTCCCAATAACCTCAACGGCACCTACACCGCCAAACCCACCCTCACCGACGGAAAGCTCATCCTCACGCTGAAGTCGCTCAATCCCACCCAGGGCGAAATCCCCGATCCCTTCCTTCAGGGGATCTCCCGAATTCTCGTCTCTGGCGATCTCGAAGAAGATACACCTCTTCAAGCCCTCCTCTCAAAGCTTACCTCGGCCGAACTCCGCGACGGGAAATTCGTCCTCGGATTCAACCCCGCTGCCGAAGCTCCCAGCGCCAAGGAAGAAGCAGATGAAATGGCCAACAAAGCCAAGCAGTTCGCCGCTTTGGGAGCGGTGATCCTCATCCTCACGATGATCCTCCTCTTCATCGTCATCAGTAGGTGGAGGAAGAGTCGAAGGACTCAATAATAGGGGAATTTGAGCCCGCTTGCAGAAATTTCAAAATTATTGAAGTTTGCTCCGCTTTAGAGTGTAATCATGCCCATGCTGAAATACACTCTCACAATTGCAGCGAGTTTCATCCTTGCACTGTCCTCTTTCGGTCAGTCCCCTGCAGCTCCCCCTAAAGCAACCGCCACCAAGTCCGTCGCGGAATCGTTCCCGGCCGCCAAAGCAGAGGAAGCAAAAGCTTCTCCAGCCAGCGCCGACACAAAGGAACTCGAACGCCTCACTCTCGCCAACAGCCTCGCTGCCGAGAAACACAAGAACGAGACCAACCAGCTCCAGGAAGAAATCACCAAGCTAAAGCTCGAAAAGGAACTCTTTGTTGAAAAACTCGCTTCTGCCTCTCTCAAGAAGAGCGCCAAACACATGGAAGAGCTCGTCGAACACGAAGCTCAAAAGGAAAAGCTTACTCGCGAAGCCACCGTCGCAAAACTGGAACTCGAAACCATCAGCGCCCGCCTAAAAATGGTCCAAACGAAAGCCTCTCTCGAAACAACCGAACTCGAAGGCGAGATCCGCGAGATCGAGACCCGCAAAAAGCGCGATGCCTACGCCGACGCCGCCCCACAGTATCTCGACAATCCCCTTAAGGAGGACGGCACTCTCGTCATTTCCGACCGTCGCATCCCCTTCAATGGCCCCGTAACCTCCAGCCTCGCCAATGCCGTCACCACGAAGATCAATTACTACAACAACAAGGATCCGAAGAATCCCATCTTCATCGTCATCGACGACTCCCCGGGCGGTTCTGTCATGGCTGGCTACCGCATCCTCAAGGCCATGGAAGGCTCCCAAGCTCCTGTCTATGTTGTCGTGAAATCATTCGCCGCTTCCATGGCAGCCTGCATCACCACTCTGGCCGAGAGATCCTTTGCCTACCCAAATGCCGTCATCCTGCACCACCAGATTTCCTCGTCCTACATGTTCACCAGCATGAACCTCACGGATCACAAGGAAGCCTACGATGACATGAAGCGCTGGTGGCACCGCCTCGCCGACCCCATTTCCGCAAAGATGGGCATCACCTCCGACGAGTTCATCGAGCAAATGTATGAAAAAACCAAGTCAGGCGATTGGAGCGAATTCGGCGACGAAGCCAAAAAGCTGAAGTGGGTCGACACCATCGTTTCCCGCATTCACGAAACCTCACTTCTGGTCAACCCTGATGCCAAACATCCCTCCACCACCGAACGCAAAACGTCTGAACTCAACTCGGACCTCACTCCCGGTGTAGATGAAAAAGGACATCCCGTCATGTTCCTCCCACGTCGCAATCCCAAGGACGTCTACTTCATGCACAATCCAGACGGTTACTACCGCTTCCGCTAAGCCTGCATCAAAAGGATCAAAACAATCAGCCCGTCGCTCCCCAAAAGAGCCCGGGCTTTTTCGTCCCCTAATACCACCCCGCATTTTGCTGTCATTCAAATCGCAAAAAATTCCCCCAATTCACAGTTCACCTTATCTCCATTCCATTCTATTTTCCACCCGAAGGGGGTGAGAAATCTTCAACCGTTCCAGACGCCCCTTCGACAAACCCTCTCGCGCTTCCAAAAACTCAAGTAATTTCTCAATATGAGCCTCTATCAAGACTACCTTCAAGAGATCGCAGACCGTAAAGAAAACGGCCTGCACCCCAAGCCCATTGACGGCGCCGAGCTCACATCCGAGATCATCGCTCAGATCAAAAATCTCGACCACGAACACCGGAAAGGCTCTCTCGATTTCTTGATCTACAACACCCTCCCGGGCACCACCAGCGCCGCCGGAGAAAAGGCTCACTTCCTCAAGGAAATCATCCTAGGAAGCACCGTCGTCGAGGAGATCAGCCCCACCTTCGCCTTCGAGCTCCTCTCCCACATGAAAGGCGGCTCATCAATCGGAGTCCTCCTCGACCTCGCCCTCAGTAGCGATCTCGAAGTTGCCCTAGAAGCAGCCAAGGTCCTCAAAACCCAGGTCTTCCTCTACGAAGCCGACATGGAGCAACTCAAGACCGCCTACGAAAGCGGAAACTCCATCGCTAAAGACCTTCTCGAAAGCTACGCCAAAGCCGAATTCTTCACCTCACTCCCGGAGGCCCCGGAAGAAATTAAAGTCGTCACCTACATCGCCGGAGAAGGAGACATCTCCACCGACCTCCTTTCGCCCGGTAATCAAGCCCACTCCCGCGCCGACCGCGAACTCCATGGAAAATGCCTGATCTCCGAAACCGCTCAGAAGGAAATCAAGGCCCTTCAGAAGATCCACCCCGACAAGAGCGTCATGCTCATCGCCGAAAAAGGCACCATGGGCGTTGGCTCCTCACGCATGTCCGGTATTAACAACGTCGCCCTCTGGACCGGAAAACCAGGCAGCCCTTACGTCCCCTTCGTCAATATCTTCCCCATCGTCGCCGGCACCAATGGCATCTCCCCCATCTTCCTCACCACCGTCAGCGTGACCGGCGGGATCGGCATCGACCTCAAAAACTGGGTCAAAAAGAAGGACGCCGATGGCAAGACCATCCTCAACGACAACGGAGACCCCGTCCTCGAACAAACCTACTCGGTCGAAACAGGCTCCGTCCTCACCATCAACACCAAGGACAAAAATCTCTACCAAGACGGTAAGGAACTCGTCGACATCTCATCCGCCCTCAGCGCGCAAAAAGTCGAATTCATCAAAGCGAAAGGCTCCTATGCCATCGTCTTCGGTAAAAAACTCCAAAGCTTCGCCGCCACCACCCTCGGCACCGAACTCATCCCCGTCTTCGCTCCTTCCAAAGAAATCTCGCACGAAGGCCAAGGCCTCACCGCCGTCGAAAAGATTTTCAACAAGAACGCCGTCGGCACCACTCCCGGCCTCACCCTGCACGCCGGCTCAGATGTCCGCGTCGAGGTCAACATTGTCGGCTCTCAGGACACCACCGGACTCATGACCTCTCAGGAGCTCGAGGCCATGGCCGCCACCATCATTTCGCCCATCGTCGATGGCGCTTACCAATCAGGCTGCCACACCGCCTCCGTCTGGGATAATAAATCCAAAGCCAACATTCCGAAGCTCATGTCCTTCATGAACAACTTCGGCCTCATCACCGCTCGCGATCCCGATGAAAAATACCCCGCCATGACCGATGTCATTCACAAGGTCCTCAACGACCTCACCGTGAACGACTGGGCCATCATCATCGGCGGAGACTCCCACACCCGCATGTCAAAAGGCGTCGCCTTCGGAGCCGATTCCGGAACCGTCGCCCTCGCCCTCGCCACGGGCGAAGCGACCATGCCCATCCCGGAGTCCGTCAAAGTCACCTTCAAGGGCAACCTCAAATCGCACATGGATTTCCGTGACGTCGTCCACGCCACCCAGTCTCAGATGTTGAAAAAATTCGGTGACAACGTCTTCCAAGGACGCGTCATCGAAGTCCACATCGGCACCCTCCCCGCCGACCAAGCCTTCACCTTCACCGACTGGACTGCCGAAATGAAGGCCAAGGCCTCCATCTGTATCTCCCAGGACGACACCCTCATCGAGTCCCTCGAGACCGCCAAGAGCCGTATCCAGATCATGATCAACAAGGGCATGGACAACAAAGGACAAGTCCTCCAAGGCCTCATCGACATCGCCAACCAGCGCATTGCCGAAATCCAATCTGGCGAAAAACCCGCCCTCACCCCGGACGCTAACGCAAAATACAGTGCTGAATTCGTGGTCGACCTCGACATCATCAACGAGCCCATGATCGCCGACCCCGACGTCCACAACGATGACGTCTCAAAGCGCTACACCCACGACGTCATCCGCGCCCTCTCCTACTACGAAGGAGCAAAAGAAATCGACCTCGGATTCGTCGGCTCCTGCATGGTCCACAAAGGCGACTTCAAGATCGTTTCCAAAATGCTCCGCAACCTCGAAGCCCAACAAGGCACCGTCGTCTTCAAAGCCCCCCTCATCGTCGCCGCCCCCACCTACAACATCATCGACGAACTCAAAGCCGAAGGAGACTGGGACATGCTCCAAAAATACTCCGGCTTCGAATTCAACGACACCGACCCAAAAGGCACCGCCCGCACCGAATACCAAAACATGATGTATCTCGAGCGCCCCGGCTGTAACCTCTGTATGGGCAACCAGGAAAAGGCCGCCAAAGGCGACACCGTCATGGCCACCTCCACCCGCCTCTTCCAAGGCCGAGTCGTCGAAGACTCCGACCGCAAAAAAGGAGAATCCCTCCTCTCCTCAACTCCAGTCGTCGTCCTCTCCTCCGTCCTCGGCCGCACCCCAACCATCGACGAATACAAGTCCGCCGTGAATGGCATCGACCTCACCAAATTTGCACCACCCCTCGCCGCGATGACCTCCTAAAAAGGCTACGGAGCCTTGGTGAAATACCCTCGGGTGCTTCCAGCCTAACGTCCCTCAACCAAGTTCTCGACAACGCGGAAGCGTCCTAGTGAGATCGGGCATTCTTGCCCCTCCATCAATCACTCTCAAAACGCCCGTTGCCATTCGCATCGGGCGTTTTTTGACATTTTGGTGACAAAACAAGATTTCCAAAACGTTAACCTTTTAGGTTCCTTCCCTCCACAGACCTATCCTTCTTTGATCATCACCACGAATGCCCACTTTTGCTCCTTTTATTAGTGCTTGTCTCGCGATCCTCTTTCTGGGTGGCTGCAGCACCGGTTTTTACAAAAAACGGGCAGACAAAGACGTCTACGACATCTTAAAAAAAGTCGAAAATGACATCTTCGGGGAATCCTCTGATTTCTCCATCGACACCCCCACTTCCGGGACGAAGACCAAAGACTTCACCGCCCTAAAGCTTCTCAAATCCCGCAATAAGGCCGGGAAAATCACCCTCTCACTCGACCAAGCCCTCGGCTACGCCATTAAAAACAGCCGGGAGTATCAGTCGGAGAAAGAAAAACTCTACCTCACCGCCCTCACCCTCACGGGCGAGCGACACAATTTCCGCCCCAGTTTCTTCGGACGCACCCGCGCCGAATCCAATCGCCTCAGCGATGGCGAACGCAGCGGCACCGCCTCCACAGACCTTGGAGTCAATCAAGCCCTCCGCACCGGCGGCAGCCTCGGCATCAGCATTGCCAATGACCTCCTGAGATATTTCACCGGAGATCCCCGGCGCTCCGCGGCCTCCGTTCTTAATCTGAACGTGGCCCAACCACTCCTCCGGGGAGCCGGCAGCAAGATCGCCGCCGAACGACTCACGCAAGCCAACCGAAACGTCGTCTACGCCGTGCGCGATTTCTCCCATTTCCAAAACACCTTCTCGGTCAAAATCGTCAACGACTACTTCGATCTCCTCCAGCTTAAGAACGTCATCTTCAACGAATACAATAACTACGAGTCCCGCAGAGCCAACAAGGAATACCTCACCGCCCGGGTCGACCGGGAATCACCCGAAGCCCAAGGCGATGCCAAGCAAGATGAACTCCAGGCCAAAAACCGCTACATCAGTTCCATCACGAGCTATCGAAACGCCCTCGATCGATTCAAGATCACCCTCGGCCTCCCACAGACCACCGACCTGCGACTCGACGATCAGGAGATCGATCTCATCCGCGCCGCCGGTGCCAAGTCACTCTACCTCGGAGGCCAGGAAGGCTTCCTCGTCGCCCTCGACAACCGCCTTCCCCTCTTCAACCAAATCGACCGCTTCGAGGACAACAAGCGCCAAGTCGCCATCGCCGCCAACCAACTCAAGGCCGACCTCAACATCATCGGCAGCGGTTCCCTGAACAGCGACGGCGGACCCACCGACTACACGAACTTTGACTTCAAAAACGTCCGCACCTCCATCGGACTCCAGCTCAATCTCCCCCTCGACCGACTTCGCGAACGCAACGACTACCGCGCCACCCTCATCAACTTCGAATCCGCCACCCGCACTCTCGGGCAAAACTTCGACGAACTCCGCAACCTCCTCGACCGACGCATCCGTGAACTCGAGCAATTCCGACAGTCATACGAAATCCAGCAAAACGCCGTCGCCTTGGCCAAAAATCGCGTCGAAGGCAACCAGCTCCGACTCAAGGCCGGCACCGTCATCTTCCGTCGCCTCAGTGAATCCCAGGACGCCCTCATCTCAGCTCAAAATGCCGAAACCCGGGCTCTCGTCGATTACCTCGGAGCCCGGCTCAATCTCCTCATTGATCTTGGTGTCCTTCAATCCGACCAAAAGCGCTACTGGCTAAAGGAAAACCCATCCAACATCAAGTTCAAGAAAGCGCCCCCTTCCCTTGAAAAAAGTCTCCCTCTTGAAGTGGGCGGCACTGTCATCTCCCCCAGCCGATTGTTCCAATGAAAGCTCTCCTTCAAAAACGAATTCTCATCCCCCTTGCCGCAGTCCTCCTGATCATCGCCTTGATCGTCGGTAGCGGTAACGGCGATGCTGACACCACCCTCAATCATACCGTGAAGCGGGGCGATTTTGTCATCTCCATTGTCGAAGGAGGAACACTGGAAGCCGTTGACGAAGTCGTCGTCAAAAACACCATCGATGGCGATTCACGCATCATCTGGCTCATCCCCGAAGGAACATACGTCAAAAAGGACGACCTCCTTGTTGAGTTCGACACCGGCGAAGCTGAAAAAAATGTCGAAGAACAACGCGTCGAATTTGAGTCCCGCCAGGCCGCCCTCGTCAAGGCCGAGAACGACCTCATCATCACCAGGAGCACCTCGGAAAGTGACATCAGTACAGCCAAGCTGGACGTCGAATTCGCCACCATGGACCTGGAGAAATTTGAGAAGCTCGAACGCATCCACAAGGTCCGTGAAGCAGAACTCAAAATCGACACCGCCGAGGAAGCCCTTAAGCTCGCCCAGCAGCGCTACGAATGGTCGATCAAACTCTCCGATAAAGGATACGAAACCAAAAGCCAGGTCGATCGTGACAAGCTGGACGTCAGCCTGAAATCAAAGGAATTCGAAACAGCCAAAAGCACCCACCAGATGCTTGAAACCTTCGACCTGCAAAAAGAATACGCCGAATTTGTCTCAAATAAAAAGGAAACGATCGCCAGCCTCGACCGCGTCATCAAGCAAGGTGAAAGTAAAATCGCCCAGGACGAAGCCGCCGTGAGCTCCTCCAAGATCACTCTCAAGCTCACCGAGAGCAGTCTGGCCAAACGCATCGCGCAACTCAAGGCCACCAAAGTCAAAGCCCCGCAGGACGGGCTCGTCATTTACGCAAAACCCCGCAGCCGCTGGGGCGATGATGCCCAGATCGCCGAGGGCTCGACCGTCCGCAACCGGGCCACCCTCATCTCCATTCCCGATGTCTCCTCGATGAAGGTTTCGGTCAAGATTCACGAATCCATGATCAGCCAGATCAAGAAAGGCCAAAAAGCCTACATCGTTCTGGATTCCCTCCCCGACAAACGCTTCGACGGAGAAGTCACCAAGGTCGCCATCCTCCCCGACAGCGACCGAAACTGGTCCAATCCAGACCTCAAGGTCTACGCCACCGAAATCACCATCGACGGCACCATCGAGGGCGTGAAACCCGGCATTTCCGCCAAGGTCGAAATCGTGATCGAGGAACTCACCAACGTCCTCACCGTCCCCATCCAGGCCGTCACCACCGTCGATGGCAAACAGCTCTGCTACCGCAACAACGGAGGGGACCTCGAACCCCTCGAAGTGGAGGTTGGCAAGTTCAACACCAAATACATCGAGATCAGATCCGGCCTCGAAGAAGATCAGGAAATCATCCTCAACCCGCCCCTCGACAACCGGATCAACCTCACCGGCGAGACCACCGACGACGACTCCTCGGAGTAACGCCCATGCCCGACTCCGACCCAGCAGCCGAGACCACCGAAGTCATTCGCATCCGGAACGTCGAAAAGATTTTTCAAGTCGGCGAAGTCCAGGTCCACGCTCTTCGCGGGATCGACCTCACGATTCAACAAGGCGAATTCGTGGCCATCATGGGACCCTCAGGCTCCGGGAAATCAACCCTCCTCAATATCCTCGGCTGCCTCGACCGCCCCACCACCGGTAAGTATCACCTCGGAGGTGAGGATGTCGCACAAATGAATGACGACACCCTTTCCGCGGCCCGGGGAAAGCGACTCGGTTTCATCTTCCAGTCCTACAATCTCATCGCCCAACTCACCGTTCTCGAAAACATCCAAGTCCCCCTCATCTACCAACAGGAGGATCTCGAAAAACACAAGGAACGCTGCATCGAACTCGGAAACCTCGTCGGCCTCAACGATCGCCTCGACCACCGGCCCAACCAACTCTCAGGGGGACAACAACAACGAGTCGCCATCGCCCGCTCACTCGTCAACGAACCCCTCATGATTCTCGCCGACGAACCGACCGGCAATCTCGATTCACAAACCGAAATCGAGGTCCTCAACATCATCGACGACCTCAATAAGCAGGGCCGCACCATCGTCCTCGTCACACACGACAACAGCGTTTCCCACCATGCCCACCGCGTCATCCACATGAAGGACGGTGTGATAGCGCGTGAGGTTATCAACCAAAAGCCGTGATCTCCTCCCACTTCCTCAACACCGTCCAGCTCGGCATCAAAAGCCTCCTGCTGCACAAGCTCCGCTCGGGGCTCACCATGCTGGGCATCATCTTTGGCGTCTGCTCCGTCATCGCCATGCTCGCGATTGGCGAAGGAGCCTCCTACGAAGCCCAGGAACGGATCAAACGACTCGGCAGCGAAAACATCATCGTCAACAGCATCAAGCCACCCGAGGACAACCAACAAAACTCCGGCGGCCGATCCTTCTCGGTCGAATACGGCATCACCTACAAGGACGTCACCCGCATTCAAGACACCATCCCCGGCGTCGAGCGCGTCGTCCCCATGCGCATCATCCGCGAGAACATCCGCTTCGACCGAAGCCAGGAATCAGGACAAGTCATTGGCACCCTTCCCGCCTATGCCCTCGTGCAGAATGTCGACCTCGTGGCCGGCCGCTTTCTCACCCCGACCGATGAACGATTCCAACGCAACGTCTGCGTCATCACCGAGGATCTCGTCCGCAAACTCTTCCCCTATCAAGACCCGCTCAAATCCGCCGTCCGCGTTAAAGAAAGCTACTACAATATCGTCGGAATCGTGGATGAAACCGGCACCTCCAAACAACGCCCCCAAATGGGCGATAGCCAAGGGGAAGCCGTCGATAACAACATCTACATTCCCCTCTCCACCGCCCGCTCCCGCTTCGGCGAGACACTTGTCAAGCGAAGCTCCGGCAGCATAAGCGCGGAGCGTGTCGAGCTCCACCGCCTCATCGTCCGAATGACCGATCCCAAGGCCGTCATCTCGGGTGAGCAGCAGATCCAGCACCTCTTAAATCACTTCCACGAAAAAAAGGACTTCGAACTCATCGTCCCCCTTCAGCTCCTCCGCGAAGCCGAGGCCACCAAGCGCATGTTCAACATTGTTCTCGGCTCCATCGCCGCCATCTCGCTTCTCGTCGGCGGCATCGGCATCATGAACATTATGCTCGCCACTGTCACCGAACGCACCCGCGAGATCGGCGTCCGCCGTGCTCTCGGCGCAAAGCGCAAGGACATCATCGTTCAGTTCCTCATCGAAACGATCGTCCTCTCCGTCGGCGGCGGAATCATCGGAGTCCTCCTCGGAATCCTTGTCCCCTTGTGCGTCTCCTACTTTACCGAAATGAAGACCATCATCACCGCCTGGTCCGTCTTTCTCGCCTTCGGCATCTCAGGCCTTACCGGCATCATCTTCGGCATCTACCCCGCCTCCCAAGCCGCCAAGCTCGACCCCATCGACGCCCTCCGCCAAGAGTAAGACGGAAGACCTCTCAAGGAAAGGAGCCGCGGCGCCTCGCCGCTCAGCTTCGCATGCCCCACAACCACCTATCCGCCTTCTCAAGGAAAGAAGCCTGAAAGGCGAAGGAGGAAACCTTCGACGTTGAAAGTTGAAAGTTCACTCCCTCCCCTCAAGCAGGAAACCCCTTCAAATCTCAACGTCTCCCCAACAAATACAATGGGTCGTGAACCCGGAAATCATCCCTTCTAAGAGAGAATATTTGCAAAGAATCCAGCCATCAGAACTTTAAAGCTCTTCGACGATATAAAACCGACGACTCTCGGCTGAGGTATCAGTAAATGACGTTTCCTCTCCCTCGCTGGCCAATCCATCTTCCAGGTCCGGCCAGCTCTGGGGAGCTCCGCTAAGGTCATCGGAGGCACGGATCACATAAATTTTCCCAGGCTTGGAGTTCCAGGTTAACTCCACTTCGCCATTCTCGGGGTTACGCTCAACCTTCGTAATTACCAGACCACGGACACTTGAGGCATCTCCCTGCTCGAGCTTAAAACCATTCAAGCCAACGAATTCGCCATGCACTGCCGACCCCTTGGATAGTGCGGCAATCCGCAAGACCAATTCTTCGCCATCAAGCGAATCAAACGAGAAAACCTGGGTTGAACTCAATTCCAGTGGGTCACCACCTTCCAAATTGGGAGCA
>Ga0308005_10000523_pt1 | contig 13928 bp, 5 predicted proteins | sample Neamet67_FD_203142 | JGI IMG/M metagenome (GOLD analysis project Ga0308005, IMG submission 203142) | Marine microbial communities from water near the shore, Antarctic Ocean - #67 | ecosystem: Environmental > Aquatic > Marine > Unclassified | place: Southern Ocean | collected 2014-06-07 | reverse complement strand
GTCGCTTTTGGCGAGATTGAGGAGGGCGTCGGAGTGGGGGCGGGTTTGTTCGCCGACCTGATTGGTGAGGAGGTGGAGAGCATGAGCACGGATTGTTTCGTCAGTATCCTTGAGAAGTTTTGTGAAGTCGTTCTGATTGAGCTGTCCGGTTCCATCGAGGGCGACGAGATGGCGGAAGCGATGAGGCTGGGTTTGATCAAAAACGGTGCTTCTTAGCGAGGTTGCGAGCTTGGGAGAAATGGACTTGTCAGCGGCGCGCTGACGGATCTGATGTTGCGCCATGCGGGAGAACCATTCGTTCTTGTGGCGCAGTGCTGAAAGGAGCTCTTTTTCCGAGGCGGAGGCGAGGTCTTTGACGCGAACCGGTTCAAAGGCTTCCTTCCAACTCATGCGATAGAGTCGTCCGTTGGTGCGATCCCATCGGGCGGTGTCGTCGACGTGGCATTGTTGCGTGTCTTGCCAGTCGATGGAGTAGACGGAACCGTCGGGGCCGTATTTGAGGTCGACGGCGAGGTATTGTTTGTCGTCGGCGTAGAGGGTGTCTTGGCCGTGGCTGCTGCTGAGGTAGGCGGAGTCGCGGCGTGCGAGGAGTTCGCGGTTCAGTTGGTGTCCGTGAAGATTATGGGTGAAGAGATCTCCGCGATATTCCTCGGGCCAGTTGTCGCCGAGGTAGATCATGGATCCGACGTGGGAGTGTCCGCCGAAGATGGAGCGGGAACCTTGTTTCCCCGCGCCGCCTTCGCCATGGCCATAGGCCGCGATGGATTCGCAGAGGTTAAAGAGGGGGAGATCGGTGCGGCTCCAACCTTCTCGATCGGTGGCGATGAAGTCGCGGTGGTTGCCATTGTTTTGCGTCCAGTAATGTCCATCACGGAAGACCTGGCTCACGGGGCCGAGTCCCCAGGAACTACGGCAGTGGGTCATGAAGAGGGAGCCGTCGGCACTGTAGTCGAGCCCCCATTGATTGGATCCGCCGTGGGCGTAGATTTCGAAGTCGTGGGTGACGGGGTGGAAGCGCCAGATGCCGGCTTGGAGATCGACGCGTTCTTCCTTGGGAGTGCCGGGCTTGCCGACGAGGGAATTGTTAAAAACGCCGTGGCAGCCGTAAAGCCAGCCGTCGTGGCCCCAAAGAAAAGAGTTGGGCGTTTCGTGAGTGTCCCGGAGCGCGAAGCCGTCGAGAAGGACCTCGGGTGGGCCGTCGGGTTTGTCATCGCCATTGGCATCAGGGATGAAGAGGAATTCGGGAGCGCAGGCCGCGAAGACGCCGCCGTAGCCGACTTCGAATCCGCTGATGAGGTTGAGATTGTCGGCGAAGACTTTGTGGGTTTCGAACGAGCCATCGCCGTCCTGGTCTTCGAGAATGATGATGCGATCGCTGGCTTCTTCGTTGGAGCGTCGCCGAGGATAGGCGAAGGCTTCGGCGATCCAGATGCGGCCCCGGCTGTCGAAGGTGAAAGCGATGGGTTGGCGGAGCTGCGGTTCGCGGGCGATGGTTTCGACCTGGAAACCTTCCGGGACGAAGATGCGACTGGTGATGTCGTCTGGCTTTCCTGCCGGATTAGGTTTGAGGTTCCAAAGGAGAGGGCTGGAGGAGAGGCGGGACGTGCTTGGATCCGAGGAAGCGGTGGGCTTCTTTTCGTGAAAGCGGAAATCGTCGTAGTTGAGGTGGCCCCAAGGGCCGGAATGTTCGTCGACGAGGCGGAGGCGGATCATTTTTCCGAGGTGGGCGCTAAGATCGACGGTGTTCTGGGCCATGTCCTCGACTTCGCCTCGACCGCTTGCTTTGTGGATGATCTTGCTGGTCTTGGCGTCGATGATTTCAAGGTGGGTTTCGGAAAGGGGGCCGGCTCCGATGCGATAGGTTGCCCATGGGTGGGTGACTTTGAAGGGCTTGGAAGTTAGTGTTCCTTGAGCTTGATCGGTGTTCCAGAGTTCGTAGCCGCCGACCCAGAAGTTGCCGTCGTGAGAGGAATTTCCGCGACCCCGGACGGCGATGCTGTCGCCTTTGATTGGGCCTTTGTTCCAAACGGTTCCGGTTTCTTCCCAGCCCTCATAGTTGCCCTTTTCGAATCCAATGTTGGGGGCGTCGGGAGGGACGATTCCTTCGGTGGGTTTCTCGGAGGAAGGCGAGGGTTTTGAAATGCTTTGCGGGAATGATGTCAGGGTGATCTCGCGGAATTGAATTTTGGCGGGGCCGGCTCCGCTGTGAATTTGGACTGCGAGGAGTCCGCTGAGATCGGCTTGGTTTTTCTGGTAGTCCTCGAGGGTCGTGAAGTGGGTGCCATTGATGTGGATCTCGATACGATTACCGCGGCAGCGAATGAGGTAATGATTCCAGTCCTCAGTCTTGGCAAAGCGCGTGAGTGCGGGAGATTCGGAGAAGGGGATGGCGTGATTCTGGCCAGCTCCGGAAATCTTGGTGAGAGCACCGCGCTCGGCGATGAGACCGCGGCCATGTTCGTCGTAGATTCGGCCGAGCCAGAGCTTGCCGTCGTCGAGATCGCATTGATACCCGGCAGCGTGTCCCGAGGCGTCTTTCTGAGAGCGGATTTGAATGCCTGAGTTGGCGGTGGGACCGCCCGTGATGCGATAGTGGAGGTTAAGATCGAAGTCAGCGACTTCACCTTTCCAATAGAGGAATTCGTTTTTGGAAAGGGTTTTGCCGTTTTCGATGGAGGCGGTAATGGCACCATCCTCGACACTCCAGAATCCCGGCGTGCCTTGCCATTGATCGAGAGTTTTACCGTCGAAAAGGCTCTGCGGGTTTGCGGCATGGGCACACAAGGAGAGGAGGAGGAAGGCTAGGAAATTCATGATCGCTGTGAGATATTACGGTGGATACTTGGAATTTAGAGATAGAAAAAAAATAATTGGATGGATCAGTGAGAGTCACTGGCTCCATCCATGTGGGGTTCACGGAAGCAAAACGATTTGAATGCGGGTGAAGAGCTTAGGTCCAGTAGGCAGGAACCAATGTTCGGTGAGAGTGCCGTTGTTGTTGTGGACTTGATCGGTGAGGGTGGTGATGGCATTCTAGGTGATCAGGTCGGTGGAGGTTTCCACAATGATGCGTATGTCGTCGGCTGCGAGGTTGCGCGGGAAGGAAAGGGTCCCGTTGTTGATCGTTAGTGGGGATGAGTTTAAGAGGTTGTCGGCAGTTCCGATGGCGTATTCAGCAAGGGCGCTGAGCCCGTCGAAATCCAGATCCTCATCAGGGCTTCCGGTGAAGGTGGTGACTGGAGAGCTTGTTCCGGGGATGCCATTCGCAGCGATCGAAGGACGCCAGTTGCGGGGAAGTGAGTGGTCGGGATTATTCGCTGGGTTTTCTTTTCAACGCAAGAAGTGGCATTGGTGGTCTCATTGAACATTTTGTAGAGGGCGCCATCGTCGTCGAGGAGAGGTTCCCGTTTGAGCAGGTCTTCGTCTGGTTGTTCAACGAAGGTGGAGACGCCCCAGAATGATCTGTTTTGCTCCAATCTCATCATGAAGGATATGCTTCCGGGAACTCCTGCCGTCTCGAAGAGATCCCGGGAAAGGATTTGTCGGATGTTGGATTTTTCGGGGTCGGTGGTATTGAGGTTGATCTCCTCAACCCGACGCTCGTCGGTAAGAATTCGCAAATGGTAGCCTGAGTTAAAATCAAACTTGATGCTCTTTTTGGGAACCAAGGTGCTGCTGAAATGTCCCCGGCGGCGGCTGAAGATATTGTCATAGAATTCTCCCTTTTAGTAGAGCGAGGAACGAGTTCTTGATGACCTAGTGGCAGCGGAAGGATTGGCGGTGAACCAATGGACGACGGGAAGTTGGCCGGAAATGGTGGGGTTACTGGTGACGTCTCCATGGTATTCCGGTGAGTTGAGAGGGGTAGCGAAGCGAGGTTCACGGGAGGAGGTGCCGGTATTTTCTTCCGCAGTGACGAATAGGTTGTATATAAAAAACTTGTATGCAACGATCCTCAAGAAGATAGAGCTCGATCTTAATCACTTGAATTACTTCTATGGCGGCCTCGCGTCGAAGCTGGTTGGAGTGGAGGGTTCCGAGCCGATTCACGAAATTTTAGCTTAAAGATATGAAGATGAAAAAAATTCTCTCCTTGTTGTTTGTCGGAACCCTTTTGCCCCTGGTGGCGAAGGATGATCGCTTGGTTTTAGTCGGCACGTCGTATGGTAAGAACGTTCTCGCGATTTGTGATTCCGATGGTGAGATCTTGTGGAAGCAAAAGACAGCGGGTCCACAGCAGGGGCATGCCGGCCATCATGATATCCATCTTTTAAAGAACGGAAATATTCTCTTTCACGATACTTGGAGCAAGACCCAGGAGGTGACACTGGGGAAAAAAACGGTTTGGGAATACGAGAGCGCTAAAATGAATGGGAACGAAGGAAAGGGTGTCGATGTGCACGCCTTTGCCCGCTTCCCGGACGGAAGCACGATGATCGCTGAAAGTGGCGTTGGTCGCTTTATTCATGTTGATCCCAAGGGCGCGATGATCAAGGTCGTCCCGATGGGGGAGGGCGGACGCAAGAGCACCCGTTTGGTACGGATGTTGGATAACGGGCACTATCTGGCATGCGCCGAGAACCCTGGAGTGGTCACGGAGTATGGCAAGGATGGCAAGATGGTCTGGGAATACTCTACCAAGACTCGTGTCTTCGGAGCAATTCGCCTTAAAAACGGCAATACGCTCATTGCAACCGGTAGTGGAAATAGCGTGATCGAGGTATCTCCCGAAAAAGAGGTTGTCTGGGAGATCGTAAAGAAAGTTCCCGGAACAGAGATCGAGCTAGCGTGGACGACCTGTCTTCAGGAACTTCCTAATGGAAACCTCATGATCGGTAATTGTCACGCGGGTGAAAACAACCCCCAGATTTTTGAGATTACGAAAGAGAAAAAAGTAGTCTGGGAATTCAATGAATGGGATCTTGTTGGTAACGGCCTGGCCTGTTGGCAGATCCTCGACTCCGGGCAGTCTGCGATGGTTCGCAAACAGCTTGCTGAGTTGAAGAAGTAGAGAGTTACCGGAGGGTTTCTCCTCCGTTGACGAGAAGAGTCTGGTCGGTGAGAAAGCCGAACTCTTCGGCGGCAAAAAGGTTCGCCGAGTTGGCGATGTCAGCCGGTGTTCCCTACCGGGCCATCGGGGCGGTATTGAGATAGCTTTGCTTGTCCTCTTCGGGGGAATCCTCGTGACGTTCGACGGGAATCCAGCCAGGTGCGACGGAGTTGATGGCGATTCCCATTTTTCCATCACGGTGTGTTTTTAGGACGATGCCGTAAGAGCAAGGACGTGTTTCATCACGGATGAATGACGCGGAGGCGCAGGAATTGGTGGGAAGCCATGGTGGTGATGGAGCGGAAGGTGAGGGTGGAGGTGCCGTCGCCATTGTCGGTCATGGTGCTGAATTGAGCGGTGTGGGCGGGGCCGCTTTGCCACGTGTCAAGGTCATCGGAAATCTCGACAAGGTAGGTGAGGGGATTACTGCCTTGGCGGACGCGGAAGTTGAGAGCGGGGTAGTTGTTTCCTGCGTCACTGACGATGCTGAAGGTGGGGAGGGCGTCTTCGGGAGTGCCCGTGGCGAGGAGGTCGGCTCCGAGGGAATAAGCAAGGAGATTGGTGAGGGAGGAGCCATTGAAAGTGGCATCAGGGTCGGTTTCACCTTGGGCGGTGAGCCAGTTGGCGAAGGGGGCGTCTGATTCGTCAAACCCGGGAGTTCCCGTAATTGAGAAGCTGGCGCGCCAACTGGAGGCGAGGGCGTGGTCAGGGACGGTCACGGGGTTGAGGAGAGTGAGTGATTTGCCATTGCCATCGGTCTCGCTTGGCCAAGGGGAGGCGTCGAGGTAGGTAAAGTCGCGGATGGTGTCGCCTGCTCCGAAGGAGAGTTTGACGCGGTCAGTCTTGTTGCTGAGTTTGTCGGAGGGATCCCATTCACCGGCGATGAGGAGGCCGGTACCGTAGCGCATTTCGAAGGCAGGGATACTGCGGACGACGAGGATGACTTGGCCGGGGTTGAGGGTGGTTTGGGCGGCGTTGAGGAAGTCGAAGTCGATGCCTTTGGTGAAGCGGATATCGGAGAGGTCGAGCGGGGTGGTGCCGACGTTTTTGAGCTCGAGGTATTCGAAGAGGTCGTCGTTATCAAATCCAGCGGCGATCTCGGCGGGGGTGGGATCGGTGGGATGATACATGACCTCGGTGATGACGAGGCTGGTAAGGTAGTTTGAAATGTCGGGGAGGGTGGTGGTGAACTCGACGGGGTCAGACCAATGGCTCCAGCGGCCGGTGCTGTCTTGTTGGCGGACGCGAGCGCGGTAGGTCGAGTCTGAGCGGACAGCGGCGGTGGGGATGCTGAGGGCGTTTGCGAATGAGGTGAGTTCGCCGGATTCCCATGAAGCGGTGATTTCGAGAGCTGAGGGATCGGTGAGGTCGGCGAGTCGCCATTCGAGTGCGCCGAAGGTTCCGCTGCCCTGGGGATCGGAGAAGGCGGTGGTTTGGAAGGAAAGGGCGTTGGTGGGGAAGTTGGCGGGGCCGGTGTAGGTGAGGACGGGGGTGTTGGGAATTTGGGAGCCTTCGCCATTTTCAGCTTGGTGGAAATCGAGCCAAGCGTCGCGACCTTGGGTGCCTGAGAGGCCGTTGTCATTGGCTTGGGAGATGACGGAGCCATTTCCGCCGGGCCACGAGCCGCCGGTGAAGGCGAAGTTTTTCATGTCCTGAACGTAGCCGTCGAGCGAGTTGATGCCGGGGCCGCTTAGGTGGTTGTAGTTTCCGGCGTCGCTTGGGGCGCCCTTCCAACGGGCGAAGTCGGCAGGGACGAGGGGAGCGATGATGGAGGCGAAGTCATCGACGATCTGGTTGATTTGGTCTTCCTGCCAAAGGAGATCGCGCATTTCGCGAACGGAGTTGTAGTAGGCGGGCCAGAGGGTGGGGTTACCGGCGTTGTCACTTCCTCCGCCGTTGGCATTGAAGAGGGAATTGTAAACGACGTCATGGCCGCTGTTGTAAGTGGGGCCCCAGCTGGAGTCGGTGTCCCAGGGGAGCATCCAGAGTTTGCCTTTATTGTCGTTGGCGGGGAGGTAGTCGGGCTCGAAGTAGTAGACCATGTTCTTGTTCGCGCTGGGCCAGTAGTCGTAGTGACGGGTGGCTTCAACGAGGGCATGGAAGGCGTAGTATTTGTCGAGATTGACGTGGGCGTCGATGTGGGCGGGGGAGTCATTGCCATCGAGGTTGTTCTCGATGGTTTTGTGATCGCTGCCATCGAAGGGGGCGAACTTGGACTGGTAGCGTTGTTGTTGTTGCCAGTCCCGGGTTTGGTTGATGAGTTTGTAGAGGTTGCCTTTTTCGAGGTCGTGTTCTTCGAGGAAGCGGACGTCGTAGGTTTCGGAAACAAAGTAGGTGCCTTGGTAGTCGCCGTGCCATTGGTCGGGGGCTTCGGAGGCGTCATCGACAACGCGCCACTGAATGAAGAGTGGGTTGGCGGCGGGGATTCCCATTTTTTGGAAGAGGTGGTAGTTGACGGCTTCGTTGAGCCCGAAGGTCATCGTGCCGCGATTAGAATTGCTTTTTCCGAGGGTGAGGGTGCGCCATGGCTGATCGAATTTTTGCCCGTTCTGGTCGCGGGCTTCGAGGTAATCGCCATCGTTGAATCGGACACGCATGGAACGTTTGCCCCGGCCTTGGTAGCGGCCGTTGGCACCGCGGAGGCGGAAGCGGATGTTGTCGTAGACCTTGCCATGGTAGACCATGGTGCCGTTCCAATTGTAGAGGAAGCGGGCTTCGACGCCTTGGTTGATTTGGTTGCTGCCGTTATAGGCGACGGCTTCGTCGTAATCCTCATTGCGGATGAGGAAGTGATAGACGGGAAGGGTGCCGGCCATGGTGGTGGCGTCGATGCCCTGGTAGGCGGGAACTCCGTCGTAAACGAAGTAGGCGAAGTTGAGGGATGGGTCATCGTTGTAAGGAACGCGGGCGGTTTCTCCGACGGTGTCGGTGACGGTGATGCGGTAGCGGACGAGGTTGCGGTGGCCGGCGGCGGGGAGAGTGGTGGAAAAGAGATCGTCACCAGCGAGGGCGTCGCCATTGGAGCCGTCATCGGTCATGGAGAGGGTGGTCCAGTCGGATTCGAAATCGGGGTTGTTCGGACGGGTTTGGGTGGTGGTGATGTTGTTGCGGATGATGGGCAGCGGGAGTCGAGCCGGGACGTAGTCGCCGGGGGCGATGACGCGGTATTCGAGGCTGACCGAAGCGAGACCATCGGGGTCGGTGACGCGGGCGGTGATGAGGACGGAGTCGGTGGAAGCGGGTTGTTCCGGGGTGTGATTGACCTTACGGATGTTGGGGGCGGCGTTCTGGGAAAAAGCAGTATTTTTGGCGCCTGGGCTGGGCTGGGGCGGCGCGTTTTCGGAGGCAGGGCGGACGACTTCGAGATCGAAACCCAGGTCGCTGCTACTGGTTTGGGCGTTGAAAAGTTGAACGGCGATAGTGTTGGAACCTTCGTTTAAGAACGAGCCTGCGTTGATGATGAGTTTGTCTTCGTATTGGCCTTCGGTGCCGGTGCCGGACGCAAGATCGTCGATGGTGGGGTCCTCGTTTTCGTCAAAGCGACGTCGCTCGACTTCGGTGCCATTGATCCAGACTACGATGCCGTCATCGGCGGTGAAGTTGAGGAGGAGTTGTGAGGGGAGTTCGCCGGGGGCGCTGGTGAAGGTATTGCGCAGGAAGAGGGAACTGTAGTTGAGGCGCATGCCGGACACGGTGGTGTTTATGGTGACGCCGTTGACGCTTCCGTAGCCGATGGGGAATTGAGAGTTGGGGGTCCAGGAGGCGTTCTCGGAGAAGCCGGGTGTGCGCCAGGTGGATGTGGGAGAGGAGGCTTCGGTGGCGCCAGGACGCCAACTCCAGGAAGAATCGGAGAAATTGAGGAGGGTAGTTTGAGGGAGAGCTGTTTGGGGAATAGAGGCGCGCCAAGAACTGCCGAGGCCGTTGTCGAGGGAGGGATTGATGAGTTCGATGGAGGCTCCTCCGCCATCACTGGCGACAGGCCAAGGGAAGCCGACCTTGTAGTCGACCTCATCGATGACGGCATCGGAGGCATCGCGGAGACGAACTGTTTCGCCAGCGGAATTGAGGTTGCCGATAAAGGGGCCGAGGGGGGTGACGCCGAGGGTTGACTGGAGCGTGACTGGGTCTTCGGCGATGACGAGGTAGCCACCGGCGGGGAGGGTGGTGCCAGAGGGGAAGGTGAAATTGACGGCGCTGCTGAGACGCCATCCGGAGATATCTTTTGAGAAAGTGGAGAGATTGTGGAGTTCGATGAATTCCTGACGGATCTGGTTTTCGGGCGGGTTGGCGTGGATTTCGTTGATGACGATATCGTTGGAAGGTTCGACCGCATGAAGAGTGAAACTTTGCTCGAAGAAGAGGCCGCCTTGATCGCTGGTACGGAGGCGGATGCTGAAGAGATTTTCGATCTGGTCGGAGAAATTGGCAGCGGCGCGGAGTTGGTTTCCGACGATGGCGAAGAGGTTGTTGTCAACGCTTCCGGCGCCGGAGACTAGGGTGTAGGAGTGGGTGTCGAGGAGGTTGGTGTCGTTGGTGGTGAGGGCAGCGAGGTAGCCTCCGTTGGAGACGGTGATGGGGATATCGAGACTGCTCAAAGAGAGAGAGACGGGAGCAGTGGGGGCTTGATCGACGACGATGGTGACGGTTGCGGGAGCGGAGTCATACTTGCCGTCGTTTGATTTGAAGGTAAAGGAGTCGGTCCCGATGAAGCCGTTGTTGGCGGTGTAGCTGAGAGTGGGGGCAGTGCCGGTGAGGGTGCCGCCGGAGGGTGGGGAGGCGATTGAAAAAGTGAGCGAGGGATTGGGGTGGGTATTGGGATCAGTTCCGGTAAGGGCGAGCGCGAGGGGTGAGGTTTCGACGGTTTGGAGAGATTGGTCGGTGGCGATTGGGAGGCCGGGGTCGACTTCGATGTTGAGGGTGCGGGTTTGGATGGATTCGGGGGTGTCGGTGTCCCAGGTGTTGAGGGTGTAGGTGAAAGTGGAAAGGGTTCCATCGGTGTCTCCCATGATGGCGTTGGTGCTGCCGGTGGGGGTGGAAGCGGAGTGGATGAGAGCATTGGCTGGATCGCGGATTTCGAGCGCGAGGGAGCCGGTGACACTTGAATCATCGATATCCCAGGAGAAGGTGGCTGTTTCGCCTTCCTGGCGGGTGGCGTGAGAGGTGGTGAAGGAGGAAATGTTGGGGCCGTTTCCGGGGGCGTTGTTGGGGCCGGAGGTCAAGTTTGTAGAGACCTCGGCAGAGGTAAGTTCGCCGGACCAAATGCGGAACTCATTGACGGTGCCTTTCATTCCGGGGTCGCCCCAACTGGTGGCACCGATGGCTTCGAAAGAGGTAGTGACGTTTGAGAGATCGTTGGTGTTGGTGTTCGTCAATTTTTGCACGCCATCGAGCCAGGTGTTTAAATTGCCATCAGAGGACACGGTGATGACGAGATGGTGTTCTTCGTTTTGCGTGATTTGTTCGCCAAGCAATTGTGTTCCGTCCCGGTCGACGCCGCTCATCTGCCCACTTCCGCGAGTGTGAGTGTAGGCCAGTTCCTGACCGGCGGAGTTGTTGCCGAACTGAAAGAGCTTTCCCCAAGTGCCGGTGCCAGTGTCGGTGTACCAAGTTTCAATCGTCACGCCGGTCGCTCCGAAGTTCCCGCCGATGTCGATGGGTGAGGAGAAAGTCATGCGATTGGCCGTCGTGCTGCTACCTGCTCCAGTGAGACTCAGTTGTCCCGCACTGATGGTAGCCCCTCCTTGGAGCACTCCGGTGATCCCACCGATTGAGTCGTTGGAGTTGGTGTCAAAAGACCACCTGTTGGCCAAGGTGGCTCCTTTTGAGGTCATCAGGCTGACAATGAGGAGCGAAGTGAATAAGTAAAATTTCATAAATAGGTGTGTGGGAAAAAGAAAGCGCCGGAGGAGTATTCCGGCGCTGAAGCGAAGAATGAATCGCTGGAGCCGATTTGCTCAATTGGTCACGTCCTTGATGCGATAGAAGAGCGTGGCCCCCGAAGCGGTCGTGTCAATAAACGTGGAGAGATTTCCAGTGGCGAAGAAGCTGTCATCGACATCCAGCCATTGCGGCGAAATGGCGGGGACGAGGGTCGGCGAGCTGTCGATCTGGTAGGTATGGCCGGGGATGGAATTAAAGATCAAGGTGACGGCTCCGGACCCGTTGTCCCGGGTGATGGAAGTAATACTGAGGCCTTCACCACCGAGGAGGGAATCCGGCCCGGTAGCAAAGTTGTCGGCAACATCGGTGCTGGAGAGGGTTCCTTTCCAAATGCGGAATTCGTTGACTGATCCAGTCATGCCGGGATCGCCCCAACTGGTTGCGCCGATGCCTTCAAAGGCGGAAGTGACGTTCGTGAGATCGTTGGTGTCAGTGTCCGTGATTTTTTTGTCGCCATCGACCCAGGTGTTGAGATTGCCGTCGGAAGAGATGGTAATGACGAGGTGGTGTTCTTCATTTTGAGTGATTTGCTCGCCAAGAAGCTTGGCTCCTTCACGATCAACTCCGCTCATCTCCCCGTTTCCCCGGCTATGAGTGTAGGCAAGTTCTTGTCCGGCAGTATTGGTGCCGAACTGGAAGAGTTTTCCCCAAGTGCCGGTGCCGGTGTCAGTATACCAGGATTCGATCGTGATGCCGGTGGCTCCGTAGTTGACACCAACTTCGACCGGCGTGGTGAAGGCCATGTGGTTGGCGGCGGTGCTTGTGCCGAGACCGGTGAGGGAGAGACGTCCCGGATCGACGGTGGCACCCCCAACGAGGATACCGGTATTGCCGCCCACCGAGTCGAAGGTGTCGGTATCAAAAGACCAGCGGTGAGTGAGTTCAGTTCCGGTGAAGGGACCGGGATCGCTGGCGTCGATAGGCGAGGTACCGTTATCGAGTTCGACATTGTCGTCGATGAGATCCATGTCGGAGTCTTTCAGGGTGGGATTGGTGCCGTGATCATTCACTTCGATTCCGTCGCTCAGGGTGTCGCCGTCGGTATCGACGACGAGAGGGTTTGTGAGGTGGGTTTTGACTTCCGGGCCATCGAGGAGGCCATCGGTATCGGTGTCGTTGACGATAGGATCAGTATTTCTCTGGAATTCCTCAAGATCAAATAAGCCGTCGCCATCGAAGTCGCCGGTTCCTGCGCCGGGTCCCGGGCCTGTGAGGGTGCCGTCCAATTGAGTGAGATCGGTGATGTCCGTCTGTAAGAGCTCCCAGTCGTCCGGGATGCCATCGAAATCGGTGTCATCGAAATTTGGTAAAGTGTCGGGTCCGTTGGTGAAGTTTTGAGTGACTTCGAATTCCGAAAGAGTTCCGCTCCAAACGCGGAATTCATTGACTGATCCGGCCATGCCGGGATCGTTCCAACTGGTCGCGCCAATCCCTTCAAAATCGGAGGTCACATTAGCGAGATCATTGGTGTCGGTGTCTGTGATTTTTTTGTCACCATCGACCCAGGCGTTGAGATTGCCGTCGGAAGAGATGGTAATGACGAGGTGATGTTCTTCATTCTGGGTGACCTGCTCCTCGAGGAGTTTGGATCCGTCGCGATCGACTCCGCTCATCTGGTCGTTTCCCCTTGTGTGGGTATACCCAATTTCTTGGCCGGCGGCATTGGTGCCGAACTGGAAGAGTTTTCCCCAAGTGCCGGTGCCGGTGTCGGTGTACCAGGTTTCGATCGTGATGCCGGTGGCTCCGTAGTTGACGCCTACATCGACCGGCGTGGTGAAAGCCATGTGGTTGGCTTCGGTGCTTGTGCCGAGACCGGTGAGGGAGAGACGTCCCGGATCGACGGTGGCACCCCCAACGAGGACACCGGTATTGCCGCCCACCGAGTCGGTGGTATCGGTGTCGAATGACCAGCGATTGGCGAGAGTGGCCGCTTCTGAAGAAAAGAGGCTGAGGTGAAGCAGGGAGGCGATGAGGGGGAGAATGGAGGTTTTAGAGTTCATCGAAGATTGGTGAGTGTGTGGCGCTTATATTAGGCCTAGATGATAGGAGTTTTGGTCTGTCGTTGTCAAGGATTTGGTTGTATCGCGTTATTTCTATAACAGACTTGAGTGAAGTGCATTAGAACTTATTCTCTGTTGGTTTTATGGGGTAATTTGCGCCAATTTCGGAATAATTTGCGCAAAAGAAACCCGCAGCCAGTTTGGACTGCGGGTATTTTGATTTATAATGATTGAGTGACTGGGAATTAGGCGCGACGACGGCGAATGGCCAGTAAGCCACCGAAGAGGGCCAAGGCGAGACCGCTGGGTTCGGGGACGATGGTATTGGGGCCGGCAGCGAGGCTGGTTGTGACTTCACCGGCGGTTAGTTCGCCGGAGTAGAGACGAAATTCGTTGACGTTGCCATTCATGCCGGGGTCGCCCCAGCTGGTGGCCCCGATGCCTTCAAAATCAGTGGTGACGTTTGAAAGGTCGTTGGTGTCGATGTCGGTTAGCTTTTGTGCGCCATCGATCCAGGTATTGAGATTGCCATCGGAAGAGATGCTGATGACGAGATGGTGTTCTGAGCCTACGGCAATCTGTTCTCCAAAGAGTTGGGCTCCATCACGGTCAACGCCGCTCATCTGCCCATTTCCCCGGGCGTGGGTGTAGCCAATTTCCAGACCAGGGGCATTGGTGCCAAACTGGAAGAGCTTTCCCCAAGTGCCGGTGCCGCTGTCGGTATACCAAGTTTCGATGGTCACCCCCGACGTGCCGAAGTTGCCTCCGATATCGACCGGACTTGTGAATCCCATGTGGTTGGCGTCGCGGCTGGCGCCGAGGCCGGTGAGTTGCAGGGCACCGCTTGCTACGGTGGCACCTCCAACGAGGACGCCGGTATTCCCGCCGACTGAGTCGGTGGTATCGGTATCAAACGACCAGCGATGCGAGATCGTCGC
>Ga0308005_10000522_pt1 | contig 13939 bp, 17 predicted proteins | sample Neamet67_FD_203142 | JGI IMG/M metagenome (GOLD analysis project Ga0308005, IMG submission 203142) | Marine microbial communities from water near the shore, Antarctic Ocean - #67 | ecosystem: Environmental > Aquatic > Marine > Unclassified | place: Southern Ocean | collected 2014-06-07 | reverse complement strand
ATATGGTGTCATAGATGATGATATAGAATTTGTATATACTAAAAGAGAGGGTGAAGAAGGCCCAAGTAATACCAAACTAAATGATATCCAGTTCGATGATATGATTGCTGAATTTAATTCATGGATGGATGATGGATATATACATTGTGGGGCAGATGCATCTTGGAATCCACCTACAAGAGATAAAGACGACAAAGACAATGGGAGGATATGTGGTAATGTATTCTACGATGGAACTAAACTACCAGTAAACAATATAGACTGGACAGGATTACAAATTGCAGAAGACTACTATGTTACCTTACAACTATTAACTATGGGGTATCCTAACAAAATATCCTACAAGAATAGAGTGAACCCAAACGAAACACAAGCAAAGGGTGGTTGTTCTACCTTCAGAACTTTAGAAGTACACAATGAATCTATGAAAGAATTGCAAAAGAAGTATCCACAATTTGTAAAACTAAGAGAAAAGGTTGCAAAGAAAAGTGGAGACTGGTCTGGCCAAGTAAAACTGGCTGCAACTATTTCGTGGAAACAGGCATACAAGTCGTCTCAAGTATCAACAATAACGGATTTTATGTCATGAGACCGAGACAAATGAATAAAGTGATACATGAATCAAACTGGAATGGTACGTTGATTCAAGTCAAAGAAACAAACACAACAATTTCATTACACTATGGTGATGGTTTAATAACTCAAGCATCAATCCTAAAGAACTACCCCGAAAGATTACAATATGATTATGCAAACCAATTAGTATCCGTGGTAGACCATGTTGAATCACCTTCACGAGCATTAGTACTCGGACTAGGTGGTGGAGTCATACCATCATGGTTACATCGTAACACTAAGTGTCAAATTGATGTGGTAGAAATCATCCCTAACTTAAGAGACATTGCCGAAAAGTATTTTGACATGCCCTCAGATGATCGAATCAATGTGATCACCGAAGACGCATTTTTATTTGTGAATGGTCATTATAGGAACACCTATGATATCATAATTGTAGATGTTTGTGATGATGCACGGATAGAGAACAAATTCATTACACCTAAATTCTATGAAGGGTTGAAGTGGATTCTAACACCTAAAGGTCGTGTTGCAATTAATTACTTTATAGCACCACTAACATATAACGACTACATGAGAACACTTAAAATTGCATTCTCGAATGTCGTTGAACAGTATAAAAATTTGGAGGGTGGTAAAAACCATATCACAATTTGTAATGACAACACTATTTAAAAATAATGTCTACATGGTCGTAGAGAATCTTCATCAATCTGATGCAGCGATTGAACTAACAGGTGGGGAATGGGATGGACTCGTATACCAATACGGCAAGGTCGGGTTTGAAAATGGTAAACCCAACATAAACTTTGAAAGAACCATAAGAAGACTTCCACATAATGTAGAAAGTTCTGAAGAGGAACTTAAGAAACACCTAAATAATAACGAACTCAAAACACTAATGGGTGACATTCTAGTAGAAGTCATGCAAGAACAAATAAGGAAAGAACAAGACAATGAACAAAGAAGTACTAAAGGAACAAATTAAACGCCACGAGGGTGAAGTCCTTGAAGTCTACGCAGACTCATTAGGGTATCTAACACTAGGTGTTGGTCATCTAATCAGAGAAGGTGATGCAGAAGACGGACAACCTGCTGGAACTCCAGTAAGTCAAGAAGTGTGTGATGCATATTATGAAGACGACTTTGACAAACATGTAGACGAAGCAATTCATGTATTTGAATCAAAAGGTGGAGAAGATTTTTATAGTCTTCCTGAAGATATCCAACATGTTTTAGTCAATATGACTTTTAACTTAGGTGGAAATCGTTTTGGTAAATTCAACAATATGTGGAAAGCAGTTGTTTCAGAAGATTGGAAAACAGTTGCAGTAGAGATGGAAGATTCCAAATGGTATGGACAGGTCGGTAGACGTTCGAAAGAACTCCAAGACATGGTTCTTGCTTGTGGATAACATTTTTGCATTAAGACTTCTTGGTGGAGAAACTATCCTAGGTAGGGTAACCACATCACGATTTAGTAACAAAACAATCATCACAGAACCACAACTTTGTGTTGTAGAAGTCTCGGATGGTAAAATGGAAATTAGTCTTGCACCTTGGAACCCATGGGCAAGAGAGTACAGGTTTGAAATTAATAATAGAAACATCGTAACGATGTTTAAAGTTAGACCAAACTTAGAACAGAATTATAAGGTAGCAACAGGAAACAAATAATGAGTGACAATTTAACACAATTAGAAGATTTACAACGACATATAACAGACAACTTTGCAGCTATATTTGCAAACGTAGATGGAGATGAAAGACTAGACTTCATGTGTAGTATGTACTGGAATTTTGAAGAAGGCCGTCTTAATTGTGATGAAGGTGAAGACACTTCTGTATACGAAGCTTCTGCAATCACCGTCAAGACATGGATTGATGCCAACGGTGGACTCCCTGCAACTGGAGTAAATGCACCACGACCATCGGTGTCTGAAACTCTAGCACCAACACTATAGGAAATATATCATGGATAAAACAATATTACTCAAAGCACTGCAGTCACAGTACCAAGGACAAATCGATGTCGCACTTGCAAACATTGAAGTGTACATTCACAACCCAGCTGGAATCGGAGAACACCCCGATCTTGCAGATGCCCTCGACTCCCAAATAGAAGCCCTCACATCATCTAAAGAAAAACATGATACGGTTTCAGACCTTTTAAAAGAAAGAGTTCAACAAAAAACACTTGTAGGATAGACCACTTTCTGTTATAATACTAGTATGGATTTCTATACTAACGTATGTCGAACAAGAGACAAAATTCTTGTAAAGGGTTATCAGAACGGTAAGCAGGTTAAACAGACTGTTGCTTACCGTCCTAATCACTATGTCCCATCCACCAAGGGTGAGACTGCATTCCGTTCACTTGACGGCAGACCCCTAGAGGCAGTAAACCTCAGTTCGATGGGTGGTGCAAGAAAGTTTCGTGAATCATATCAAGGTACTGCTGGATTTGAAATCCACGGATACGACAGATACATTTACACCTACATTGCAGACCAGTTCCGTGGTGATATCAAGTGGGACTTCAAGACAGTTAAAATTGCAACACTCGACATTGAGTGTGAGTCAGAGAATGGTTTTCCCGAACCAACTCTTGCAATGGAGAAGGTCAATGCAATCACAATCAAACCATTTCGTTTCATGGCACATACCTTTGGTATCGGCCCTTGGGATGAGAAACCAGCCAATGTAACTTATCATGAATGTGTTGACGAAGCACAACTGTTAACTGAATTTATCAAGTACTGGAGAAAGCAGTCCTTCGATATCATTACTGGTTGGAATGTAGATTCATTTGATATTACATATCTGTGTAATCGTGTTGATAGGTTATTCGGTGAAGGAGAACACAAGAAGTTCTCTCCATGGAATCAAGTAGATGTCAGAGAATACAAAACCAACTTTGGTAACACTCAACAGAAGTTTACACTATACGGTGTTAATGTTGTTGACTATATGGACTTGTATAAGAAGAGAACTTTCGTCAACCAAGAATCCTATGCACTGAATCACATTGCCCACATGGAGTTGGGTAAGAAGAAATTAGATTACTCAGAGCATGGTTCATTACACGGATTGTATAAGAATGACTATTCAAAGTTCCTTGCATATAATGTACAGGATGTTGTTCTTGTTGAAGACCTAGAAGATAAACTTGGTCTACTAGAATTGACCATGACCATGTCTTACAATGCTAAGTGTAACTACAATGATACATTTGGAATGGTGAAATACTGGGAAACTATTATCTACAACTTCCTAAAAGAACAGGGAATTCAGACACCACCACAGGCTCTAGGACAACGCAAGACACATCAAATCGTTGGTGCATATGTAAAGGAACCACTGGTTGGTAAACATGATTGGGTTATGTCATTTGACTTGAACTCACTCTATCCCCATTTGATTATGCAGTACAACATATCACCCGAGACTATGATGAAGAATGGTCTTATGGATGTTGATGTCCAAAAGATTCTAGATGGTACGGCAGACTTATCCAGTCTAAAGAAACTAAATTTAACAGTTGCACCCAATGGTGTAAAATTCAAAAGAGATAAACAGGGTTTCCTACCCGAACTTATGGAGAAGTTCTACTTAGAACGTAAAGAGTGGAAAGGTAAGATGATTGCTTACCAAAAGGAACAGGAACTTTGCACCGATTCAAAACGAAAGAATGAACTTGATGGTCTAATCAAACGAGCATACAACAATCAACAGGTCAGAAAGATTGCACTTAACTCTGCTTATGGTGCATTAGCAAATCAATACTTTGCATTCTTTGACCCAAATCTTGCAGAAGCAATTACCATGTCGGGTCAGTTAGTCATTAAGACTGCAGAGATCACTATTAACGATTGGATGAACAAGGTACTGAAGACTACAGACCAAGATTATGTAATCGCAATGGACACGGACTCAGTATACATCACTTTTGATTCATTAGTTAAACAAGTGTTCCCTGAAGGAACCGACAAAGGTAAAATTGTAGATTTCCTTGACACTGTTGCTAACGAGAAGATTGAAGGTGTTCTTGCAAAGGGATACGATGAACTTGCAGATTACACTAATGCATTCCAACAGAAAATGGAAATGGGTCGAGAGGCTATTGCAGATCGTGGAATATGGACTGCAAAGAAAAGATACATCCTTAATGTTTATGACATGGAAGGGGTGAGACTTCACGAACCTAAATTAAAGATGATGGGTATTGAAACTGCAAAGTCCAGTACACCTCAGTGGATTCGTGGAAAGTTGACCGATGCACTTAAGTTGGTCATGAATGGAACAGAACAAGATGTATGGGATTTCGTAGAGAATGCTCGTAGAGACTTTAGAGACCTTCCAGTCGAAAAGGTTGCATCACCTAGAGGTTGCAACAACCTACAACAGTATTCAGACCCATCGATGATTTACGGAAAGGGCACACCTATCCATGTAAGAGGTGCATTACTATACAACCATTATCTTGAAAAGAAGAACATTGACAAGAGATACAACCTAATTAGGAGTGGAGATAAGATTTTGTTTGTGTATCTTAAACTCCCAAACAAATTCAACGAGAATGTGATATCATTCTCTAATGTTCTACCTAAAGAATTCGAACTACAAAACTACATTAATTACGACATGCAATTTGATAAAGCATTCATTGAACCACTTAAAGCAATAATTGAACTAATTGGTTGGAACGTAGAACCAGTAGCATCATTGGATAGTTTCTTCGGATAAAAAATATGATAAATATGAGTATGGAAAATTTATACGAATTTAATGTGACAGTCACAAAAGTGGTTGATGGCGATACAATCGATGTAGACATTGATTTAGGATTCTCAGTTGTTCTTAAAAAACAACGAGTGCGTCTTATGGGTATCGACACCCCCGAATCTAGAACTCGTGACTTAGTAGAAAAGGTCTTCGGTAAAGCTTCAAAATACCATCTAACGGATATATTATCTAGAGGAGCAGTAACTCTGATTTCTCATGATAAAGGTAAATTTGGAAGAATCCTTGGTGAGTTGTTTGTAAACATTGCAGACGAACCCCAATCATTAGAATCAAGAATTAGTGTGAACCAACAGATGATTAATGATCATCATGCCGTAGAATATACTGGTGAAAACAAAGACACCACCCTAGAACGACATTTGGAGCATAGAAAATTGTTACTGGATAACGGAACCGTTACCCAAGAACAAATCGACAAGGTTTCCTAATGATACTCGCAGTGATTGATATATTTTATATCGTCATGATTGCACTTATCTTCTGTTCAATAGGTCTCATGGAAGTTCAGATTAAAGAAATCAAAACGATGATGAAAGAACACATCAAGTTCGATGATAAGATGTGGCAGAAAGAGAAGGCCCGCATTAAAACCGAACACACCAAAAAATACCCCAAAAACCCTCTTGTAAAATAACCCCATCTCTGTTATACTAAGGTATACATTTGAGAGGTGTTTATAATTATGAGTTTTTTAAAAGATTTAGTAAAGGCAAGCGGTAACGAATACGCAAGTATTGTTAACGATGGAATTGCTGCTGGAGATGTTGACAGTTTCATTGATACTGGTTCACATATTTTCAACGCACTATTAAGTGGTTCACTGTACGGTGGACTTCCTTCAAACAAGATTACAGCAATCGCTGGTGAGTCTGCAACAGGTAAGACATTTTTTGCCTTAGGGATGGTTAAACAATTCCTAGAAGATCACAAGGATTCTGCAGTAATCTATTTCGAATCTGAATCTGCAATATCAAGAAGCATGATTGAGGACAGAGGTATCGACTCCAAAAGAGTTGTTATCGTCCCAGTCGTCACAGTGCAAGAGTTCAGAAATCAAGCAATCAGTATACTGGATAAGTATGCAGAAACCCCCAAAGACAAACGTCCACCTATGATGTTCTGTTTAGATTCACTTGGTATGTTATCAACAACCAAAGAGATCGAAGACACTGCAGAAGGTAAAGAGACTAAGGATATGACTAGAGCTCAGATCACCAAAGGTGCATTCAGAGTTCTTACCCTTAAGTTGGGTCGTGTTGGAGTTCCTATGATTGTTACAAATCACACATATGATGTGATTGGTTCTATGTTCCCTCAAAAAGAGATGGGTGGAGGTAGTGGATTAAAATACGCTGCATCATCAATCATCTATCTTTCCAAAAGGAAAGAGAAAGAAGGAACTGAAATCGTTGGTAATATCATTCACTGTAAGAACGCAAAGTCAAGATTGACTGTTGAGAACAGAGTGGTTGATGTAAGGTTATCATACGAGACAGGGTTGGACAGATATTATGGTCTACTAGACATGGCAGTTGCATTTGGAATATTTGAGAAATCAAGTACAAGAATTAAACTTCCAAATGGTAAGACAGAGTTCGGTAAGACGATTAACAACAACCCCGAAAAATTCTTCACACCCGATGTGATGGAAAAATTAGAATTGGTAGCACAGGAATACTTTAAATATGGAACAAAAGAGAATAGAACAAACAATTCTGAAAAATCTGATTCAGAGTGAAGAGTTTGCACGGAAGGTGCTTCCATTCATTAAGGACGAGTATTTCACAGAACAGGACGAAAAGACCGTATTCAATGGAGTATTCGATTACTTCCAAAAATACACTAAAACACCTACAGTAGAAGCACTTCTCATAAACTTGGATAACAACACATCTCTCAACGAGACAGTTGTTCATAACGCCAAGTCTATTGTAAGTGGTATGAAAGGTGGTGACGACACTCCACAAGAGTGGTTACTCGATGAAACTGAACAGTGGTGCAAAGATAGAGCAATCTACATTGCAGTAATGGACAGTATCGAAGTCATTGATAAGAAGTCTCAACGTTCAACTGGTGAAATACCCGAACTCCTTAAGGATGCACTTTCCGTGTCCTTTGACACTAATATTGGTCATGATCAAATAGAAGATGCCGATAACAGATTTGAATTCTATCACACAGAAGAAGAGAAGTTACCGTTCGATCTAGAATATTTCAACAAGATTACTAAAGGTGGATTACCTAACAAGACATTGAATATTTGTCTTGCAGGAACAGGTGTTGGTAAATCCCTATTCATGTGTCACATGGCATCAGCACATTTGATGATGAATAAGAATGTATTATACATTACACTTGAAATGTCAGAGGAAAGGATTGCAGAGAGAATCGATGCAAATACCCTCAATGTCCCTATGAAAGACCTACCCGATCTATCTAAAAAGAACTTCGACAAGAAGATTAATAAGATTGCATCTAAGACTAAAGGTAAGTTGATCATCAAAGAATACCCAACTGCATCAGCTCACGTTGGTCATTTCAGACATTTACTCCAAGAGTTAGATGTCAAGAAAGATTTCAAACCCGACATGATATTCATCGATTACCTAAACATATGTGCATCTTCTAGAGTAAAGCCAGGAGCTGGTGCAAACAGTTATACACTGGTCAAGAGTATTGCAGAAGAACTTAGAGGACTTGCAGTAGAGTTTAATGTACCAATCATGAGTGCAACACAAACGACTCGTAGTGGTTATGGTTCTACAGATGTGGAACTTACAGATACCTCAGAGTCATTCGGATTACCAGCAACAGCAGACTTTATGTTTGCACTAATCTCCTCAGAAGAATTGGAAGAGTTAGATCAGATGGTAGTTAAACAGTTAAAGAATAGATACAATGACCCAACCGTATTCAAAAGGTTTGTCATTGGAGTCGATAGAAGTCGTATGAAACTATATGATTGTGAACAAGAAGCACAGACAGAAATTGTCGATGCAAATCAAACATATGATGATAGTGTTCCAGTTGCAGATCGTGGTAGATCAGATAAATTTAAAGACTTTAATATTTGACCTAAATACTAGTATACTATGAAAAAGAATTTACAATCTAATGAGGTCATTGAGTCAATTCAACAGAAGATTCTCCTCAAACAACAGTTAAGGGACGCAAAAAAATCTCATGACGACACACAGATTGAAAAATTAAGTCAAAAAATTAGTAAAATAGAAGATAAATTACACTCTCGACCACTATCAAAAACCTAAATAAAGGTATACAACCTCAAATATAGGAAAATACCATGGCCGCAGGAACAGAAACATATTCAGCTGAAGACATTACAGCAAAAACCACCCTCAGAGATGCAATTGTAAAAGATATTGCATGGATTTCAGGGACAACTGGTACGTATAACATTCATGATTTCAGTGATACTGCAACTTTTGACATGGCAAATGACACTCCACCTACTAAGTCTGATTGGACTGGAGATGGTTACATGGGTCACTGGGCAGAATGGGCAGCAAACAATCCTTCAGTAACAGACGGTGATCTATATTGGACATACAAGTCTGCGTTAGAAGGGGATAATGGTATAACAAAAGATGGTGACGGCCGTCACGCAGATGCATTAGCATTGTTAAACACTGCACTAACAGATGCAAATGCAGACTTAGACATCGCGGTTGCTAACGCAGCTTAATAATACCTTTCTATTTGTTATAAATAGTAGACAGGAACACATTTAACGTGTATAATAGTCTATTATGGGTGCAAAAAATCTACATTTAGAACATCTCGAAGATGAAATCATCAATCAAGGTATTGATGGTGGAAGGGGAGCAATCAACTTCCTAAGAGGTCTTAGAGATATGATGAAAGGGAGTAAATCCTCTTCCGTCAATATGACCGTCAAATGGGATGGAGCTCCTGCAATCTTTTGTGGGAAACACCCTGAAACAAATCAATTCTTTGTTGCAAAGAAATCTCTATTCAATAAAGAACCTAAGTTCTACACATCCGAAGCAGAAATCAAAGCAGACCCTAAGTTAAGTGGTCAACTAGAAGGCAAGTTCCTCGATTCATTCAAATACCTCAGTAAACTATCTTTCAGTAATATTATGCAGGGTGATTTAATGTTCACCGATGATAAGACAACCAAGACAATTGACGGTGTTGAGTACGTAACATTCCAACCGAACACTATCCTTTATGCAGTATCCACCGATTCTAAAGTCGGACAGGACATTGACACTGCAAAATTGGGTATTGTCTTTCACACTACTTACACTGGTAGCACGATAGAAGACCTCTCTGCATCCTTTGGTGTTAACCTAGCAAACCTAGGGAACTCTAGGGACGTATGGGTAGACGATGCATCATATAAGGATGTTAGTGGTAACTCTACAATGACTGCAACAGAAACACTAAAGCTTACCACTTCACTGAAGGAAGTCGGTAAATCCTTTCATGGTATTTCAAAGAGAGACCTAGATAAGTTTCAAAAAATCCAAGAGACCATCACAAAGAAAGGTGCTGGTGCAACATACAAAACATACTGTAACACCCTCATCCGAGGTGGAAGTTACAAACCTACTGCAGATGGATACCTTGCACACTTTGAATCATATTGGAAAGACAAGGTAGTGGGTGGTGTCAAGACAGAGAAACACAAGGCTATCAAACGAGAAGTCGGTGAGTCTCTCTATAAAGACATGAGAGGGATGAAGAAGTTCCTAATCAATCTTACCAAGTTCATGGGAGGTCTAGTTGAGTCAAAACAGATCATTATCGTTGCATTGAATAGAGTCAAGAGTATTGGTACATTCAAACAAACTGCAACAGGATTTGAAGCAGTCAACCCCGAAGGATATGTTGCAATAGATTCAGGTGGTTCTGCAGTTAAACTCGTAGATCGTATGGAATTTGCACATAATAATTTCACTGCAATTAAAGCTTGGGACAAATAATATGAAATCGTTCCAAGAATTCAATGAGTCGATTATGATACCCATAAATATAGGAGATGTTGTTCTTGGTGGAAAATTCAAGAACAAGAAAATAGTCGTTAAAGAGATTGGTAGAAACGAGAAGGGTGATGTTACTATCAATGGACGACCATTATTAAAATTTAGGATTATGCCGAATGAAAACGTTTAACAAATTTTTAACCGAAGCAACTGGTAAGGGTGCAGTGTTCTCTTTTGGACGATTCAATCCACCTACAACTGGTCATGCAAAGTTAGTCAAGAAATTGATCTCAACAGCTGGTAGTGATACACCTCTAGTGTTCACTTCACACTCAAATGACAAGGTTAAGAACCCCCTAACACATGTAGATAAGATCAAGTTCCTTAGAAAGTTCTTTGGTAAGATCATTGTGGATACCGCTGCAAGGACAGTATTTGACATTGCAGTAGAATTAGAAAGACAGGGTTACAATAGAATTAAGATGGTAGTAGGTTCGGACAGAGTTAGAGAGTTCGATATGTTACTGAAGAAGTACAACGGAGTCAAAGCACGACACGGTTTCTACAAGTTTGATGAGATCGAAATTGTATCTGCAGGGGAGAGAGACCCCGATGCAGATGACACTAGTGGTATGAGTGCATCCAAGATGAGACAGTATGCAGAGGACGGAGACTTTGATAACTTCAAAGACGGTGTTCCATCTACCAACAAGACACAACAGAAACAACTGTACAATGCAGTAAGACGAGGTATGGGACTTACAGAAGGAACACTACCGTTTTATATGCAAGACGACCTACAAGAAGATGAATTGCAAGAAGGTGTATATGATCAAGGAATCTTTAAAGCATTATTCCTAATGGGTGGGCCTGGTTCAGGTAAGACAACAGTTGTTAAGGCACTATCACTCCACACTATGGGTCTTAAGATGATTAATAGTGATCAACATTTTGAAAGAATGATGAAAGCTGCAAAGATGTCTATGAAGATGACTAAAGATGGTAGTGGTGAAGTCAATCCCGAAAGAGATGGGATGAGATCAAAGGCAAAAAGACAAGCTGCTAAACAAATGGACTTATACATCCCGAACAGATTGGGGTTAGTTTTTGACACTACTAGTGCAAAGGCAAGTAAGATAAAGACCTACAAAGAACAACTAGATGCCTTGGGATACGAATCTCGAATGGTATTTGTCAAAACAAGTCTTGATCTTGCATTGAAGTTGAATGATGGAAGAGCTCGAACAGTCCCAGTTGAAGTAGTTAAAATGGAACATGAAGCAGTAGAGAAAAATGCTACGATATTCAAAAGAATGTTCACAACAAACTTCGATGAGATTGAAAATAACGACACAGTAAAATCCCTAAGAAGGACTGCAGAAGGTAAATTCGGTTCTATATCAGCATGGGCAAAGAAATTCCCTACCAATAGTATTGCTACTGCGTGGAAAGCACGTGAACTACTTTTAAAAAAGACTAAATAGTATTATGGATTTACTAGATCAATTACTTAAAGCATCAAACGATTACAGTTCATCAATGGACTTCAATTCTATAGTTGAAGATTACATGGTGGAAGATGCAGTCGCGTCTGCAGAACTCAAAGCAAAACACGCTGCAGAGACAGAGAAACTTAAAGACTCACAAGCACGAGACCTTGAATCTCTTACGACTCGACATGAACGAGAAGTCGAACGACAAACAGATTCCGATAGTAAAGAATCAGACGATGATGCAATCAAATCTAAACGTGATGCCGACAGAAAGTCAAATGAAAAACAAAGTGAAGGATTATTAAACTTTATCGACACTTGGAAACAAGAGTTGGATGAAGTCCAAGTCCAAGAAAGAAATTCAGATGTAATGAAAAAGAGAAATCAGTCTCAACAAAAGGCCCATCAAAAAAGAATGATGAAGTCTGCAAAAAAGTCTATCAAAGACTATGATGCAAAGAATAAGAACAAGAACGAGGAGTCTGAAGTAGAGGAAGGTAAACTCGTAACAAGTGCTTTTGATATCATTAAATTGATCACTAAGAAAGTTGCAGAACGATTAGACAAAGAATACAATAAAAATCCTGAAAAAGGATTGGGTATGATTAACACTATAGGTGCAATGGTTGGTCATAAGGTAACAGACCAAGCACAAGAGAAGGGTAAGTTATTCCTTAAGTTTGGAGAGTCAGTAGAAGAAGACCTAATCAATGAGGAAGACCCTTGCTGGGATTCTCATAAACAAGTGGGTATGAAGAAGAAGAACGGTAAACAAGTTCCAAATTGTGTGCCTAAAGAAGAATCAAAGGTGACTTGTCCCGAATGTAAAGGCTCTGGTGAAGTAGACGATAAAGAGTGTACTCATTGTGATGGTAGTGGATACCACATGTCGGAAGGAAGGGATTACAAGAAAGAAAGGGAAAACTACCTTGGTAAACCCGAACAGATGGAAAGAAACGCTGCGAGAAAAAGAGCTCGTAGACAAATGGAAAAAGAGGGTAAGGCCAAAGCAGGTGATGGTAAGGATGTGCATCACAAGGATAACAACCCACTAAACAATGATAAGAATAACTTATCCCTAGTGTCTCAAAACTATAACAGGAAAGAGCCTAGACTAAGAATGAAGAAATTAAAAGAAAAGGGAGCATTACCAAATGTCAGGAAATAAGAAAAACAACGGTGTCCATGAAGTGGGTACTAAAGATATTGCAGCTGCATACAAAGGTGATACCCCAGGCCAGACGGTTGATGAGTATCTAAAACTTTCAGCTGCAAAAAATTTAGAGAAGAAGAAAGAACGATCAAAGAATTTCTCTCAGGTTTTTGACAACCCATTAAAGGGATTCCCTTACAACGAAGATTTCACGGTAAGAGACGTGAACGAAGAAGTCGAAGCATTCATGGAAGGAATGGATTTTTGGAGAGTAACAGTAACCAAAGACATCAACAAATTAAAGAAAGGTCGTAGTGTAGTAGTTAAAGCACGAAACAGTTCAGAGGCACTAAAGAAAGGTGCAAAGAACATGGGTGACCCTAAAGCAGCGGTATTGCCAGGCTATATGAATGCAGTCAAGGACAAGAAAGAATCCGTTGAAGAATCAATGAAGATAAAAGATATCTTCAAGAAACATAAAAGAGAACTTACAAAAGCATACAAAACTGGTGATTTATCATTCTCAGGGTCGGCAGGTAAGAAAGCAGAAGATGACCTAACAACTTGGGCAATGGACAACAATGAAATTAAGACTGATAACCCCGATGAGTTTTTTGATTGGTTGTCTCGTGACCTTGAAGATATAGTTAAAGGTAAAATTAAAGAAGATGTTTCTGAGAATTTCAAACCTTATGCAGATAAAGTATATTCTAGATGTGTAGATTTCTACATTCAATTCAGAGGTGGTAAAGGAGACAGAGTCACTTCAGAAGAGAATAAGAAGGACTTTGAAACTGCAAAGAAGATGGTTGATGCATATTGTAGAACAAATAAAATCAAACAGAAACCAGTTTACTCAACACCTCAAGAAGGTTCAAGTGCATACAAAGTCGGTCTTATGATTGACAAATCTTACAGTAAAACATCCGATTATGATG
>Ga0308005_10000520_pt1 | contig 14025 bp, 12 predicted proteins | sample Neamet67_FD_203142 | JGI IMG/M metagenome (GOLD analysis project Ga0308005, IMG submission 203142) | Marine microbial communities from water near the shore, Antarctic Ocean - #67 | ecosystem: Environmental > Aquatic > Marine > Unclassified | place: Southern Ocean | collected 2014-06-07 | reverse complement strand
TTGAGCTCGAGCACACCCTTTCGCCCAACCGCATCAACTACCTCGTCAATGGAAATACTCTCATCGAAGAGCACATTGCGGGAGTGCCCGGCGATGTCTTCATCCGTGACTACCTCGTGGACCCCGCCCTCAACAATGTGCGGATTGCGAAAGAGTTCGTGAAATTTGGTGAGCGCTGTTTCCTCCGTCTCCTTGGTGATATGCGAACCGTCAACTACGTCGTGGACATCACCCCTGACTTCGAAGAAGTGCAGTATCGCGTCCGCCCCATTGATTTCGATCAGCAGTCCTACGAAGGCAATCTGCCGGTCTATCGCGCCCATCTCTTTCCAGACAACAAGCCGGTGGAAGAACTCGTGCGGACCCACCTGAACGATCAGACCATTCTGCAATATCGCGCCGAGGAACATTCGCAAATGTCGCGGCGTGCCAAGGTGGAATGGAGCCGCTTGATGAGGCTTCTTCGGGTGATGGAAAAAGAGACACTTTCGCCCTACGAACATGTCGTCTCCCTGCGCGAGGCTTTCGTCGAACGCTACGGTTCCCACGCTTTTGAATCGTGCGAAACGATGGGTCAGCTCACCCGGGCCCACTTGCAAATTGTTCTCGAAGGAAAACATTCGTGAATAGACGGGACAAATTATTCGTCTTAAACTACTGACATGAGGAAATTTTGGCCCGCTTTTATCCCCCTGACTCTGCAAGCAGCTACGCCCGGAGCGTGGGAAAAATTCCCCACGCAAACCAACGGCGATGCTTGGGGACTCTATGATTATGCTGACGGCATGACCTATACGCCCAACTGGTCGGACGATTCCGCCGCTGGACCAAACGCCGATCCCTACATTGGTGCCGCCTTCGCATCTACGACAGCCAATCCAACAATTTACGACCAAGGGCTTTGGTTTTTCGCCGATGACCTTGTCGCAAACGGAGCTTTTATCGGAGATTTTAACGCTGCGGGCGTGGCCGGCCTAGAAGTCGATGTCTTCATTTTTAACCCCGAACTTCTGGACACGTGTGACATCACCTTCAGCTCCAACTCCTCCGGAGAAGACATCACTTACTTTTCCGTCGATTATCTTGGTTCAGAATTCGTTTCAGAATCACCTCAATGGTGGTTTCTCAACTACAATTTCTCCGAGGCTTGGTATGTCATCAATGCGGCAGGCACTGACTTTGAACAAGTCGAAATCACCGAGAATATCCTAGCGAGTGTTATTGAAGTCGGCGTTCGCTTTTTCCCAACCGGAACGAACACCACCTCGTGGGCACCCTTGATCGATAGCTATGCCCTCACTCCTCTCGTGCAGGCTCCGACCACTTTTTCGGATGCGGACGATGGCATGTTCAACCTTGCCTTTGCTCCCGGTCCCGGTCCCGGGAATCAATACGACATTCAAAAATACAATCTGACTTCGAATGACTGGGAAGACGTTTCCGGCCAGACCGACCTCCAGCCAGATGCGGCCTATCAATTTGAAACACCCCTGATTCCAGAGGGCGAAATTTACCGGGTCTTAGCCAAGGCGGCCTATACCGAAGTTGTCACACCAGCCACGCCTTAAGGGAAGAGTTAGTTGATGCTGAAGGTAAAGTAGCAATCCTTGTCGCTCAGCTTCGACTCATCAGGAATCCAAAGAATCTTCATTCCCTCGTAGAGTTTCTTGGAGGGCTTGATCTCGAGAATACCGACGTCATCGCCACCTTGGCCCACATTGAGGGAACGCCCACCAATTTTTGAGGATTTAAATTCGATCTCCCGAGCTCCCTTTTCGAGGTAATCTTCTCCGAGAATATCGATCTCAATGTCGTAAAGTTTCACTTTGATCTTCTTTCCATCATCTGCGCGAACGGCAGAGAAAGCATCAGAACGGAGCTCCTTCTTGAGCTCTCTAGCAGTGAGCGGCTCTTTTTTTCTACTGTGCTTATAGATATCCGGAATTGACAATTCCACGACCGCGCGGATTGGATTCCCGGACCCTTTCTTAAGAATCTTTGGCTTGATGATCATCTGCCCCTTGGATTTGACCTGCATGAACTCAACTTTGGTTCCGCCAGTCACGGTGAACGTTACAGAAACAGGTTCCGAAAGATTGTGTCCTCCCTTGGATTCAGAGGTGAGCCCATTTTCCTCCGCGAGCTTGCGCGTGACCCATTTCCCTTTGAGCTGCTCCTGCACCTTGCAGTAAATGACAAAATCGGTGTGACCCAGTCGCTCCTTGCCCTTGACAAAGTGCATTTTCCCCTTCCCGTCATCGCCGAAGCCATAGTCGTAATACTTATCATCCCAAGCCACGAAATAACCGAGCCACTTCATTTCTTCCGTCATCACGGGAAGTTCGGCTTTGGCCCAAAGCGCGGAAAAACAGAGGAATAATGTAGGGATTTTCATCTCAAAAAGAGGTAGCATCTTTCCTCTAAGCCCGCAAACAATGAAGCCCCTCCCATTTTTGCCATTCCTCCTCCTGCTTTTTTCCTGCCATTCCAGTGCGGAGTGACCAATCGAAATTGGCACTATCAGCTACGAAACCACTCTCGATTCCGCCCGAACTCAGCAAGCTGGCGAAATAAAAAAAAGACGCCCGAGGATTTCTCCCGGGGCGCCCTTTGAAAAAATACCGCTTACTTGGCCGCCTCGTAATTGGCAGCCACGACATCCCAGTTCACGACGCTCCAGAATGCGGAGATGTAGTCGGGACGACGGTTCTGGTAGTTCAGGTAATAGGCGTGCTCCCAGACATCGAGGCCGAGGATCGGAGTGCAGCCGCACGTGCCTGCAGCCTCACCCATGAGCGGGTTGTCCTGGTTGGGAGTCGAGCAGACGCCGACAGAACCATCGGACTTGAGGCCGAGCCATGCCCAACCGGATCCAAAACGAGTCATCCCCGCCTTGGCGAAGGCCTCTTTGAAGGAATCGAAAGAGCCAAAGGCCGCGTCGATTTTCGCAGCAAGCTCGCCAGAAGGAGCACTTGCACCACCGGGAGCAATCACCTTCCAGAAAAGGCTGTGATTGAAGTGACCGCCACCGTTGTTACGCAGTGCGGGGATATCGGCGATCTTCGCCTGAAGTTCTTCGAGCGAAAGACCTGCAAGGTCAGCGTTGCCCTCGAGAGCACCATTAAGATTGGTCACGTAAGCATTGTGGTGCTTTCCGTGGTGAATTTCCATGGTGCGGGCATCGATATGAGGTTCCAACGCATCGTGTGCGTAGCCGAGATCGGGAAGTGAATGGGACATTGTCTTTAATTAGGTTTGAGTTGATGATCGTGCCTAGCCTTTGCCTTGCGCCGATATCCTGTTAAGAAAGCACCTTAACCGACAACCGCAAGAAGCTAATCCAATGCTCGCCGTACTCACTCAACCTGAATTCACCCTTGTCGCCGCTTCTGCGGTCGCAGGCTTCCTTCTCGCCTTCCTCATTCTCATGGTCCGGCTCAGCTCGGTCAACGCTACCGCGCGGGAGCGCCAGCGGTCTGACGAGAAAGCGATCGTCGATCTAGAAGCAGCGGAAGCAGCGTTAAAAGACGACATCACACAGCTTCGCCACGAGGAATCCCTTCTCCTCAAGCGCCAAGGCGAACTTGAGCACCAAGTCCAGGCCCAGCAAACACGGCACCTCGAAACGACCGATCTTCTCAACACGGTAGAAGAACGTTTTACCGATACCTTCAAGGCCCTCTCCTCCGACACCCTCAAGCTCTCCCAGCAGCAATTCCTTCACCTCGCCAAAAGCACTTTCCAGACCGAACAAAAACAAGCTCAGGGAGAACTCGCAAAACGCGAACAAGCCGTCGCCCACCTCGTCAAACCGGTCGCCGAATCCCTCGAAAAAATGCAGAGCCGGATCGGCGAAATCGAGAAAGCTCGCGAAGGCGCCTACGCCACGCTCAAGGAACAGGTTGTCCAGCTTCATCTTTCCCAAAAGGGTCTTCAAAAAGAAACCTCCCAGCTCGTCAAGGCCCTCCGCCAGCCCACCGGCCGCGGTCAGTGGGGCGAGATGCAGCTTCTGCGGGTCGTCGAAATGGCGGGGATGCAGCAGCACTGCGACTTCACTACCCAAACGTCCACCACCACCGACGAAGGCAAAAAATTACGTCCCGATCTCATCGTCAATCTCCCGGGCGGAAAGAAGATCGTCGTCGATTCCAAGACGCCGATGGCGGCCTATCTCGACGCCCTCGAAGCTGAAAATGACGACGAGCGCGCCGCTCATCTCGCCCGACACGCGAAGCAAGTCTCCACCCACATTCGCCAGCTTTCTTCCAAAAACTACCAATCACAATTCCAGCCCGCACCGGAATTCGTCGTCCTCTTTCTCCCCTCCGAGTCCTTCTTCTCGGCGGCCCTCACCCAGGACTCAACCCTCTTGGAACAGGGCGTGGACCAGAATGTCATCTTGGCCACCCCCACCACGCTCATCGCTCTTCTTCGGGCCGTCTCCTACGGCTGGAGACAAGAAGCGCTCGCCGAGAATGCGCGCAAAATTTCCGATGTCGGCCGCGAACTGCACAAACGACTTTCCATCTTTTCCAACCATCTCTCAAAGGTCGGTCGTGCCCTGGACACCTCCGTCAAGTCCTACAACGCTGCCGTCGGCTCACTGGAGACTCGCGTTCTTCCTTCCGCCCGTAAGTTCGAAAATCTCGAAGCGGCAGAATCAAACACGACATTGGAATCGCCCGTCGATATTTCCTCGCTCGCGAACCAGCCGCGAATCACCGGCGAAGTAGAAGAAGTAGAAGAAGTAGAAGAAGTAGAAGAAGTAGAAGAAGTAGAAGAAGTAGAGGAAGTAGAGGAAGTAGAGGAAGTAAAAGAAGCAACAGAAGCAGAATCAAAGACAACCTTGGAATCACCCGTCGATATTTCCTCGCTCGCGAGCCAGCCGCGAATCACCGACGAATTGGAAGAAGAGAAATTCGAAGGCTTCACCATCGAGGATTCCTCTGACAGCGAAGCTTCCGACAGCGCATCTTCCGCGGCCAACGATCTGCGAGCCGCACTTGAAGAGGAGTCGTAGGAACTGGTGCCTAGCAGGATCCTGCATGGGCAAATTTCGGCTTTCCGAACTCACTAAACATTTCTTTCTCGCTCCCTGCGCAACTGTCTCATCGAGAGACGCCTGAACCCGCGCTAGGGGTGGCACTCGTGAACCAGATCCTCCACGAATCTCCCGGACAGAAGGCCGTAGAATTCACCGGATTCCTCCGCGACCATCCCGCCAGTCTCCGCGAACTTTATTACACCACGACTGATTCAAGACAGCAGGCCACTTCCGTTGAGGGGGCCCTCTACCAAGCCACGGGTAAAAACGGGAGTGATTCGTAAATCTGCGCCCCTGACCCACCGCGCTCAATCCATCGCTCCGTCTGCCTTGCCCAGTCACGGATGACATTCCGATCTGCTTTGTAGTAGCTAAATTTTGAAAGATCAATCAGGGCAAAGGGAGATTTTTGTCGGTCTGCGAACACCGCAAGGAGGTCTCCGGTCCGGGCATCGGAGATCTTCACCTCAGAGGCCACGGCAACAGTGTTGAGAAGGCTCACTCCAGGCACGACATAACCGGCTGCTTCCAACTCAACACGCGAAGGAGTCATCTGCACGAGAGCAGTCTCGACCTTGAGTGTTCGGCGATCTTTCGTGAACTGATCAACAACGACCCAATTTCGCTTCTTCGACTGCTCAAAAGCATTCGAAAAATTCTTCTGGAAATTGACCCCTTCCCGCACAATGTCCTTTTGGTATCCCCCGTTTAAGAGTCGCCGGGAATTTAAGACGGCCAACTTTATCTTCGTGTAGTCGGTATTTGTCGGTGCAATATAGACCTGCCGATACTTGTCAAAGGAGACTCCCGGCTTCATCCAGGAACGCTGAAAGGAGGTCGATTTGTCGCGAGACATGATGGGAACTCCGTCCACAAAAGGACTCGAAGGAGCGGGCGCTGTGCATGACACGAAGGCTAAGGATCCAACGAGAAGAGGAACTTTTTTAAGGATGATTTTGATTCGAGTTATCACTAATTTTAGAGGCAATAGTTTTTGCGAGATCGTTGTTAAAAATCGATTGGGACGACAAAAAACATGAGGAAAGCCAGGTAAAGAAACGAGATCTCTCTTGATCACTTCTTCTCCAACCCCTGCTTGCAGTAGGGTGGGTAATCAAACTGATTGCCATTCAAACGGGGGTCGTTGTGCTTTGTCAGTTCAGCCATTAGCTTCGCACGGAGAACTACTCTAATTTCGTCATGCTTCGCATCGCCCGCGAGATTCTTGATTTGGTGGGAATCATTCTTGAGTTCGTAGAGCTCCTCGGCAGGACGTGGTCCGAAGCCAAGATCCCATTGGGTTTTAAACTCGGGCTTATCGCGGTTAAGCACCATAAAAGCCTTGGTCGGACCGGCATCAACATCAGCGTAGGTGAGACGGGTGTTTTTTGCGAGAGCATCAAAATCAAGAGGTCCTTTCGTAAGTGCCAGAAGATCACCCATGGGTTCGCGATCCGGGGTGAAATTGATAATGTAGAGGTGATCAGCGGTCCGGATCGACCGCATGGAATAAGGCAACTGGCGGGCCCGGGCGGACTCGACATGAACTTCCCGACCAATGAGTGCCCACGAGCGGAGGCCGGAGTAATCGCCTGAACCCAGAGCAGGGAGAAGATTTTCACCATGCATGGTATCAGCTTTCTCAAGCCCGGCCGCCGCGAGGAAAGTCGGAGCAAGATCGATAAGCGAGATCGGCTTTTTTAAAGTCTGGGCCGCCTGGATCTTCTCCGGCCAGCGAGCCGCAAAAAGAACCCTCGCGCCGAAGTCGTAACAATTGGTTTTACCACGCGGAAATCCGGGGGCTCCGTGATCACCGGAGATCACAATGAGCGTGTTATCATATTCGCCCGTCGCCTTAAGGACCTCGAGGAGAACGCGGCAGCATTCATCAAAGGCCATTGCCTCGCCGAGGTAGTCGGCCAAGTCCTCACGCACCACCGGAACGTCGGGAAGGAAGGTCGGCATCTTGCCCTTCAATTTTTCCGGATCGAGATTCCAGAGATTCTTTCCAGAGCCTCTCGTCCACGAACGATGGGGATTGGTGGGATGAAAGTGATAAAGAAACGGTTGATCTTTTTTACGCTTCGCGAGGAAGTTGCGGAAGTTCGCACGGCATTCTTCATAAAGCGCTTCCTTACCCTTCGGCACATCCTTGGATTTGCTGACATTCTGCGAAAACGAATTCACCTTGCGGCCGGCCTTGTTGAACTGCGGTCCAAAGCGCTTGCCGCGAACATGATCCTTGTGCGTCAGCCCAATGTGGTAGCCATTTTTCTGAAGGATCTCGGCATAACCGGTGATCTCATTCCAAGGATCAGTCTCATCAGGCCCGTGCCACCGGTGATGCAACTGCGAACAGGAACCATTCGTGAAGAAATGTCTCCCGGAAATCAAAGACGCACGACAAGGCGAACACGATGGCGCGGAAACAAATACATTCGTCGCGAGCACTCCCTCAGCTGCGAGACGATCAAAGGTCGGCGTTGAGATGATGTCGTTGACCGAAGGTTGTAAATCGCTCGAATAGGCTGAAGCATAGCGCCCCAGATCATCAGCAAAGAGCAGGAGAATGTTCGGTTTCTTTTCTGCCGCGCCAAGCGACAGATTCATGATCATCGCAAAAGCAATCTGAAGACGTTTCATAAGTGTCAGTCAATAGATTCTCAGAACAGGATGCAATACTGCGGGTCGGTAATCCGTAAACTCCCTTGATCCTATGTTTTCCAAATCCACTTCCCTTTCGCGTCCGCGCTCTTTTTCGCGACGTCTCATTCGTCTCACCGCCCCACTCGTCGTCCTTGCTTCTTCCGCCTGGTTTGCCTTAGGCGATAAGAAGAACGAGACCCCACCTAAGAAAATCGGCTGGATCGAACCCGTGCAAAAAAACATCGAAGGTTGGACCGTCCATGTCGATGCCTCCCTTCTCAAAGGTGGCAAAAACGAGGAAGAAGGCGTGAAGGCGATCAAGATGTTAGCCAACCATCTTCAGCGAATTTCCATCCTCCTCCCGGAAGAGCCCCTGACCAAGATGAAAAAGATGGAGATCTGGCTCGAGCATCAACATCCTGAACTCAAGGGCATGCAATACCATCCCGGAGCAGACTGGCTGGAAAGCCGCGGATACGACACCCGCTTGGCTAAAAAAGTCCACATCACCCGCGCCGCCGCCCTTTTCTCGCGCGACCAACTGCTCAAGCATCCGGCCGTCATCCTCCACGAATTGGCCCACGCCTACCACGACCAGATCCTGAGCTTTGATGACAAGAAGATCATCGCTGCTTACGACGCTGCCATGGAAAAAGGGATCCTTGAAAAAGTAAAACTCTACACGGGGCGCACCGTGCGCCACTACGCCGCCACCAATCACAAGGAATACTTCGCCGAAGCCACCGAGGCCTACCTTTACCACAATGATTTCTACCCCTTCGTCGCTGCCGAGCTGAAGGAATTCGACCCCAAGGCCTTCGCTGTCATGAAGGAAGTCTGGGGGCCGGCTGCGGTGAAGTAGCGTCGCGCTATCGCACGGACTCCCTGTCCATGATCAGCACCTCAGGGGAAACTGACTGCAACTCTCCCTCAGAGACGCAGCTCCACCTTCTTCTCCTTCACCGCCGGGATCTCTCGTCGGTCGACGATGACAGATCGCCTGAGAATGCTCAAGAGGACGCCGACCATCGCGAGGGTGAAGACGAGGTTCGATCCACCATAACTCACGAAGGGAAGCGGGAGTCCGGTGTTGGGAATCATGGAGGTGGTTACTCCGATATTCATCATCGCTGGAACGACGATGATTCCGGTGACCCCCAAGCCCAGAATGCGACCGAAGAGATCAGAGGCATGGAGGGAAATCCCAACGCCCACGAGAAAGATGACAACGAAACAAAAGACGATCCCCAAAGTCACGATGAGGCCCAATTCCTCACCGATGACCGGGAAAATAAAGTCGGTATGATGCTCCGGAAAGTTCATCTGCTTGACGATGCCATTGCCGAGTCCCACTCCCGAAGGGCCGCCATTCCCGAAGGCTTCAAGCGCCATCGCTTGCTGCCATCCGGCACCTTCGCGGTATTTTTCGGGCTCAAGAAATGCTTTCCAACGCTCCATGCGGTTGGGGCTGTTTTGAACCATCAGGACAAATCCCACGGCACCAGCAGCAATCGTAGGTGCGAGATACCAAATGCGCGTTCCGGCGATAAAGAGGACTATCAAACCTGCGGCACCGAGACCGACCGCAGTTCCCATGTCCTTCTCAAAGAGGATGAGAAGAAGCGGAATTCCCAGAATGAGACCGGGGGCAATGAAACCTTTGATCAGAGTTTTCGTCTCTGCCTGATGCTTGGCAAACCAAGCGGCCAGCGCAATCATCACCACCAATTTGGCGGGTTCGGATGGCTGAAAACGACCCAGCAAGGGAAGAACAATCCAGCGACTTTCTCCTTTCGCGGCATCCCCAATCCCAGGAATGTAACAACCGATGAGAGCCAGAACGGCTATTCCGAAGAAGTAAGGGGCACCCTTCTTAAGAAAGCGGTAGTCCATGAAAGCAATCAGCCCTAGCCCCACCATGCCGACGACCAACCAACGGGCTTGACGAGTGAGGTAAACGTATTGCTCATCATTGGTGTCCCACTTCGCGCTCGCACTCGCCAGCATCACCAAACCCACGGTGATGAGAGCGGCTACAGCGAAACAAAGGAAGATGGAGGCACCTTTTCCCATGGGGACTAACGAACGGGAATCTTGAGGGTGACTCCGAGGCGGAGTCTGGTGGGATCTGAAATCCCATTGGTCGACATGAGGCTCTCCTCAGACACGCCAAACTTCTTGGAAAGCCCCCAGATGCTATCGCCCTTGACAACAAAATGAGTCTTACCCGAGAGAGGCTCATCAACAGGAATGGCACGAGGAGCCACCTTGGGCGTCGGCGCTTCGAGGTGACGAATACGAGGTTTGATCAGGACAGGTTCACTTTCAGGAGCCGGTCGAGAAGGAAGAGTCGACTCGACAGCTACAAGAGGACCGGGACGGCTTCCTTGCTGAGTCTCGTTCGGGCCAGACTGAATGAGGGAAGGCTCCAGGAGACTAACCGGAGGAATAGAAACGGCTGGAGTCTGATCACCAATAACCAACTCGGAAGGCGTGGTGGCCTCCACCCGACGTGGTGGAATATTGATCCGCAGTCCGGGAGAGAGGGCCGCCGAATTATTCGCCGCTTTCAAGGCATCGACATCGACCCCGTGCTTGCCAGCAATGATGAGGTAGTTGTCGCCGCGCTCGACGAAGCCATGCTTCCCTCCTGGGACCAGCCTGGGCTTTTCGCTTTCACTTGGTTTCGTAGCAGCCGATGGAGTGGCCTTGAGAACATTCTCTTTGCTCCACTTGCTGTGCCAGGCGATGCCGCCGATCGCGACAACGTGCAGGAGCAAAATAACAATCAAGGCACGGGCAACACCGACGCCGGGCACTTCGCCAAGATCATCGGCGGTGGCAGTCGCGGCACGTTGCTTACGGCGCTTATGATTTCCGGTCGAAGCATTCAAGATGCGCAAGCCGGGGCCTTTCGGAGCTTTTCTTTTTTTCTGGAGTTCTGGGTTAAGTTTCATCGGTTGGTTGGGTTTTTGATGAGAGAGTTATGGAAGAGAAAGGACGGCAGATTTGAAGGCGTCTCCACGCGCTTCGTAGCCGGTAAATTGATCAAAGGAAGAGGTGCCTGGGGAAAAAAGCACGGTGTCTCCGGGCTTCGTTTTTTGGGCGGCAAACTTCACCGCTTCTTTGAGAGTGTCGACCGTTTCGCAGGGCACGACATCGAAGAAGGTGACGGCCAAGGAAGCCCCAATCTCGCCAAAGAAAATCGCTTGGGTGACCTTTTCAGCGAGGAGGGGTGCTAGCAGCTGATAGTCGAGCCCCTTTTCCTTTCCTCCTGCGATCAAAATGGTCGGGCGGTTTTGCGAACGGAGCGCGGCTTCCAAGGCATGGAGATTGGTCGCCTTGGAATCATTGAGCCATTCAACTTGATCAAGAATTCCCACCAGCTCGCAGCGATGAACGGGAGGCGCATAATCAGCGAGCGCAGCTTGCGCGACTTCGGGAGTGAGTCCCTCGACCACAGCGCAAGCAGCCATAAGATTCTCCGCATTATGGAGACCACGGAGGCGGGTTTTACTCACGTCAATGAAGTGAGAGCCTCCGCAGAAAATGTCGTCGCCCCGCAGGAACCAATCGGCTTCTTCTTCGGTCGAGAAGGTCGTAATTTTTCCTAGTAATCCAGGAAGAGCAAGGAGCGTCTCTCCTTCTCGAATCACAACGGGAGTCTCGTCATCGACTTTGGCAAAAATGCGTTGCTTGGCCTCAAAGTATTCCATGAGATCGTGGTAGCGATCCATGTGGTCGGCTGAGAAATTGAGCCAAATGACGGCGTCGGGTTTAAAATCGACCGTCGTTTCCAGCTGGAAGGAACTCAGCTCAAGAGCAACTACCTCGGGAACCTCGTCTTGCAGAACAACCTCCGCAAAGGGCACTCCGTAGTTTCCGCAGGGCTGACAGCTCTTACTGGTTGCACGCACGAGAATGTTGACAAGTTCGGCAGTCGTCGTTTTTCCATTGGTTCCGGTGATCCCGATGGTCTTGCCAGCGTAACAGCGCCAGGAGAGTTCGATTTCCCCCCAGAGTCCACCGCTATTGACGGCGAAGGACTGCGCAAATTCTCCCTGGGTTTCGATTCCCGGGCTGATAATGACGAGATCAGAAAGCGTGGCCGCACCGGTTTCAGCATTGGCATTGGCATGGGTCTTTAATTCCTCAGGAAACGAGGCGAAGACTTCCGGCCCGCGCGAATCGAACACCGTAACCAATGCACCACAACGAGACGCCAGTTTCGCAGCGGCAAGGCCACTGCGTCCCGCGCCTAAAATGGCGACATTCTGACTGGTAAGATCGAGCATTAGATGACTTTTAAGAGAGCAATTCCGAAGAGACTGAGGAGGATCGAGATAATCCAGAAGCGCATGATGACCTGGTTCTCATGCCAGCCCCGGAGTTCGAAATGATGATGAATGGGAGCCATCGCGAAGATGCGCTTTCCCCGGAGCTTGAAGGAACCGACTTGCAGGATGACCGACATTGCTTCCATCACGAAAACGCCACCGATGATCACGAGGAGCAGCTCCTGCTTGGCGCAGATCGCCGTCATGCCAATCGCGCCACCAATTGCCAGTGATCCGGTATCGCCCATGAAGACTTTTGCGGGATGGCAATTGAACCAGAGGAAGCCGAGGCCTGCCCCGACAAGCGCCATCATTAGAATGGAAAGTTCGGCGAGGTGGGCGTTGTAGAAAATATTGAGATACTCAGCGGCGGGCTGAGTGCCACTGAGATAGCAAATGATGGCATAAGCCATCGCCACCGTGATCGTAACACCGGTCGCAAGACCATCGAGGCCATCGGTGAGGTTTACGGCATTGGAAGTTCCAATCAGCAATGCAACGAAGAAAGGAATAGCCAAAAGCCCAAGAGGAATGACGAAGGTCAACAACGGGAAGCTGACCGATGTTACCTTGGCCGTGGTCGGTTCGACCATTTCCCCTCCGGAGTAAAAGAGATACTCGCTCGTGAGTGGATTATTAAGAAGGAAGACCGTCGCACCAAGCCCAACGGCGGCTTGCCAGAGGAGCTTCATCTTTCCACTGACACCATCGGAACTTTTTTCCACGATCTTCTTGTAGTCATCAAGGAAACCGAGAACGCCGAGCGCGAAGGTCACCGCAAGAGTCACCAGGAGAAATGGATTGGTGATGTCGCCGCAAACAAGAACGGCGATCAACATGGTTCCAAGGATCATGATACCACCCATGGTGGGAGTTCCGGCTTTTCCGCCATGGAGCTCAGCGAGTTTATGGACCTCTGCCGCAGTGCGGATAGGCTGCCCTACTTTAAGCGAAATGAGCTTACGAATCACTCGGCCGCCGAGCGCCAAGGTGAGGGCAAACGCGAGAGTCGCCGCGAGTCCGGCCCGAAAGGTAATGTAACCCAGAAGTCGTAAAAACGAAAAGGTCTCAGCCCACTCGGCACCGTTGGCCTGCGCATCTTTCCAAAGTGTGTAAATCCAGTAGAGCATCTAATTTGGAGGGAAAGCAGTTTGCATCACGCGCTCCATGGCGGCAGCTCGTGATCCCTTAAAGAGGACCAGATCACCTGAGGCGCAATGTTGGGGAAGAAAGGATGCCGCAGCATCCGCCGTAGGGAAAAATTCAGCACTTCCACCTGCCTCGCGAGTCGAAGTAGCGATGGTCTCGGCAGCCTCGCCGACGACCACCAAGGCAAGATTCTTTTCAGCAGCTAGTCGGCCTACGCGTTGGTAAGAACTCTCGGCGTAATCACCCAGCTCGGCCATCATTCCGAGGACCGCAAGCTTTCGGCCTTCACCCGGAAGAGCCGCGAGGGTTTCTAGGGCCGCGAAGACTGATTCCGGGTTCGCGTTGTAGGTATCATCGATAATCGTGATTCCAGCGTGATCATACTGACGCAAACGTCCGCTGGTCAGCTGGGTTTGGGAGAGTCCGTAGGCGATTTCTTCAAGGGTCAGCCCCATCGTCACTCCTGCTCCGGCCGCAAGAAGAGCATTGCTCACCATGTGCTTTCCGGTGACCGGGATGCTTGTGGCGATACGTCCGAGATCATCGATGACGAGATCAAAGCGAGAACCCTCGGCATCAGTGATAAGATTCTCAGCGCGGATCGAACCGCGATCATTTCCAACGATCACGATGCGACCTTTGGTGCATCGACGATAGTGCTCTACGAATTGACAGTCGGCAGGAATCAGCAAGGTGCCCTCTGCTTGAAGCTCACGAGCAACCGTCCCCTTTTCTTCCGCAATGGCCTCGATGCTGCCCAGGTTTTCGATGTGAGCGCTACCAACATTGGTAATGATCGAAATGTCAGGTGGGGCAATCTTGCACAAGGTCGAAAGTTCACCGGAGTGA
>Ga0308005_10000516_pt1 | contig 14079 bp, 12 predicted proteins | sample Neamet67_FD_203142 | JGI IMG/M metagenome (GOLD analysis project Ga0308005, IMG submission 203142) | Marine microbial communities from water near the shore, Antarctic Ocean - #67 | ecosystem: Environmental > Aquatic > Marine > Unclassified | place: Southern Ocean | collected 2014-06-07 | reverse complement strand
CGAGTGAACGCAAAAAATGAACCACTTGGTAAAACAGTCGATTCTATATTGCGCGCCACCCGAGAGAAATTCCGCATGACGTTGGGGGTGGTCGTGACTGAACCGGGGAAATCACCAAAACACTATGTGGTTCGAGGAATGAATTGGGATACGGATCCCCCCACTCTCTACCATTCGGTGCGGGCGGGCATATACGCATCGGAAACACTTTATGATGGAGGGGATTGGAATATTGTTCCGGCGGTGCGGTTCAAGAGAGAATAGATTGTTAACAATTCAACAACTGCTAACAACCATATCATGGCAGGGGGTCCTAGGGGGCGGGCACGCCCCCTATTATTTTGTATCCCGCCAGTATAGTGTGACAGTGTAAAATGGGCGCCATTGTTTCCGCCATCCTACTGATATTGGTGATATTAATTCTAATGACGAGCGCCAACAGTTCCGATAAAGTATCCGCCCTGATTGTTATTGGGATGTTAAGTATGTTTGGAATGGTGATTGAAATGTTAAATAAAGTCGACGAGGTGAAAGCAAATTGGAACACCTATAAATGTAATCCGGCGATTGTGCCCTTTGCCCCCATTTTCGGGAAAAATCCACTAACTGTGTTTACCGAATGTATCCAAACCATGCAATCCAACAATATAGGAGTTCTGTTGGCACCCATAAACTACAACATATCAATGCTCGCCGGGCTGGGGTCCGAACTCGGTGGCTCAATCTCGGCCCTTCAGGCGGGGGCGGGGATGATGGCGGGGGCATTTGAGGGCGTGGGTGCCGAGTTCAAAAACAAATTCAACGGCACATCCACCGAAATGAAACGATTCGTATTGAATTTGCGCGATACGTTTGGGAAAGTAGGGGGGATTGTATATACACTTCTTAAGGCAACGGAAGCATCGGTTGTCACCGCAAAGAGTATGGGGAAGGCGTGTTTTGCCCCCGAAACGATGGTAAGTGTGAATGGAGGGACTCGTGTGCGAATTGCCGATGTAGTGTTGGGGGATGTGATGGACGGAACCGATGCGGAGGTATTGGCCACGATGCGACTCGCAAATATGGAGGATGACGGGACCCAGCGCGAGACCATGTATTGTATTGACGGGGCCGTGGTCAGTGGCTCGCATTTGATTTTCGATCGGGGGGGCGGTGGGTACGTGGACGTTGAGGCGTATGTGGCGATGGCGGCAACAAATGATCGATTCAAACGATACGATGTACCGGTTCCAGAACTGGTGTGCCTCATCACATCCAATCATACAATTCCTATAGGCACCAATATATTCCACGATTGGGAGGACAATCAGGGGTCGCCGTCCAAATCCATTGGCGGCGAGAACACCGACTAAAAAGTATCCCGTGATGGTAGTGTATAGCGTGGTACGATGAATCTGGGCGCAAAAATACCGGATCTACTGCGCGCGAATAAGCCGAATATGGGATCTGACATTGTACTGACGGTGGGAATACTCATTGCGTGGTCGGGCATCACCGCATATGTGATGGGGAAATTACATATGCAATCGTATAGGGATAACTGGGACGAGGTTAAATGTAAACCCCACATAATACCGTTTGCCGGGGAAATCATGCAACCCATTCATTTGGGCGACCCGGACGTGTTCACGCAGGAGAATTTGAACGCGTGTGCTCAGGAAGTATCTAAAAAAGTTACCGACGAGGCGACGGGAAAAATAAACGAGGGGGTGGGAAAAGCATTCAGTGCAATGAAAGATTCGGCTGATATGGTAAACAATGCCAAGAACGACCTTGGGAGTATGGCCACTGCCATGGCCGCGTTGTTGGCGAAAGCCGGGCAGTGGCTGACGAACCTTAGGAACGAGGTTAACAAAATCGTATATGTCGTTCGCGATACGTTTGGGAAATTTACCGCCATTGTAACCACAATATTCTTTTCATTATTGACATTCTACCGCACAACCAAAAGCGTACTGGGCTCATTTATTGGCGATATAGTGATTGTCATGCAAGCGCTGATATCGGTTATTATAATTTCGCTGGCAATTCCGTTCGGGTTTGGTATAGGAGTTGCGATTGCCACGGGGGTTTCTCTGGCAATAGTGAATGTGTTGATCATGGCCATCGCCAGTATGATGATACGAATGCTAAACCTAAACACCCCTAAAGTTCCATCCTTTTGTTTCTCTCCCCAGACAGTTGTTTCGGTGAATGGAGGAAATGCTAAGGAAATCCAGCATGTTACGATGGGGGATGTTTTGGATGGAACCGATGCAGTGGTACAGGGTACATTGCGATTGAAAAACACGGATCATTTAGGAAACCCACGGGAGGATATGTATGTATTTGACAATGGATCGGTTGTCAGTGGCCCCCACCTCATTTTCGATGAGACCGTAGAGAGATTTGTGTCTGTGCGCGAATATGCTGTTGGGCGCGAGAATGTGGTGCGGGCCAGCGAACGGTACCCGGAACTCGTCTGTCTCATAACATCCAATCACACCATCCCCATTGGGAAGTATACATTTCACGATTGGGAAGATGCTGGTATTGATAGCATGGTGCGTGGGTGATGTATTGTTAACAATGTATACATGCACACATGCACACATGCACACATGCACACATGCACACATGCACACACAATCCCCAATGTTATCTCATGTAATTATAGAACACAATGGCCCAAAAAATCAAATTGTTCGGCAAGTCTATATCGGTGAAATGGATCGTTATAGTGGCTATACTGTGTGTGATTGGATATATATTGGTGGGACAAGGCGGTGGCGATTGTGGTTGCTGTGCCATCTCGGAGGATGAAGCGAATGGTTCGCCCGATGCACCCGATGCATCCGAGGGGTTCTCCGATATTGCGGGCGCGGCAATGGGACACGATATTAGTCAATCTGCGACATTTTCCGGAAATATAGGAAACGGTACTGCTGCCATTTCATACCCCGATGTACCTCCCAATACATTGGATATGTTGACCGACCAGACGTTTCGCCCCGATTGTTGTCCGTCCACATACTCGAATTCATCTGGGTGCGCGTGTTTGTCCGATGCCCAGATGACATTTTTGTCAGATAGAGGTGGAAATAGGTGATGGGTGGGGGCTGACCATGCAACCACCCCAATTTGATATTTTTATACACCCCCTATTATTTTGGGTACATAATGTACAATGCCTTCTACATACGACCACACTGCTATGACTAATTTTGGAAATGGAGCCCCCGACACGACCATCGTTCACGGTCTGTACGATGGAACCGCCATCAACCTCTGGACCGACGCGACCGATATGGTCAAGGCCAATGCCGATTCTCTCGACGCGATGGATGAGAAGGATATCGAATGGAAGGCCGCCCTTGCCAAGGCCCGTAAGGAGATGACTGATGCCCTGGGAGATGTTAACCCCAAACGCCTCAATCACACCGCCACCAAGAACGTCCACGACCTGGACCCGACCAGTGATGCCAAGCGCGTCGCCATGGATTCCTCCTCCAAGATGCTTCTTAACGCCAAGATGAGTGCCACCAAACACACCATTGCGTACAACAAGATGCTTAATGAATATGGTGTCTGGAAGATGAGTGCACAGAAAGCCCACGATGAGTGGACCGACGAGGTCGAGTTGTGGCATTTCCATGCCGGCGCATACGTGTGCGACAAGTCCCGCATGATTGACTTGGCCAAGTCGCTCACCGCCGCTCCCGCCACCGAGCCCACTATTACCACCATTGATGCCGTAAGGGTTACCCCCGCATTCCGTCTTTGGGAGCAGGCTTGTGCCGAGGTCGCCCAAGGCAACATTGTTGGTGAGGTTGTGGTTATGGGTGCCATGGGACCCGCTGGACCCGTTGGTGCCGTTGGTGCCGTTGGTGCCGCTGGTGCTGTTGGTGCCGCTGGTGCCGTTGGTGCCGTTGGTGCCGTTGGTGCCGTTGGTGCCGTTGGACCCTCCGGAAAGGATGGTAAGGCTGGTAAGGCTGGGTGCTTCTAAGCGGTGATGTGATCCACTCGTGCTAGAAACCATAATCATTTCATAAAATGAATCAGTAGATTCATTTTGTGTCGTGCACATACGCCACTATCTATTTGGTTATTTCGCATACCGTACAGTAGGTTATTTTTTGAATTCTCTCCACCCCCACATCCACCCAATCATCCGTCCAATTATGATCGCATTCATGCAACAACCAACGATTCATTTCTTCGATCGTCGGTGCGACAGATACACCGATTAACCACTCTATATCGTCAGTGGATACAATCGATTCGTACAATAGTGTGTCGCGGATATGGACCATTCGGTGAATACCTCCATCTGTGGAAATCGTATCACACATCAATTACCTTTACATGTTGGTAATATGTAAATTGTTTATGGTGTCGCGCGATATACCGAAATGGATAAAAAATATAGTGCATTGTACACTTTTTATGTCGTATCCAACGACCATTTCAACTGTTAACTGTTAACAACCCAAGCAACAATCCATTCACACGTACATTCCATATGGAGGTTTGCTCCCAGCCGCATCATCCTTCTTCTTAATCAGTTTGTCCGCCGTCGCGACCGTCACCTTCATTGGGAAAGTCACATCAATCTTCAGGTCATCCTCGTACATCTTCGTGTCTGGCTTGATGAGACGGTACAGATTGATCTTTGTGTAAATAACCTCCAAGCACCGCTTCAGGTTCCTCACCCCCTCCTCCTTCTCCGTGTGCGTATCAATCAGGTGATGGATGGTCTCTGCGGGAATATCAATGTCCGCGTCCTTGAAGTTCACCAACTCACGAATCACGGGGAGGAGGTAATCGGTGGCAATGATGGTCTTCTCGGGTTTCTCGTACCCCTTGGTCTGGATGCGGTACATCCTATCGCGGAGGATGGGATTCACCGCCGAGATATCGTTCCACGCAAAGACGAACATGCATCGGCTCAGGTCAAAGTCAAACTCCGAGAAGTAATCGTCGTGGAACTTGGAGTTCTGGGACGAGTCGATGAGGTGCGTGAGAATCCCAATGATCTCCTCGCCCTTGGCCGTCTGGGAAATCTTATCCACCTCGTCAAAGTAGATGATGGGGTTGGAACACTTGGACTGGATGAGACAGTCAATGATCTTTCCGGGCTTGGATCCCTCGTATGTGAACGAATGACCAGTGAGACGCGACCCATCTTCCGCCCCTCCCAGGGGAATCATTACCGCAGGACGGTTCATGATCTTCGCCAGTCCCTGGAGAATCAATGTCGTCTTTCCCGTCCCTGGAGGCCCCCCCACCGCCAACGCGTTTCCAATGGATTTGGGATTGGTCACCCACTGACCCACTGTCTGGAGAATCTGCATCTTGGCGTCGCCCATTCCGTACACAGCCGCATCGAGACTCGCCTTCGCATCGGCAATGAAATCCTGGCACTTTTCCAAGCCATCCTCCATGGATACAGGCAATTCATTGTATTTCCCAAACGGAATCTTCATGAACTGGTCCAACCAATCTTTGGTCTTGGCGTACTCACTGGACCCCGGTTCCGTGTACTTGAGGGTGTTGAGTTTTGACATTGCAACCGCCTTCTGGGCCGCAGGGATATCCGACTCGAGAAGTTTGAGCGAGTATGGTTTATCCACATAATTGAAATCCTTCACGGCCTTGGCCTGGGCGATCAACCGGTTCTGTTCTTCAACGCCCATCTCCTTGAAGAACTTGACATCGTTGGCCGGGTCTTCGCCACGCATCAGACGCTTGAATGCCAATGTATTATCCTTCTTCTTCTTCAGGTTCTTCTTATCGTCCAACCGCTTGATCTGGCGCTTCGTGTTCGCTCTCAGTTCGTTGAGTTGCTTCACCAGCGGATGCGACTCGTTCCCTTCGCCCAATCCTGCGACCACTTCCTCCAACTTTGCCAACAACTCCACTTCAACCTTGCCATCAACCGCCACACCCTTCTTGTCATAGTACTTGTCTGTGGTGTCCGTGGTGGTGCATCCAGGGGTCGCCTTCTTGGATGTGGGCGGTGGCGTATTGGAACGCCCTGTCTTGCGCGACTGCTTCTTGGAACGGGTTTTGGGTGGCTCATATGATGAATCGGATTCTTCTTCAGTTTCCGTATCCGAATCTTCTGACCCCAGGGATTCGCCGTCCGAGTCTTCGTCTGAGTCTTCGTCTGAGTCTTCGTCTTCGTCCGAGTCTTCGTCCGAGTCTTCGTCCGAGTCTTCGTCCGAGTCTTCGTCCGAGTCTTCGTCTTCCGAATCATACTCATCCTTGTCATCGGGAACCACAATCTCAAATACAATGCTTACCTTCCCGTCCGTCTCGTCCTCCTCCTCCTCATCGGTCTCTTCCTCAATCACGCGACGCTTTTTCTTGTCTTTTTTGTTTTTCCTGTTCTTCTTCTTCGCTACCACCAACTCCTCATCTGTATCATCTGTCTCACCTTCCAACGCCCCAATCATCTCATTCTTGACATCCTCAATCGCCCGTGCGACCTCCTTGCTCATGTGCTTACTGGGAAATATGGAACTGAGAAACTTCTTATACTCAACCGCGTCCATCTCGGCCTCTGGCTCATTGTCGTCAATGAAATCCTCGTCGGAGTCGGTCGGCGCATCATCCTTGCGACGACGTTTGACATCATCTCCCTTCTGCTTCTTGGTAGAATCGTTCTTGGTCATTGTTTGGTGAAAGTGTGAAAGTGTGCTGTGTGCTGTGTTTGATACTGGGAAGTGGGGACAAGGAAGAATCAATTTTGCAAACTTTTCATTTCACGAATCGGTCATACAAGTTCATATTTTTCCACAGCAATGAGAGAATCTCCCCAAAATGTATACGAAATGACATCTGTGCTTGGGCCCGATGAACTGAATCAGTCCTTCAAATCATTCACTGAATCGCGAACCAATATGGTCGCATCAGTCGAGACATTGGATACGAAAACCATCGCTACCAAACGCGTGTACTCGGAGTTCATCGTGGCCCACTCCACCCACGGAACTTTCGGGATAGATTCGTACGGGTTCGCCAACAAACTCCATAAATTACAGTTCGATACCATTTGCGAAATGAAACGGTTGATTGATAACCGCATCTACGGGGAATTCTATAAATTGCGGAAAATGATGATTGAGTTCGCGACGCAACATATTGTCGGCGACGTGAACGCGGAGCGACTGGCGGAGATTTCCGCGAAATCCGCCAAGTACCCCAAATTCAAGGATATTGTGGACGGGGAGACCCTGTACTGCTTTAACATGACCAGCGACATTTTCGCCGATATAGTGTCGCTGTTGCGTCTCCTAATGTCCCACATGGAAGCGAGGGCCAAACAGTTGGCGGACAGTGAGGCACGGACAAAAAAGGGAATGAATATTCATAATTTGGTAAGCGCGTACCGGTACGAGACCAATGTGCTGAGCGAGAAGATATCGCTGTATTCGCGGTACGCAGAGACGTTCGTTAGTTACCACACCAAGTACGTGGTGCGGGTGGCGGAGAAAATCACGGCGTTGGATTCGCAGATAGTGACGGATGCGGTGGACGTGGGTGGGTGAGTGTGGTGCGTATTTTATTGTGTTTATATATTATATAGGAATGGACTCAGGCGTTGATAACACCTCGAATCCCGAAACGAAACGTATCAACATCAAAAAGCATCCACTCACCGGGGAAGAAAAAATTAAATGTTCAGAGGCTAGTAGAGTATATGGCTATTGCGCAAAAGAAGCAAAAAAAATAGCAAACGAAAAAGAAGCCGAAAAAGCAAAGAAAGTATGTGCAGACACAATGAAAGAGGCATGTACTAGTAGTACGAAAGGGGGTCGATCTCGCCCACGCACTCGCCGCCCACGCACTCGCCCACGCACTCGCCCACGCACTCGCCGCCCACGCACTCGCCGCCCACGCACTCGCCGCACGAAACGCGCCCCGCGTAGGAAGCGGTAGTGGACAACAACTTGACCCAGTGTGTCACTCACTACACCATTTACATATTGGGAGATTTTTATAGGCGAACAGTAACTGGTTTTTTGTACCATTTTTTCACCAAATGAATAGTGCCAAACAGCCAAATGAACGCGCAAAACCATTGGTTCCCCGTCAACATACCAGCGGACTTGATAAATAAGAAATCAATGATGAACGATATCAACCACTTCCACCACTTCCCTTGCTCACCAGCCCATTTATCGACGAACAATGCGTTGGAAACAAATGCGGCGGTTATTCCGTGATTTATAATATCCTTGTTATCGGTATCCGCCGATGGAAACAAACAGTGGCCCCCGGTGAAAACCCATCCGATGATTGTGAAGAACATTATGACCGATACAGAGGATGTCCACCATTTTTTACCCAGAGGCCCACAAGCAATGTATGGAATCATGATGAGAACCAGGCATGCGATTGAATGAATTATATCTTTCGCGTACATTGGTAATACTTATATTATGCGGATATAATGTATTGTTATTTTTCGCACCATATGGTACGAATGATAGGACAGAATGATAACAATCCATATACACTAACCGTACTTCCTAAATCACCGTTTGTAGATCTCCTGTCGCGTATTTCCGGAGCCATAGATACGTGGTTCTGTGGACTGTTTCGTCGAAAAAATAATGAAACGGTTCGGTACAAAACACCCGATGGGTCGTACGCATTATTGTGTGATGTGTGATGGCACACGGACACTAACACACTATCAAACTAATTCAACGGGCGATGCTCTTCCTATCACAGACACATCATCAAACAGTATAACCGTCACTACGCCCGCGGAATCTTTCATGTAACTCCCAATGATACACGGATCGGCCTTCTCTTCAATAATGTCGCGATGACTGAAAACCTTTCCAGAAGAATCAATAACGTGCGGAATTCCATTGTGGAATATAGTTGATTTCGCTGGCTCGGCGGGCGGTTTTTTAGATACAATCTTATTTTTGACACGGTTACGCTTGGCTTGGCTCCCGTGGTTGGGTGCGGTATTGGTCGGCGACGGAGAGATGGACGAACCCGAATCGTTGCTGTTCGCTGTATTCGCCGTATTCCCATCACTGGTCGTATCGGTGGTTGCGGAAGACCGAATGGATGGTTTGGTGGTGCGCTTTGGCTTTGTAACCACCTTTGCCTTGGTACACTTCTCAATGAACTCATCCTTTGTTAGATTGGATTTAATCAACATGGCCGAATGGGTTCCACAGAATTCGGGACAGCCATTATTGTTCCTTTGGCGCATACATCTGTTCCCGGTTCTACGAACAATGGCGCATTGTGTATCACCCGCACCCGACAACTCAATGGGTACACGCCGTTTCTTCTTTATCGGAACGGACGGTTGGTGAGGGGGTTCGGGTGTGTTCGCAACTGGTTCTGGTAGTACATCATTAGATGGTTGGATTGTCATCATATCATTGGCTTCGGTGGAAAGACCCGTTGGGTGGTGTGATACGGGGGGTGTCTCATTCAGGGTCCGGGGTGTCGCATTTCCCGAAACATATAGGATGAATTCCCGCATCATATCGGATGATTCCCCCGATTCGAATCTTCCGCGATTTACCACCATGCAATCGTTCAGGAGGAACCATTCCATTATCTTTGTGGCGGTTAACATATTTGGTGCGGTTGGTGTGGTCATTATATGAAACTGTGTGTGTGAGTGAGGAGCACCGTACATCATAAATCAATTTTAGGATGTTTTTTCTCCACACAACTTATAATGGTACGAACCAGATCCCAGTCTCGCTCTCGCACAGTGAAAGTATACAAACGAAAGGCATATGCTCGTAGAAGGAAGGCATCTCCCTGCAGAATGAAGGGCCGAGCGACCTGTCGCAGAACCACTGGATGTAAATATGCCAGTGGCACCAAGCGCAGATTCTGTAGGAGGACAAAGAACCTGCGGGTTGGGAAGATGAGCGGGGGTGGGAGCAGGAGGTAGGGGTGGTTTTGACAAAAACCAATGCGATACGTACGCACTAACAACCGTTAACAACATCATGCGTACCACAACCCGATTCTTTTTGTCATTTCATGATAATGACAACAACAACTGACCCACCCAACACACCCAACCAGTTCGCGCAGCCCCACACACTGTTAACCTCCATCACATCTTTCCTGTGCCGCCTCATTAGCGAACCGGGAAATCCACAATATATGGCTGTGATTTATCATTATGTGATGTACACCGCATATTCCGCGGGATTTCCATTACAGTGGTTAGTGGTTCATTATGGATGTGGGTGTGTGGGACTGTTCGTATGTGGAATCATCAAAATGTGCGTGCGTTCCCCGCGCCCCGAACTTGTCGAAATGTATCCCTGGGATACATGGCTTAAGGAAACACGCGATACGAACCTGCCATCAGCCCACAGTTTCGTTGGAATTGCGATGGGATTCACCATGATCGATTATCTCACGGTGGAGGGATTTTCCAATTGGTGGTGGATTTGTGTGGTATGGTTATTTTCTTTTCCTGTACTTCGGTATGTGGGTCACCAACATACGTCCACGGGGGTTCTCGCGGGCACAATGATTGGACTCATCTGTTACATATGTGCCCGCTTCATCATCGCCCAGAACCTCCCCATTGACGTTTCGGGAATTGAACGGATGATTCGAACGGCGGAAGAATCGGTGGAATCAAAATTGATTTAATGGAAGTTATGGTGGAAGAGTATATTATGACGAAACAAACGAAACCTACGATGGCATCTACAATCACACATACAATACATGGGGTCGTGAAATGCACCGAACGACCCCATGGAACCGTTGGCTCCGGCCAAAACCAGAAATCGCTGTATAGATTTCATCCGGATACAAGTGATGGTGATGCCCCCCAACACATGGTAGTTCCCTACAAGATTAATTTATCAAAATTCTCCAAGGCGAAACACGATATGTTTGCCGTGGTGGAGGTGGTGGAGGCGGAGATATGTCCCGTGACACCAACCACCACCATCCAACCCATCCAAGCCACCCTGCAACAGGTATTTGGTGCGGTGGGGGACTACGATGTGTACATGGCCTACCAATTGAGTAGACATGGGATCGCCCCGTCAATAGCACGGTTCACCAAGAATGTGCGGCGGGCACTGAGTGGTGATGGTGGTGATGGTGGTGGGGCAGAGGATCCCACGTTGGAAGATAGGACGGATCGACACATTATTACCATTGACCCCGCGGGATGCAGGGATGCGGATGATGCGATGGGGGCGGTGGAATGGACGGATGAAGTTACGGGGGATGCCGAACGTGGTGCGGGCACTGCGACTGGCTCAATCATCTCCACCTACATCACCCATGTACCTCGCACAATGGAACGGTTAGGGATGTGGTCCAATTTTGACCCCACCATACCCTTCCGGGTCGCCACCACGTACCTCCCCGATCACAATCTCCCCATGCTTCCCCGAACCCTTTCCGAATGGGAATGTAGTTTAGTGGAAAGGGATGTGCGCCAGTGTTTGGCAATGGATCTATATGTGTCGGCAGAGGGACGGGTTGTCCGCGTAGAATTCGTGGAATGTCTGGTCCGCGTATCTCGAAATTACGTGTACGAATCGCCAGAAATGCGGGCCGACCCAGTGTATCGCTTGATCCACAACAATGTGGGGCGGTTAAATGGTATGGCGAACATGCGATTGGTGGAAACAGTGAATGATAGTCACGATGTGGTGGAGTGGCTCATGTTGCGGATGAATTGCGAGGCGGGGGACCGATTGTACACTGCAGGGCGGGGGATTTTCCGGTCGGTGGTAGTGGATGAGGGTGTGGGTGTGGGTGTGGGTGATGTCGACTCACATCCTGTCACCGGAAAGGCGAGGAAATTCATGAGCCAGTATAGGAACACCACTGCCTCGTATGAACTCGCGGAGGATGATGCGGGGCATGGGTTGGTTGGTGGTGGGCGTTGGGCCGCCGACCACCCATCAGGGAGCGTTGGGGGGCCAACGCACACCCACACCACACACTACGCCCAAATCACTTCCCCGATTCGCCGGTTCGTTGACCTGATTAACATGACGGTGTTGTGTGAAATCATTCGGGGGTCTGGTGTTGATGAGAACGCCCACGTGCACACCCACACCCACACCCAACCATTCCTAACAAAACCATTCCTTGCCCATCTAAACATCCAAATGCGAGGAATTCGGCGCGTCCAGAATGACGTTGCGTTGGTCGCGTTTGGAATCGCACATGAAGGTGCGGTGGTGGATGGAGTTGTTGTGGACAGATCAGAGATGTCCATGAATTCAGGTTGTCGTCGCATAAGCGTATTTATAGAATGTATAGGAGGCGGAAAATCCTTCTCGGTTCCTGTGCGAGATAATATGCGAATTGTCGTGGGCGACGAGGTCCAATTAAAGGTCGTGTCGCTACCATCCAAATCAACCGCTTACCAAAAGATACAATTGAGTGTTGTGTGATGTGTGTTGGTATGCATTGGGTGACAAGATGCCCCTCGTATTTTGCGTGATATATTATTTTTCCTGTATATACTATAACATGTCCTTCCCTGAAAAACAATTTCCATCCGAAGCATGTCTCGCAGACCTCAATATCAGCACAATGGTATGTCAGTATATTGATAATTCGGATGATCCACTGCTAAATTTCAACGGAACATCATTAAATATGTATGAATTCAGCCCCAAACTATTATATGATTACCATCGCGGTGGAATTTTACCGTGTATAAGAAGTATCATCGCACAATATGAATTTAGTACACAGACCTACATTAGGTTGATTGGCGACAAAAACGTGTCAACCATTAAGCAATTTAAAATCACCCAATACGTGGACCCCATGGGTATCATCCCGTGCCCCACCCCATCGCTTGGCGCGGTATTCGTGGGGTCTTACACGAACCAGGCCTATGCGAATTCCATGATTACGTGTTGTTTCAAAGAACAAACCATCTACATAACTTTCGCAGGGACCAATGGCGTGGCCGATTTGTGGACGGACGCTGATTTCATTACCTCCCCCATGGAAATCAACCGATACGATGCGTATGGAGTGGCGGTCCACAACGGAGCACTGCACCAATTATTGAAGAACGGGTTCGCCTATCAACTTGTATACACGGTTCTCACCACCATCCGTAGTGCAGTGCTTTTATTGGGGGATGATAAACCGTGGACCATATCGGTCAGCGGATACAGTTTGGGGGCCATGCACGCCCAACTATTTATTCTTTTCATGAACGATCATATCCTGAACCGGAATGGGTATGCGAAGGATGGTGTTGGTGGACGGCATATTGATATTCGGTACAAACTCAATATCCAAGGATCGCCACCCATGGGAAATAAACGATTCTGTCAAATCCTTTCACGGATCATTGCAGGAAAATTCGTGGATTTACCATTGGTGGGTGGGAGTGGGGGGAGTGGTGGTGGGGGTACAATTCCACCAGAGGTGGATTCTGTCGTGGATTTCAATACCGTTCCAGGCGAAATCTTATCGGTCATTTCCTACAATGATCCCGTGGTATTCGCCGTACATATTACGGAACAAATCTTTACCGTACCTCTTCTAGTCCCCGCTATAAACACGTTACTTAAATCAACATTTGATCTGACGAATGTGAACGAACACCTTCTCGACGAATCGGATGATACCATTCCAACCACCAACATATACGGGATTGGTGCGGACGGAACGCTAGCCCCGATCCCCGACCTCACCACTTACCTCCAATATTTCCAACCATCCATTTGCTACTATGCGAATTTCATTCCAAATATATACAAATACCACTCCGAATCGTACGAAAAAAATACATTCGCATTATTTGAAAAATATACGGGGATGCGGGCGGAAGATGTGGATGTCTTGTAAAGGGGCGTTGGGCCGCCGACCACCCAGGGCGTTGGGCCGCCGACCACCCAGACACGCGATGTCGCTCATATTTTTATAACATGGTACTGTACAATGCCAGGCAAACAATGGGTTCTTGCGTACTGTAGTGATCCGGACACAGTCATCTATTCGGCAGATGAACCGATTTGTTTCACATACGCTGACTCTTTGTGGGTAAACATACGAGTGTCGCGGTCGAAGGGGTTCTGTTTCACCAACCAG
>Ga0308005_10000514_pt1 | contig 14091 bp, 12 predicted proteins | sample Neamet67_FD_203142 | JGI IMG/M metagenome (GOLD analysis project Ga0308005, IMG submission 203142) | Marine microbial communities from water near the shore, Antarctic Ocean - #67 | ecosystem: Environmental > Aquatic > Marine > Unclassified | place: Southern Ocean | collected 2014-06-07 | reverse complement strand
TTCGCGAACTCGTTACGGATTGGGAAAACCATCCCACCTTCTTTGAACTCACTCTCGCACTTGCGCTGAGATATTTTCGTGATTGTGATTGTGATCTAATTGTCCTCGAAACCGGGATGGGAGGTCGTCTTGATGCCACCACTGCGGTCCCCGCAGACGTGTGCGTCCTCACCCCCGTCTCTCTTGATCATACAGAATGGCTAGGATCAACCCTCGATGAAATCGCTCGTGAAAAATCCGCCATCGCCGTTCGGGGGAAACCCTTCCTCTCGGCTCCCCAGCAACCGGAAGCCGAAAAAGCCGTCCGACAAATCACCAATCAAACCCAGGCTCCGCTTCAATTCGTCAATGATCCCCTTCGCGGCTACTCTCTTTCGCTTGCGGGCGTCCACCAACAAGAGAACGCCGCCTTAGCCTGCGAAGCTTTGGTCGCTGCAGGCTACCACCTCACCTTTGATATCGTCCAGCACTCACTCCAGCATCTCCGCTGGCCTGGGCGTTTTGAACGCGTAGAAAACGACCTCATCCTTGATGCGGCCCACAATCCCCATGCCGCAGAGGCTCTCGTAGCAACCTGGAAGGTGGAATTTCCCAAAACCAAACCTGCCGTTATCTATGGAGCGGTCGAGGACAAGGCCACATCAGATGTTTTGGCAATACTCTCACAAATCGCGGAGGAGTTTCATTTTGTTCCACTCAATTCCCCCCGCGGGCTCGCCCCCGATAGACATCAAGTGGAGCTTCCCTCGACCATTCATCCCGATCTCGCCTCCGCTCTCACGGCGACCAATGACCGCCCGGCTTTACTGACCGGCTCACTCTTTCTCCTGGGAGAAGCAAAAGCACTTTTGGCCAAAGAAGAAATTCGTCCAACTGTCCAATAAGTCCGGTCTAAAAAGAAATTCACAGGTTGCTAAGATTGCCAACGCCCTCATTACGGGCGCATGCTCCCCAACATGGCGAACGCGGACGACAAACCTCCTTTCGAGAAGAAAAACGGGCCCAAATTGCAGGACGGTAAAAAGGATGAACGCGATGAATTAACTCCTCCCCCCCACGCAGTTGGCCCGGAAAAAAGTGTTCTGAGTTCCATGCTACAGGATCCAGAGGAGTACATCGGACGAGCTATCGAAGGCCAACTCACTCCGGCCCATTTCTATGTCCCCTCACATGGAAAGCTCTTTCATGTCCTAGTTGAGCACTTTGAAACCGGAAAAACTGTCGAACTGGTCGCACTCACCCAATACCTGATGGATCGTGACCTCCTCGACACAATTGGAGGGCCCTCGGCAGTCGGGGAAATTTACACTTACGCACCGACTGCGGCCCACTTTGGCTCGCACCTCGCGATCGTGAAGGAGAAGTACATTCTCCGGAACATCATCAAATCGTGTACTGAATCGATCACCACCGCTTACGATGACCCCGAAGATGTTCAGGAATTCTTAGACAGTGTTGAACAGAAGGTTCTCGAAATCCGCGAAGCCAGTGAGACAACCGTCGAAATGGACGTCAAAACCGCGGTCGCCGAAGTCATGGTATACCTTCAGGAGTTTCTCGCCGGAGATCGTGGCATTACCGGAATGACCACCGGCTACTCTGAACTCGATAAAATGATCAACGGACTCAAGGCCCCCGATATGTTCGTCATCGCAGCCCGCCCCTCCATGGGAAAAACCTCTTTCATGATGAACGTTGTTGAACACATCGCGGTAACCTCGGCCAAACCCGCCATGGTCTTTTCCTGCGAGATGTCCACGGTCCAAATCGTCCAACGGCTTGTTTTCTCACGGGCTCGTTTTGAATTCCAAAAACTAACCAAGGGCTACCAACCCAATAAGGGAGACCTTGAGCGAATCAAACAAGCTTCGGCCGAAGTCTCAGCCTCAAAACTCTTCATTGACGACACCGCCGGGATTTCCATCAACGATCTGCGCGCAAAGGCCCGTCGAAAACATCGTGACGAAGGCATTAGCTGCATCGCGGTCGATTATCTTCAGTTAATGAGATCGACCTCAAAGCAGGCCTCGAACTCCCGGGAACGTGAAATCGCAGAAATTTCCGGTGGGCTAAAGGCACTCGCCAAAGAACTCAATGTTCCCGTCATTGTCCTCGCCCAACTTAACCGGGGTCCGGAAAGTCGAACCGGCTCCTCACTCGGAGTGCCGCGTATGTCCGACCTTCGTGAATCCGGTTCGATCGAGCAAGATGCCGATATGGTCGGGCTCTTGTATCGGAAGGTCTACTACGTCGATAATCAGGAGGAACGCGATGAAGATGATGGTGAGGCCGAACTTGTTCTCGCGAAGAACCGAAACGGCCCAACCGGAAACGTGCCCCTAACCTTTATTCCTGCGCTCATGCGCTTCGAGACGCGGGCCTTTACCGCGGAACCATCCTAAGTCAGTTTTTGAACATGAGCTTAAAGCATTCTGTCTGCCGGTGGTGTTTTGATGAAACCCCCCTACCCGTTCTCGCGGAGTGGTGTCAGGAACTGGGAATCCAAGCCATCGATCTCTTGCACCCTCACGAAGTTTCAGAAATCACAGATTTTGGCCTGACCTGCCCGATCACCGCGGCACCGGAACACGAAAGTGGTCTCGGCTGTATCGAGCGCGCCTTTAACAATCCGGCGCACCACCCAGCTCTTTGGGAAATCTACAAAGAGCTCATCCCGAAAGCCGCTGAAGCGGGAATCCTCAATGTCATCACGTTCTCTGGAAATCGTGAAGGTTTGAGTGACGCTGAGGGCATTGAGAATTGCGCAGCGGGATTGGATCCTCTTCTCGCCCTAGCCGAAAAGCACAACATCACCTTGATCATGGAGCTTCTCAATTCGAAAGTCGATCATCCCGGCTACCAATGCGACCACACTGACTGGGGGATCGCCCTATGCCAGAAGCTCGGTTCTCCCCGCTTCAAACTTCTCTATGACATCTACCACATGCAAGTCATGGAAGGTAACGTCATGGCCACCATTCGTCGGGCAGCTCAATACATCGGACACTATCACACTGCCGGATGCCCCGGCCGCAATGAACTCGACGAAACTCAGGAACTCTACTATCCCGCGATCATTGAGACGATCCGAAAGACAGGCTACGATGGGTTCCTTGCCCAAGAATTCGTCCCAACCTGGGACAACCACAAAGAGGCTTTGGCAGATGCCATTCGCCGCTGCGTGTAGATCGCGAATCGATGCCTTGAGGACTAAGTCAGCAGAGATCCAGCGAAACTCCGACGGGATAAGTCTCACCGTCGGAGAATTTGAGAATCATCCAAACTTCGATTTCGAATCAAATGACTCGGTTCAATCCAGCTTGAGGATTAATCGTCGTTTTTCTTCGCCTTTTTCCCCTGGTCCTGTCGACCCACAACACGGGACTTTTCTTCAAGAAAAAGCCGGGCAGCATTGAAGCTACTCCGAGCATAGTCTCGAAGCCCGTTGTCATCAAGAAGAGCCAAACCTTCCTCGGTCACTTCAGATTCAAATATCTGCCAAGCCTTCTTGGCGAGATCCTTCGAATTGACGGAAACTCTGATCTTTGGCTCGCGCTTTTCAGTGCGCTGCTCACGGTCCCTGTCCCGCCCACGGCCACGACCACGGCGATCGTTCTGATCGGGACGATTCTGATCTCTTTGGGGCTCTTTGGCTTTCTCTCTTCTCTGGGGCTCTTCGCCAGGTCCTTCATCTGGAACCAGCTTCTCACTCACCTCATCTGCAATTGGCTCGTCAGCCGTCTCTCTCCGGGCGTCACGAACCCTTGACTTGGGTTCACGGTCCTTTCTAGGAGGCGGGTTCTCTTCGCTTTCAGCTCGTGGAGATGTCTCCATCGCCGAATTACCGGCATCCGCCGGAGTAGCGGAATCAGAAAGTGGTAACTGCTCTTCGGAGGTTGAGGTTTCTTTTTTAGCATTCTTACGAGGTGCGCGCTTGGCCGCGCCTTTTTTTCGCACGGATTTCCGTGCCGTATTCTTGGCTGGTGGTGTCTCTTCGGACATGTATTTTTTGAGTAGAACAGGCGGAAGATAAAACTCTTCCGCCTGCCAATGATTGTTTTAATTAGGTGATTTCTGAACGCGGTTTAGCGCCAGATATCATCCTTGGTTTGTTCGTTCTCGAGGTGCCCGCTGATGTTTAGGTCAGTGGGTTCATTATCAGGCCCGACGGACCAAAGGTCAAAATCCCCATCATTTTTGACTTCTTCAACCAAATCTCCGTTCTTGTCGAGCGCCGCACGGTAGCGGAATGACTGACCAAAACTATCAAGAATGATCTTCTTCCCCTGCAGGGTCCCCACAAGGGCGGCATTCTTTTGGTCGTTGAGTTCTTTCCAGTAAATAGGTCCCGTAGGAGCCTGTCCTTGGCCGGTATAATCACCGGAAAGGGCATTAAACAAAATCGAACTACTGGCCTCTTCTCCGACAGGATAGATTCCGTTGTGTTCACTGGCATATTCTTCCAGTTTCAGTGCAAGGTTCCTCAAGGTCACACGAGTCTGCTTGATATCTCGTTGCTTGTTCACCTTTATGAGAGCTCCGATCACAATCCCGGATAGGATCATAATAATTGTCATTACCACCAGCAACTCGATCATCGAGAATCCGGAGCGGTGACGGCGAGCGCCAGAGAATGGGAAATTTCTTTTCATGCTGCTAATGTAACAGGTTTTTGAGTTTGGGGCAATAAGGGCTGTCTCAGGTGACCTAGCCACCTTGCATTTCCTGAATCACTTTGATCAGTGGCAGGAACAAGGCAAACACGATGCCGCCCACCACTACGGCAAGAATCACAATCATAATCGGCTCCAAGATCGAGGTCAGTGCGGTCACCGCACCATCCACCTCATCATCGTAAACATCGGCGATTTTCAGGAGCATCTCCGGTAGCTGACCGGTCTCCTCACCCACATCCACCATAGAAACCACGAGGTTGGGGAAAATTCCCGAGCCCGTCATCGGCGACACAATGGATTCACCTTCCTTAACGGCGTCGTGAACTTTATCGATCGCTTTTGCAACCACGACATTACCCGCTGTATCTCGAGTAATATTGAGAGCCTGGAGGATGGGCACACCGGAAGTCACGAGAGTTCCGAGGGTCCGGGTAAATCGTGCAACCGCACTTTTACGCTGAATGTCGCCAAAAATTGGGATTTTTAATTTCATCGAATCGACGACATCCCGCCCCTTGGACGTTCGGGTCCAAGCGCCAAAGATCATCCACGTACCAACTGCGATAAAGAGAAGCCACACTGAATTTGGCAGGATCAACGGACGGGCCAACATCCAATCAGAGAAGCCGAACACGACTCGCGAAATCAATGGAAGCTGGCTGTCTCCCATATCCTCGAACATCGCGCGGAACTTGGGAACAATGAATAGCATGAGGAAACTCATGATCGCGACCGCAATGAACATCACGATTAAAGGGTAGACCATGGCTGAAACGATCTTGCCCTTCAACTTATGGGCCTTCTCCTGATACTCTGCAAGACGGGTGAGAACGACTTCAAGCACACCACCAAGCTCACCGGCCTTAACCATATTGACAAAAAGCTTGTTGAACATCTTGGGATGCTGGCCGAGGCTTTCGGAAAAGGTTGAACCACCTTGCACCGATTCGGCAATATTGGTGATTGTGTCCTTCAAAACCGGATTAGGCTCCTGCTTGCTGAGAATATTGAGACCTCGGAGTAACGGCAGCCCGGAATCGATCAGGGTTGCCAGCTGGCGGGTGAAGATCATGAGGATCTTTGGTTTCACCTTCCCTCCAAGTTTCCCTTTGCCCTTCCCTTTGGATTTGGCCTTTTTCTTCCCTTTCTTACCAGGGGTCTTGGCGAGGGAACCCTTGCCTTCTTGAACAACTTGAGTGGGATAGAGTCCCTGACCGCGGAGAGCTTGAACGGCTTCTGCATCAGAGTTGGCCTGAACCACCCCAGTGGTCTGCTCACCCTTGGCGTCGAGCGCAATGTATTGGAAATTTGCCATTAGAGTTTGTGTGTGTGAATAATTCTAAAGATGAAGTGAAAGGATGGGAAAGCTTGAAATTCTGAAATCTGAAAATTTAGGTGTATTTCAAGACCTCTTCAATGGTGGTTCGACCTTCGTAGATACAACGCAGCCCGTCTTCACGAAGGGTCATCATACCAAGTTCAACCGCCTTCTGTTTGACCACCACAGACGGAGCCCGATCAATAATCAGTTCGCGGATTGGATCGGTGACATTGAGGAGTTCATAGAGACCTGCCCGGCCCTTGTAACCTGACTCGCCACAAGTCTTACAACCTTTACCAGTGAAGAAATTCTTGTCTCCGAGTTCGTGGGGCGCGACGCCAAGCTGGGTCAAGATGGCCTCACTAGGCTCATACGGTGAATTACAATCAGAACAAATCGTCCGCAGAAGTCGTTGCGCGAGAATTCCCTCAAGAGAAGCCGCCACAAGGAAGGGTTGGGTTCCCATATCAACCAATCGGGTCACCGCACCGGCGGCATCGTTGGTGTGAAGGGTGGAGAGCACAAGGTGACCGGTGAGCGAGGCCTGAATCGCTATCTTGGCGGTGTCCAGATCTCGCATCTCCCCCACCAAAATTTTATCGGGATCCTGACGGAGGAAGGCACGAAGAACTCTTTCAAAGGTCATGCCAATGGCATCATTAATCGGCACCTGAATAATACCGTCAACATCATACTCGACAGGGTCCTCCGCGGTGAGGATTTTGGTGTCAATCGTGTTGATCTCCCGGAGTGCCGCGTAAAGAGTTGTGGTCTTACCCGCACCAGTCGGTCCGGTCACAATAAAAATGCCGTTGGGCATCCGAATGGTATCATGAATATATTCGTGAATGTGAGGCGGAAGCCCAAGGTTATCGAGATTCAAATTGACCGAGTTCCGGTCAAGAACACGAAGCACCACACTCTCACCATACTGGGTAGGGAGGGAGGAAACACGCATATCCACCGATTGATCACCAACCTGCTTCACAATCCGACCGTCCTGCGGAATCCGGCGCTCGGCGATGTTCATATTCGCCATCACCTTGACGCGGGAAATGATCGGCAGAGCAAGATGAACCGGGGGCGGGCTCATTTCGTAGAGGGACCCGTCCACACGGTAGCGGATCTTAAACTCATTCTCGAAAGGCTCGAAGTGAATGTCGGACGCTTTTTCTTTAATCGCCTGATAAAGAACCAAATCAACGTAGCGCATGATGGGAGCCGAGTTAGCCTCGTCTTCCATTTCGGCTTCGCCTCCTTTAAAGGTTAATCCCCCGTCAAGCTGGCTCAGGATGTCATCCATGGCCTTCTCTTCGCCTCCGTAGAGTTCGTTGATCTTCTCTTCAACGAGGTGATCAGCCGCGACGATCAAAGTAAGTTCCTTACCAACCGCAAAACGCAGATCCTCCAGGATTTGAGGGTTGAGGGGATCTGTCAGAGCAACAGAAATGCCGCCATCGTCCAAGGAAACAGGGAGAGCTCCGTGAAGTCGGGCGATACCCACTGGAATAAGGGAAAGGAGAGCCTCGGGTGGTTCAAACTCGCTGAGGTCAACGTATTGCGCCCCCAATTCTTGGGCGATGATCGGCCAGATATCGTCCCGGGAACTGATAACCTGGTAATCGGCGAGGATTTCCGCGGCTTCTTTTCCGCTGTTTTCGATTTCGGAGAGAATGTCGGCCTTAAGGGCACCGTCGATCATTCCGCGGCTGACAAAAATGTCGAGGAGTTGGTTATTATCCATCGTAATAAAAGTGTAAGTGTTTGCGTGTGAGGGGATCAGTCGGCATCGGACATGGTCACTCCGATGACCTCAGATGCGGAGGTCATTCCGACAAGGACCTTACGAATTCCGTCTTCGCGAAGAGTGCGCATTCCCAGCTCCCGTGCCCGCTTCCGTAACTGGGGCGTGCTAAGATCTTGGTTAATGAGGTGGCGGACTTCATCATCAACAAGGAAGATTTCGAAGATGCCAATTCGTCCCCGGTATCCAGTATCACGGCAGTTTTCGCAACCGACGGGTCCCATGATGTTTGATCCTGCCAGCTGAGCGGAATCGACATTCAACATCCGAAGTTCCTTCTCGGTGAGAGCGGCCGGTGCCTTGCACTTGTCGCAGAGCTTGCGAACAAGTCGTTGGGCCAGAATCGCGCGGACCGCCGAGGCGATGAGGAATTTTTTGATTCCCATGTCAGCGAGACGAGCCACAGAACTGGGAGCATCGTTGGTGTGAAGTGTTGAGAACACCAGGTGGCCGGTCAGCGATGCGTTGATGGCAATGTTCGCAGTCTCACCATCTCGAATCTCACCCACCATGATGATGTTGGGAGCTTGTCGAAGCATGGAACGAAGAGCCGCGGAAAAGGTCATGCCAATGTCAGCACGCACCATCACCTGGTTAATTCCGGCAAGTTCATACTCAACGGGATCCTCAACGGTAATGATCTTCTTGTCCGGCTTGTTGATCTCATTGAGACAAGCGTATAGCGTGGTGGTTTTACCTGATCCGGTCGGACCGGTCACCAGAATGATTCCATCGGGAAGACGAAGGAGTTTCGCGAAGATCGCCTGATCATCAGAAAGGAAACCAAGCTGTGGCAAACCAAGGCTGAGGGCCGACTTATCAAGAATACGCATGACGATACTCTCTCCATGGTTACTCGGGACGGAGGAGACACGAAGATCGACGTCTTTTCCTCCCATTTTGACCTGAATTCGGCCATCCTGCGGGAGTCGCTTCTCCGCAATACTCATTGTACTACTCATCACCTTGAGACGGGCAATGACAGCAGGAAGGAGCTTCTTGGGATGGCTTGCCGCTTCGATGAGTTTCCCGTCCAGTCGGTTTCGAATTCTCAGGGAGGTCTCAAGCGGCTCGATATGAATATCACTCGCGCGCATTTTGAAGGCATCGACAAGAATGCCGGAGACCAGCTTAATGACAGGTGCATCGGAATCATCGGTACCAATGCCCCCCATCACCTGAAGTTCGTCGGCGTCAGCCTTGCCGACTTCCTCACCAAAGATCTGTTCCCAGGCATTTTGAATTCCTTTCGGAGGCGCCGCGAAAAATTGACACTCACGATTGACGATGTGAGGAATGGCGTCCTGGGCTTCAAAGTCGAGGACATCAGCAAGGGCGATGCTCAAATAAGATCCATCATCGGAAAACGGCACCGCGTTAAAACGGCGGCAGTCCGCAAGTGACAGGAAGGTCTTGAACGATGGATCGATAAAGCCACTGGCAAGATCGATGACATGACTCCCCACGTTGGCCGCGGATACCTCAGCAATCGCGGTCTCGGTGATTTCCCCATGCTCGAGGAAGTGTTGGATCAAATGTTCATCTCCCAACTTGGAACGAATGTCGTCGACATGCTCGGCTGTGAGATGGCCGGCTTCGACCAGGAGTTGGATCAGGTAGTCTTCGTTTGAATACACGGTCTAAAAGTTCGGTGTGCGTTTCTAAGGTGTGTGGAAGTCAAGGTGAGAGGAAATTCTCTCGCCCAGCTCCTAGGGGGGGAGACTGCTGAAACGAACGTGAGGTGTCAACCAGTCGAAACCGAATGATGAAAAAAAAATCTATCTCCCTAATCCCAATGGGGAAAACACACCCTCAAAACTTCCTCCTGTCGGTTCGACATTTTCTTTGCTTCTACTGATGATTTGTCATCAAAGCCCGATAGATGCAGCATCCCATGAATTCCATAGAGCGCGATTTCTCTCTCTACAAGGCTCTGAAACTCATCTGCCTGCCTCGCGGCCACCTCCACTCCAATTAATAATTCGCCATGATCGAAAGTGATCACATCAGTCGCTCTGGCATCATTAAGAAACTCTCCGTGAAGCCGAGCCATCTCATCATCATCAAGTAATGTGATTTCGATCCCGTCCAATTTGGTGATTTGCCCCACTCCGATTCTTCGAAGCAAAAAAAACGCAGCAGTCCAGCCGCTCTGCAACTGTTTCAGGAATTCATCCGAAATCCCCCTTGATTTACAGGCCGAATAAATCTCAACCATTTGCTACTCCCCCTGTTGCCGGCGACGACGCACTCGCTCGATCTCCTCGACTGGAACAACCTTCCCGCTCTTTCTCGATAGATCAGATGGAGCATCTTCAACCTGCTCCTTGGGATATTCGATTCTCGCATGGAGCATACTCCGAAGAGTTGATGAGAACACTTTTCGCACCGTTGTTAATTCACTCATCGTGAGACCACAAGCGTCGAGTTGCCCGTCGCGAACCCGTTTAAAGACGATCTCGTCGACAAGGGCACGGATTCGGCTGGGCGAAGGTTTCGAGATCGTCCGCGAAGCACTCTCAATCGCGTCAGCCAGCGAAATGATTCCGCTTTCGCGTGACTGCGGAATCGGCCCGGGATAGCGAAAACTCTTTTCATCAACCTCCGGCAAATCATCGCTGTTGGTTGCCCCCTTCCCTCGCTCGGCTTCGACCTTCTGAAAACGCTCCTGAGCCTTTCGGTAAAAATAATAGACTAATGAGTCACCGTGGTGCTCTTTAATCACCTCAAGAATCCTCGGGTTCAGCTTATTCTTGATCGCAAGATCCACACCGTCCTTCACGTGCGCTACAATAATCAGAGCACTCATGGTCGGAGTGAGACCATCATGGGGATTCTTACCTCCCTGGTTTTCAATAAAGTACTCCGGCTTGTTCAACTTTCCGATGTCATGAAAATACGCACAAACACGGCTCATGATCGCATTGGCCCCGATCGCTTCCGCCGCACTCTCGGCGAGTGACGCCACAATCAGGCTATGATGAAATGTTCCGGGAGCCTCAATCTGCATCTTCCGCAGCAGCGGGTGGTTCAGGTCACTCAGCTCCAGCCAGGAAATCTCCGTTGTTAGACCAAAAATTCCTTCCAGAAGTGGCAAAATTCCACCCACAAACAACCCGGTCAACAAGCCCGTTGAAAGAGCGATCAAGCAGGCATTCCCGAAGACCTGCCAACTTTCCCGATCGGAAAACCCTAAGCTACTGATTGAAATCTTGGCAAAAGCCAGATCCACCAAAAGCGCCATCAATCCGACCCAGAAGCCAGCTCGCAAAAGCCGGCCCCGCTTTCGCACCTGCTTCGTCGCGAACACAGCCGTCAGCCCGCAGAAAAGACTGATCGCAAAAAAGGCCCAGCGATCATCACTCGGGACAGTCAAAGCACCAAAGAGGCTCACAAAAACCGATGAATAAACACCTGCCCTTTGCCCTAACAAAACCGAGTGAACCATCGGAGCCAGAGCCATTGGCATGATCAAAAATTCGTGATTCACTCCCAGTCCGGAATTCAAGGCCACACCGCAGGCCAGTTTCACCACCCATAGGTGAATCAAGATACCACCAAAAACCAATAGGATACTGCCGTTTCGACGAGCCGATTGCTGATGGTTCAAATGAAAGATCGCGAGCCCACAGATTAAAATAACCACAGCCTCCACCGCTCGGCTCGATGAGGTCACATCCCCAACCCCAAAGAACAGAGTCAGCATCCCCAATGCAAACGCCAAATAAAGACATCCCTTGACCGCGAAACTCCGATCCAGTGCCCCCAAAACTCCACCAGCGGAGTTCGTTCGACGCTTCTTTCCCGAAGACAGGCCTTGTTGGACCAGTCTCCACCGTCTGATTTGATCAACGAGTCCCAAAATGGTGGTGTGTGTTTTCGCCTTCCCCCGGAGGAGTCGGATGCAGAAACTAAGACTTCGTGAGCGGGTTCGCAAGAAACAAACCCTCCTTAACAAAAAATAAACAGCCCATTCAGACTGCTCATTTTTAACGAAATGATTGTTTCCACAACTTTATCCAAGTCGAAAAACGATCCGGGCTTTCGTCGTGTCGTATGGAGACATCTCCATTTTAACCTTGTCGCCAATCACTAGGCGAATGAAACGCTTTCTCATCTTCCCGGAAATGTGAGCCAGCACCTCGTGCCCACTTGGAAGAGCGACCTTGAACATCGTTCCAGCCAAAACAGCCGAAATTATTCCTTCAATCTCAACAGACTTCTGCTCGTCACCTTCGGTGGCATTGCCACTCTTGTCGATTCTACGGCGTCCGCGGCGACGGCCACCGCCGCCTCCTCTACGAAAATTTCTTGGTCTAGCGATAACTAAATGGGGATAAATTAATGGATGCGACACACTGTCGCTGGCCAAATCATGCTCCTTAAAGAACGTGATAGCAACGGAAAAAAAGCTGATTTCATCGAAGAAATAGCGCGAACCTCTTTCCACACTAAAACTCTTATCAACATATCGCGATATGAAGATTTGTCCTTGCAATGTCCCGCTATCGTTTCAAATTTCAAAAATCAAATCAAGAGCATGATAAAAGACCTCCTCAGCGACCTCAAATCGACCCTCTCCGAGCGCATCATGATCCTCGATGGCGCCATGGGAACCACCATTCGAGGATATGGCCTGACTGAAATCGATGCCCGCGGCGATCGCTTTATAGAAAATCACGAAGATCTGCTCAACAACGGCGACATCCTCTCCCTAACTCGTCCAGACGTCATCGCCGATATCCACAAACGCTTCTACGAAGCGGGTTCCGACATCTGCGAAACAAACACCTTCTCTGGCACCGTCCTCGCCCAGTCAGAATTCTTCGTCGAAGATCCCCGCAAATCCGGCGGGAAAAAAGACCCTGAATTTTTCGACCAGAAAGTCCTCAACAACTCCCAACTTCAGGATCTCGTCCACGAGCTCAATATCCAATCCGTCAAACTCGCCAAACAGGAAGCCGACCGCATTGCCAACGAAACAGGCCGCCCCCGCTACGTCGCTGGAGCCATCGGCCCCCTCACCGTATCCCTCACCAACGTCTCCGATCCTAACGACACCTCTTTCCGATCAGTCACCTTCGATCAGGTTAAACAGACCTACCGGCATCAGATCGATGCCCTTCTCGAAGCTGACTGCGACATCCTCATGGTCGAAACCATCTTCGACTCCCTCAATGCCAAGGCTGCTCTCGTCGCCATCAAGGAATCCGGTACCAAGGCCCCCGTCATCATCTCCGCCGCCGTCGGTCGGGGAGGAGAAACCATGATCTCCGCCCAAAAGGTCGAAGCCCTTTGGAACACCTTCGCCCACATCGATCCTCTCGCCATTGGCCTCAACTGCTCTCTCGGTCCCGATCTTATGGAGCCCTTCCTCCGCGATCTCGGAAAAGCCGCCACCACCCACATTTCCTGCTACCCCAATGCCGGACTCCCAAATCCCCTCGCCCCGACTGGATTTGACCTCGAACCCCGGCACATGCATGACTACATCGCCGGCTTCGCCGACGACGGCCTCATCAATCTCGCCGGCGGTTGCTGCGGCAACACTCCCGAACACATCGCCGCTATCGCCAAATCCGTCGAAGGAAAAGCCCCCCGCCAGATCCCCGTCCTCGCTCAAGCCCACCCACTTCAAGCAAGCTGATTGGGCCCTTCTGCATTCGTTTATTCCTTCATTTCTCCACCTCCATGCCCACGCTCCCTCGTCTCCTCCGCCTCTCCGGCACCGAAGCCTACAACCACACTCCCGATAAAAATTTCCTCATGATCGGCGAGCGCACCAACGTTGCCGGCTCCCCTCGCTTTCGCAAACTGATTCAGCAGGACAAACTCGAGGATGCACTTGAAGTCGCCCGCCAGCAGGTTGTCAACGGAGCCAACGTCATCGACATTTGTTTCGATGACGGCCTCATCGACGGCAAATTCATGATGGCCAAATTCCTCGACCTTATCCAGGCCGAGCCCGACATCCAAGCCGTCCCAATCATGGTTGATTCCTCAAAATGGGAAATCATCGAAGAAGGCATCAAACACCTCCAGGGTAAAGGCATCGTCAATTCCATCTCGCTTAAAGAAGGCGAAGAAACCTTCAAAAAATACGCCCGCCACATCCTCAACTACGGTGCCGCAGCCGTCGTCATGGCCTTCGACGAACAAGGTCAGGCCGCCACCTACGAGGACAAATGCCGCATCTGCAAACGCGCCTACGACATCCTTGTCGAGGAAGTCGGCTTCCCGCCCGAAGACATCATCTTCGACCCCAATATCCTCACCGTCGCAACCGGCAT
>Ga0308005_10000511_pt1 | contig 14123 bp, 16 predicted proteins | sample Neamet67_FD_203142 | JGI IMG/M metagenome (GOLD analysis project Ga0308005, IMG submission 203142) | Marine microbial communities from water near the shore, Antarctic Ocean - #67 | ecosystem: Environmental > Aquatic > Marine > Unclassified | place: Southern Ocean | collected 2014-06-07 | reverse complement strand
ACTCTTCGGGCAGGACATTTTTGTTGATATTACCGGTCCGCTTTCGGCAAATCAGGAGACTTGGTCCTTCGGAAGTTTGGAGGGGCTTTCGACATACTCGGAAGCGACGAATGGAACCTACGATACCCTGTTTGGACCGACTAGCTGTAGCGGCAATCTTTTCAATGCCGGTTGTCTGGTGATCCAAACTCTTGCGGGGGTGACATTTCCTTTGGATGGGGTCTCCGGAGATGATGTCTCTCTTGCGATATTGAGCGGAACTTTTGGTGATCTTAATTCGCCGGGGAATTCGACGGCTGAGAGCTCTTTCGAGTTTCCTCTGGAAGCGGCGGGCGGGATTGGGGCTCCCCTTCCGGTCCTCTTTTCTTGGGTGGAAATGGATCGGCGATTAGTGGTTCCCGAGCCCCATTCCGTGGTGATGGCGTTTCGAAAGCGGAGGTAGGGGATTAGTATTCCACTTCCTTCAAAGTCAGGCCATCGGCCGGGGCGCAAAGGGGGGATTTCTTCCCGTCTGGTTTGTGGACCAGCTCGTAGAGGTCGTCTTGGCGCAAGTATCCTTGTGCGGCTTGGACGGCAGCGCCGGTGAGAAGGCGGACCATTTTGTAGAGAAACCCGTTTCCGGTGTAGGTGATGAGGTAGCCATTGCCGGATTGTTCGAAGTCAGCGCGGGTGATTTTTCGGCCGTAATCGGTGTCTTCGGTTTCGTTGCCGCGGTTGGCGGCAAAGGCGCGGAAGTCATGTGAGCCACGATAGCAGGAGAGGGCCTCTTCGAGATCGACGGGGTTGAGTTGGCGGGGGAGGTGCCAGGCGCGCCTGGCAAGAACGGGGGGAAGGATGGGTGACAGGCAGAGGTGGTAGGTGTAGGTTTTTGAGAGGGCGGAGAAGCGAGCGTGGAAGTCATCGGGGGCTTCTTGGCACTCCATGATCCTGATCTCTGGCGGGAGTTTAGTATTGAGTGCGGGACCCCAATTGAACGGGTTCATGGTGAGGTGATCGGGTGAGTCGAAATGGGCGATCTGACCGAGGGCGTGGACGCCGGCATCGGTGCGGCCGGAGCCGTGGAGGCGAATGGGTTCCTTGGCGATTCCGGCGAGGGCAGTCTCAATGCGTCCCTGAATGGTGTCGGCGTTTGCCTGGATTTGCCAGCCGCCGAAGGTTGCGCCGTCATAGGCGATGGTGAGTTTAAGGTGCATCTTTTGGAAATCTACCAGCCGAGGTAGTCGGTAAGGATTTCGAGGGCGGCGGCCTGGTCGATAATACCGCGCTGGTTTTTGGCTTTTTTACCGGCCTCACGGAGTTTGTCGGAGGCGGTGATCGTGGTGAAGCGCTCGTCAAAGTAAGTGAGGGAGATGTTGCCGAGTTGAGTGCGGAGTTTTTTACCGAATTTTCGGACTTTGGCAGAGGAGGTGCCTTCGGAGCCGTCCATGCGGAGGGGGAGGCCGAGGACAACGGCCTGGATTTTTCGCTCGGCGATGATTTCGAGGATGCGGGGGATGATCTCGGTTTTGCGGCAATCGATGGTCTCGACCGGATGGGCGCCAATGCCGAATTCATCGGTGGCGGCGATGCCGATACGGGCGTCACCGTGGTCGATGGCGAGGATTGGGTGGGTCATGAGAACCAGGTGCGGTCGAGGCCGGCGCGGGGGTGCCGGCGGTCGTGTTTGATACTCAGCATGCCCAGCCAATCTCCATCAACTTCGTAGATGATGTGGGAGGGGAATCCACGAAGGTTGGAGCGGCGGAAGCGATCTCGATATTCATGAAAAGGGAGAGGGTTCTCTTTGATCTGCTCACCGGCGGTTTCACCGGCCTGAAGAAATTCATCCCCGGCAATCTTGGACTTGCTGTCGAAGGACGCGATGGCAACAGCAAGGTCGTTCGTGACTTCCGGGTGAGTGATGAGCATCAAGCGTTCTTCTTGGAGGCTTTGACTCGTGCGATGACATCGTCGAATGGGATGCCTTGGACTTCACTGTTTTTCATCTCCTCGCTGCGACGACGGGCGATTTCAAGGCTTTCGTCGTCGTAAGATTTTTGGTCCTGCTCACGAAGGCACACCGAGAGCTCGGTCTTGTCCTCAGCGGACAAAGTTTCGACAAATTCAACGGGACGCTCTTTCAACATGGAATGATCATAGCAGGGTTTCGGGGAGTTTGTCGCTGAGTTTTTTGATGGCGTCGGCTTGGTGGCGGTTGGCGATAAGGAGGGCATCTTCGGTTTGGACGATGATGAGGTTGTCGACGCCGAGGAGGGCGATCCGAATCTCTTTACGATCGTTGAAGACGATGTTGTTTTCGGATTCGATCTCGGTGATTTCGCGGTTGGTTTGATTGCCGTCGCCTTGAGTTGGAAGATACTTCGCGATAGAGATCCAGGAGCCGACGTCATCCCAATCAAAGGTGGCTTCGATGTTCAAGACACGGGAGGCTTTTTCCATGAGGGCGTAGTCGATGGAGATGGGAGTGAGGTTGGGGAATTTTTCTGCGATGGTTGCGGAGACATCAGGGGAGTTTTTGAGCTCGTCAATGAAGCCCGCCAATTCGGGGGTGTGTTGTTGGAGCTCGGCGGTGACGGTTTTGAGCGACCAGACAAACATGCCTGCGTTCCAGGCGAAGTTGCCCTGGCGGAGGAATTGTTCGGCGAGTTCGGGGTTGGGTTTTTCACGGAAGCAAGAGACTTCGAAGGGTTCGTGAGTGGTTTCGAAGTCGAGCTTTGCCGACTTGCCGCGCTCGATGTAGCCGTAGGATGGGCAAGCCCAGGTGGGTTTGATGCCAATCGTGACTAGCGCGTCGGTTTGGGAGGCGATGTTGAGGCTGTCTCCAAGGACGGAATGGAAAGCGGCGGTGTCGTTGATGAGTTGGTCGGAGGGAAGAACCGCCATGGTGGCTTCGGGATCACGGGCGGCGATGAGCCCAATGCCCAGAGCGACGGCGGGGGCGGTGTCCCGCTTTGCGGGTTCAGCGAAGATGTTTTCTGCGGGGAGCATGTGGGCGATTTTGCGAACTTCGGTTTCCTGAAGGGCGTTGGTGAGAATGAGAATGTTCTCGGTGGGGATGAGTCCCTGCAAGCGGGTAATGGTCTGATCGAGGAGGGTGGTGTCGTCGAAGAGGTTAAGGAGTTGCTTTGGTTTGGCATTGCGGCTGAGGGGCCAGAATCGGGTTCCGCTCCCGCCGGCGAGAATCAAGGCATAGTGGTTGCTCATCGCGGACATTCAATAAGGCCGGTCCGGTCTTGTCAAAACGTGTCATCGATCCTTTTTAATTTGGGATGAGGGCGCGGGTGCGTTAGATTTCCACCATGAACGACATTTACGAAGAACGGGACTGGGTGGACACCACGGCAGCCTTTGCTCCGGCGGTGCTGGGAGCGGCAGCCGGAATTTTGTTTTCGGAGGCAATGAGTGACAAGGCCAGACGTCCCATTGGGCTGTCGCTGGCTTGTATTGGACTTGCGGCTTTGACTCCGATGTTGGTTGAAACGGCGGTAAAAAAAGTCAAAGGGCCGGGCACCCGGAGAGGTTCCTTGCGGACGCTTCGCGGGATTCGCGACCATGGTTTGCAGGCGCGTGAGATCAGCTATGTGGAGGACGAACTCGGCGAGGAGTTGGGAGTCGGTTAGGACGGTCGCAGCGATTGGCTGAGTTCCCGGATGACCGCTTCGAAGCCAGAGCGGAAGGGGATACGGGCCCGCCATTCCAACTCGATTAAGGCCAGCCGGGGACTGATCGCATAGCGGGCATCATGTCCGGGCCGATCCTGAATATGCTCGATGAGTGATTCCGGCTTGTGGAGTTGTTTGAGAATGACCCGGGCAATACCGAGATTTGTGCGTTCACATTTTGCGCCGAGATTATAGGCCCGGTTGGAGAAGCCTTTTTCAAAAACGGAGATAAGGCCTTTTGCGCAGTCATCCACGTGGATCCAGTCTCGAATTTGTTGGCCGGTGCCATAGATCGGAACCGGAAGATCTCGCAGAGCGTGGTAGATGATTGTAGGAATGAGTTTTTCGAGATGCTGGCGCGGGCCGTAGGTGTTGGTGCAGCGCGCGATAACAACGTCCTGACCGTATGTGGTGTGAGTAGCCTGGACCATGAGGTCGGCACTCGCCTTGCTGGCGGAGTAGGGGGAAGAGGGGCGAATTTTGGCCGACTCATCGAGCTGGTTGGGGAAGAGGGCGGAGCCGTAGACTTCATCGGTCGAGCATTGAAGAAATGACACGTCGACGGTGCGCGCTGCCTGCAAGAGGACGGCAGTTCCGGAGACATTGGTCGTAATGAAATCCTCGTGATTTTTAATGGAGCGATCCACGCTCGATTCTGCGGCAAGGTTCATGATTCCGGAACAATGATGTTTTTCCAACAAATTGGTGACAAGCCCAAGGTCGCGGATGTCTCCTTCGACGAAGCGGAACCGATCATCCTGATCCAGGGTGATGAGATTTGCCCGGCTGCCAGCGTAGGTGAGACGGTCGAGGACGACGAGTTGTTCGACATCCGGCCGGGCAAGAAGTTGGCGGGCCAAGGTTGAACCGATGAACCCGGCACCACCGGTCAGGAGAATGGATCGGAGACTACGCACTCCGATATTCGTAGGGAATGATTCGCTTTATGAAAGCGAAACATTGTGAATCAATCAGAAATCGAATTGACCCCATGGTAAGTCTATGGTCGATTTCATAGGCAATGAATAGCCAATCACTCCTGACCCTTGGAGGCCTAACACTCGTTTTGGTTTCCTGTGGTTCATTTAAGAATTTCAATCAGTTCCTGAGCGGGAGCGGCGATTTTGATCCACTGAGTTCCCCCGGTTCCTCGTCTTCAGGAGGTTCCGCAGTGGTCGCTCCGAACTCTCCTAGCTACAAGTCCGGCCAGTGGGTGGAGACTTCTATGCCAAATGCCTTTTTTTTCCGGTCTATTCCGAAAGGAAACGCCCGTGCGGACAAGGTCTTGGCGGTTGCGACTCCTCTGAAGGTGGTTTCGAGCAAGGGGACCTACGTCAAAGTTGAGCTGGATTCGGGTGATGTGGGTTACGTTCCCGAGATCATGGTGATCGAGCGAGGGGGGCCAAGTGAAACTCCTGACATCGTTCCGGTTTCTCCTCCAGTTGATCCGAGTTCGCCCTCCGGCACAGGCATTGCGCCTCCGCCCGAGGTCCCGGGCATCACCGATCCAGTGAAGATCAACTAAAGGGGCGAGCCTATAGTTTTCAGAAACCGATCAGGCGATTCCGCTTGATCGGTTTTTTCGCTTTATAGAGAGCCGGTGCCATTGATGATAGATCCATATGGCTGACATCCTGAACTCTTTAGTGACACTCGGTTTGCTTATTCTTCTTCAGGCGGTTTTAGGCTTTGATAACCTGCTCTATATTTCTCTCGAATCGCAACGGGCACCGGTTGACGACCAAAGCCGGGTCCGAAAACTTGGGATCGGAATTGCGGTGGGTCTGCGGATCGTCCTTCTTTTTGTTCTGATTCAACTGGTGGATTCTCTACAAGATCCGTTCTTCACAACTTCAGATGGTGGCTGGATCGAGGGCGCCTTTAACTTTCACAGTGTCATCGTGCTCTTTGGAGGTGCGTTCATTCTTTATGCCGCGACCAAGGAGATTGCCCACATGATGTTGCTTGAGGAGGAAGGGCATGCAATGGAGAGGCAGCCATCATCCTCGAAGAAGGTGATCGGGCTGATCGTCTTCATGAACGTGATCTTTTCGTTTGATTCGATTCTCAGTGCGATGGCTCTCGCCAGTATAAAAGGACCGAGTGGCGAGCACCTCGGGTATCAGCTTGGGGTCATGGTCACGGCTATTCTCATTGGTGGCGCCATCATGATTCTGCTCGCAGACAAAGTGACAAATTTTTTGCAGAGAAATCGCATGTATGAGGTGCTTGGCCTTTTTGTTCTTTTTGTCGTGGGAATCATGCTGCTCACGGAAGGGGCGCATCTGGCTCACCTGAAGTTCTTTGGAAATGAGATCCATGCCATGACCAAGACCACCTTCTACTTTGTGATTGCGGTGCTTTTACTAACGGACATTGTGCAGGGGAGATATCAAAAGAAGCTGACGGCAGAGAAGTATCGGAAAGCTGATAAAACGATCTTATGATCTTACCTCGCCGACATTTTTTGACTGGTTCCGCTGCCTGGATGGCGATCCCGGCGTGGGCGTCGGGGAAACGTTCCATCAAAACAGTTTCTCTTTTCCATACAACCGATTTACACGGGCACATTCTACCCACGCAGACCTACGACGACATCACCAATGTCGGCGGCCTGGCTCGTTGCGCCACTCAAATCCGAAGATGGCGCAAGGAATGTCCGGATCACCTTCTTTTCGATATTGGGGATATTTATCAAGGAACCATCGAAGGCTATCAAACCAAGGGGAAGGTCATGATCGATAGTTTCAATAAGATGAACTATGACGGTTGGGTTTTGGGGAATCACGAATTCGACTGGGGACTCGAAGTGGTCGAGTCAGCGGTCAAGAATTCCCAAATGCCGATCATCACGGGCAATGTGACGATTGAAGACAAGAAGGCCGGCGAGATCGAGGGGAGTGCTTTTTCCAAACTTTCACCATGGGTGATCAAGGAGGTAGGTGGTTTTAAGATTGGTTTGGTTGGGCTGGTCACTCCGGGAATCCCGTTTTGGTCACGTCCGGAATTGCTCAAAGGGTTTGGTGTTTTTGATCCTATCGAAAGCCTGCAACAGAGTGTGCGGGAGCTTCAGGCGGAAAAGGTGGATGCTGTGGTTGTGCTCGGCCACATGGGCTGGAAGCGGGCTGACGACTTTGCCAATCCGGTTCAGGAACTTTTGAAGGAGGTGCAAGGCGTGGATCTCTATATTGGAGGGCATTCCCATCAGGACCGGCCGAGTTGGTATTGGTCGGGTGTGCTTTGCACCCAGGCAAATTACTTCGGGATTAACTGTGGGCGGGTTGATCTTAGTTTTGATCTGGAATCGCGAAAGTTGGTGAAGCGCAATGCTTGGACGGTGCTCATGGATGACCGCTTTGAGCTCGATCCGCTGATCGTCGAAAGCACAAAAAGCGTGGTAGCTAATGCGGAGGAGCGTCGGAAGACGGTGATTGGCACGGTGAAGGCGGTGATATCCGCGCGCGGAAAACAGAGTCCGTTTTGGAAGATGATCTGTCAGTCGTTTTTGGCGACGGCAGGGAAGCAGGGAACTCCAGCGGACGGAGTCTTTCACGGGACTTTTGAAACGCCTGATGTCCAGCCTGGAGTCAAGACGATTGAAGATGCCTGGGAGTGGATTCCGTATGAGAACTGGTTGGTTCACGCGACGATTTCGGGCGCGCAGATCCGTACGATCGTGAACGAGTCCAGCCAAGTTCGATATTCGGATCGCGATCTTTTCGGTCTTAAGGTGGATGAATTGGAAGCGGAGAAGCGATACCGAATCCTGTTTAACAGTTACGACAGCCAATCAGGCGGACGGCGCTTGATGAAGCTTCGTGAGATTCTTGCCGAGCCCGAAAGTAAGACCAAACTCATCCCGGTGAACACCCGGGAAGCGGTGATTGATTACTTCGCCGACAAGCGTGAGATCAGATGATCATTGGCCGCGCACAAAAGTGTGCTCGACTTCGAATTGATCGTTCAGGACGACGAGGTCAGCGGTGAAGCCCGGTTCAATTTTCCCGAGATCAGCGAGGCCCAGCGAGCGGGCTTGGTTCCAGGAAGTGGTCGCGATGAGATCACTCAGGGGTTCGTTCGTGATTTCTTGAATGAGCTGGAGGCCGCGGGGATATCGCAGAGTCGAGCCAGCGAGAGCTCCATTGCTCTTGAGACGGGTAATGCCGTCTTTGATTTCAACGTCAAGCCCCCCGAGGGTTGTGTCTCCATCGGGTTGCCATGACGAGGAGACCGAATCAGTGATGAGCATGATATTTTCGCGTGAGACTTTGGCAAATACCAGCTCAAGCATTTCCGGCGCGAGGTGGATGCCATCTGCGATCAGCTCGAGGCGAAGGCAGTCTTCCAAAAGACCTGCTCCAACGGCGCCAATTTCACGATGATGCAGGCCGGTCATGGCATTTCCGAAATGAGTGAGGTGTTTCAACCCATAGCCCACGGCGGACATGATGCAGTGGTAGTCTGCCTTGGTGTGGGCGGCTGATGGCGTAATCCCCATGGCAGCGGCTTCACGAATGAGATCGTAACCACCGGGAACCTCCGGAGCGAGCGAGAGAATGAGAGCGGGGAAGATTTCGTGAAGAGTCCGGAGCTCATTGATGTCCGGCAGGCGAACATACTGGGGGTTTTGGGCGCCCGCTTGATCTCGATTGATGAAGGGGCCTTCAAGGTGCATCCCCGGAACATTAAGAGGGGCGGAATCGGCCCAGCTGTTGATGGTTTGAACGATTTCGATCAAACGATCCTGCGGTTGGGTGAGTGTGGTGGGAAGCCAGGTTGTGACGCCTTCCTTGAGCTTGGTCCGGGCGATGTGCTCGAGGGCATCGACCGATGCGTCACAAACGTCAGCGCCATCCGCTCCGTGAGAGTGGATGTCGATGAATCCGGGGAGCAGAAGCTTGCCATCGAGATCCAGATCACCGGAGGATTCATTACCGATTTCAACAATCCGTCCGTTTTGAATCAGGACACTGGCTCCTTCTTTTTCGAAGCCAGGAGAAATGACGTGGGCATTAGTGAGAAGCATCAGTCGAGCAGCAGGTTCCAGGATTTTCTGAGGTAATTGACTCCGGAAAGAAGGGTCAGCGCCAAGGCTCCCCAAAGAAAGCTGAGGAAGAGCCAATTATCCGGTGAAGTCAAAGATTGAAGCGAGGCGAAGAATCCTTCGTGAGGGCCGGAGGAATCGAAGATGAGCCAAAGGAGGGAGGTGATGCCGAAGGAGAGTTGAAGGGTAGTTTTCCACTTCCCCAGTTTGTCGGCGGCGATGACTTCGCCTTTGACGATGGCGATTTGTCTGAGCCCTGTGACAAGGAATTCCCGGCCGATGATGACAGCGGTGACCCAGACGGGACAAAGGTCTACGCTTGTGAAGTAGACGAAGGCAGAGGCTACGAGGATTTTGTCGGCGAGGGGGTCCAGCAACTTACCGAGGGAAGTGACGAGGTTGAGCTTCCGGGCAAGGTATCCGTCAAGCCAGTCGGAGATGGTGGCGATGATGAAGGTGACCAAGGCGACGATGAGGCCTGTTGTTCCTCCCCAACTGGCGCTGACGACAAAGACCGCTGTTAAAATGAGACGGGCAAAGGTGATGGAGTTCGGGAGATTCACAACGTGGCCTGAGTGTGGGCCAGTCACGATTAAGAAACAACCTTTTGCGATAGAGACAGGCCGATTTGACAAACGAAGTGATTCCAAGCTAAGACAAGGACATGAAGAAGCATCTCCAAAGATTGTTAACGAATAAGGGCGTCACTCTCCTTCTGCCGATTGCGGTGCTGGGGTGTGCCGCCCCGGCTGCCTACAATGCCAACACGGGACAGGTTGCTGTTCGCCCCGCTTCTACGACTCTCATCCAGCAGGGTGAAGCCGCTTTTGCGCAGTATAAGTCGAAGACACCTGTTTCCCAAAATTCAAAGGCCCGTGCCCGGGCCTATCGAGTGGCGAATAAGCTCCGCCCGGTCATCAACCTTCCGGGTGCCCGATGGGAATTTGAGGTGTTTGAAGACTCTTCGGTCAATGCCTTTGCGCTTCCCGGGGGGAAGGTGGGAATCAATACGGGGCTCTTGAACATTGCCGTGACAGACGGGCAGTTGGCCGCAGCTCTTGCCCATGAGATGGCGCACGTGACTTCGAATCACGCGCAGGCCCGGATTCAGAATAATCAAATGATAACGCTGGGGAGTGCCCTTCTTGGAGCGGTGCTGGGGGGGGTGGAGAGCGGACAGCAGTTGGAGGAGATTGCTCAAAAAGGGGGGCAGATTGCGTTTGGCCTCACTTTTTCAAGAACCCAGGAGCTGGAAGCAGACCGGGTTGGAACAATCTTCATGGCGCGGGCCGGGTATGATCCTGCGGAAGCAATTACGCTCTGGGAGAGAATGGGAGCTCAGAGCCGTTCGACCACTCCTGAATTTTTGAGCACCCACCCGGTAAGCGCGACTCGGATTCAAAAGCTGAGAGAATTCTTGCCGGCAGCCCGAGCACAGCAACGGTAGTCCTATTTTAACTAATGGTCTTTGTGTGATTTAAAGATGAAGAATTTTTTCTGTTGGTCGTTGGGGATACTTGCGGGACTTGTTTCTCCTGCTCAAAGTGATGATCAGGAGCGTTTGATCATTTGCGGGAGGGAGCGGGTCTTTGTGATTCCCGCGAAGGGTAATCTTAAGGCAGTCCATTGGGAGTGGCGGTCCGAGGATTCAAAGGAGATTCCGAAAGGGATGCGGGGAAGCTTTGCCACGACTGATGAGTGCAAACCCTACGAGGGGATGATTTTGATCACGTCTTCGAGTGGCGGGGTGGCTCTCGTAGAAAGAAAGAATAAGAAAAGCCACTTTTTCACGAAGGTCCGTAATGCTCATAGCGCCTGTTTGTTGCCCGGCGGAAAGGTGGCGGTTGCCTCGAGTTTTGGAGGCGACGAGGTGAAGATTTTTGGTCGGGAAAAATCGGGAGAGAACATCGAACCATTGATGAGGGTTCCTTTGTATGGTGCTCATGGAGTCGAATGGGATTCAAAACGCAACTGGTTGTGGGCACTTGGAACCAAGAAGCTTTTAAAAATTCGTTTTGAGAAAGGGAAGGCAGAGGTCGGGGAGCAATACGATCTCCCGACCCCAGGGGGGCACGATTTGACCTGGTGGGGTCCGAACCATCTTGTGATGTCGGTTGACGAGCACTGTTATCTCTTCTCGATTCCAGAGAAGAAGTTCTCGCCTTTTCTCCCTTTGAAAGATGAGAAAAAAGTGAAGTCGATTGACCGGAACTTAAAAACGGATCGGGTGGTGTGGCACAAAGGGACTGCGACGACCTGGTGGAGTAGGACCATTCGTTTTTTGAGCCCGGAGGGTGTCCAAAACTACGAGAACGAAAAAATCTACAAGGTCCGCTGGGATCGTCCGCGTAAGGTTCCGGGGGGAGAAGAGGCTGGAGTCAAGTGAGGGTGTGATTGACGTGGAGGAAACGGTTTTGTCTTTTGGATGGCATGAAGAAGAAATTTTTGGAGTTGGTTGGGTTCGTTTTTACAAGCGATGGAAAGAATCTTTGATGCGTTGTATCTGATCGTCGCGGGGGTAAGGAGTTTCTCAAACTTCGGTTGGGGAGTCGGTCGTTTAATGCCAAGTGGTGGTCTCATGACCGCATCATCGACTTCGCGTCGTTTGACCCTGCGGTGAAGGCATGGCGGGCTTGCGGAGAGATTCGCTTTTTTCTCCCGGAGCGGAAGAGGCTTGAATTCGAGGAGGAGAATGAATTGACCTGATTCAGGGGAAATACGGCTGGCATTTCCGCTTGAGGATTCCGACCAATTTCTCATCCATAAATCCGTAGTGATCGGGGATGCCGAGGACGACGACTTTTTTCCTTTGAGGGCATGGCCGTATTTTTGATTCATCTTGGCGCGATGGGTCCGCTCCATGACAAAAATAAGATCCGCCCAGTGGATCTGATCATCGGACAGGCGGATTTAGGCGTCCCGGCTCAGGCCGGCCGAGTCGACATCAAGGCCGGGGTGGTCGGCAAAGACGCACTCGGCGGTCGGCCTGCAAAGCTTATTTTTTGAGCAGAGGAAGAGGACCTGCAGCACTTACTTTTTCAGGTCGACGCAGATGAGGTTGTTCTGACCACGCATGAGGAGTTTGCCATTTGAGAGGGCGAGGGGGCTCCAGTATTTGAGATCTTTCCGGCTGCTGGGATCGGTTCCGAAGACGTTGGCCTCGGCCTGGGTTTTGAAGCCCTTGGGTGATGGATCAACGAGACGAAGGGTTCCGTTTTCTCCGTCCTGGATGATGAGGGTGCCATCAGCGTAGAGACTGGCACCACGGCCCATGAAGGGATCGTCGCCAGAGCTCCAGAGTTCTTCGCCATCGAGGGTGTAGCAGACAAGCCCGCCTTTTTTTCGACGAGTCTTGGTCTTGTGATTCGAGTTCTCATTGGCGAGGAAGTAGAGGTGGTCCTCGATCAGGATGGGGGGATGAACCTGGGTTCCTTTTTTGGTCGTCCAGAGTTCCTTGACCGAGAAATCATCCCCGGAGTTTTTCACAGAAATCATTTTTGATCCGCCATCGTATCCGCCGGAGACGAAGAGACGGTGGTCATCAATCTGAAGGGGGACAGTGATGGGAATACGGTTTTTGTAGAGATCGGTGGACCAGAGTTTTTTGCCGGACTTGGGGTCGTAGCTGTGGATGCCGCCACCTTTTCCGGTGGTGAGGAGAACGACTTGTTCGACGCCCCCGAGGTTGGAGATGATGGGAGAAGAGTGGGTGTTTCCGATGCCCTCGCTCTTCCAGAGTTCCTTGCCGGTCTTCTTATCCCAACCTGCGATACCGGTGTCTTTTCCGAAAGGCATCACGATGAGAGTGTCGCCCACGATGAGGGTGCATTGGGCATACCCCCAGTGAGGTGCCTTGGCGTCAGGGTAGCGGTCGGAAAGTTTGATTTTCCAGTCGGCTTTTTTTGTTTTGCGGTTGATGCGAAAGACTTCGCCAAAAGTCCCAAGAAAGTAGACGGCGTCGTCCTCGATCGTGGGAACGCTCCGCGAGCCAGGGAAGGAGGGTTCCCCTTCGGAGGGGCTTTCGTAGCGCCATTTTTCCATGCCGGTTTTGAAGTCGAGGCAGAGAAGCATGTCTTTTTCTTTTTCGACACGATCACCGAGGAAGATTTCATCGCCTGAGACTGCGGCGCCTCCGAAACCTCCTTCGAGATGGGTTTTCCAAACGATTTTCGGACCATCTTTCGGGAAGGTCTTGATGAGGCCGGTTTCGGAGGAGGTGGCGTTTCCACTTGGTCCAAGGAATCGGGGCCAGTCTTTTCCTGACAAGGTGGCGGCTGTTAGAGCGGTGAGTAAAAGATGGAGTTTCATGGTCTGGAGGAATTATTGTGAAGGATGGCTAAGATGCGAGGCGGAAAAAGATTCGCAGGTTTGACCCTGTAGAGAACACCTTCGAATGATTCGTTCTCTCATATTTCAGGCCCTTTTTTCGTCATGCCCGGCCGCTGGAATATGTTTTGCATGTTGTCGGCGACAAAGGTGGAAGATGGGGAGCTGAAGCTGACGGTTGAAAATCGTGGCATGGCTCCGTTTCACCACGATCGACTAGTGGAGTTGTGGGCGGGAACGACCACCAAAATTGATTGGAAGCTGAGCGAAGCCTTGCGAAGGGCGGAAACGGTTTAGACAGCCAAGCTTCCAAAAAAAGGAGAGGTGTCGATCAATGATCGTAGAGAAGACGCTCACTCCAGGGGTGTGAAAATGGCAGTGGAGCGTCCGTTGGCGCTGATCCAAACTTTTGCCCGGGGCGGCAGGGGCTGACGGCGATGCTCTCATCGACAGCATCAACGCCGAAGGTTTGCACGAAGCCGTCGATCTTTAATCAGGTTTTCCCGTTGTCGTCGGTGCGACCGTAAAGCCTACCCGAGGAATGTTGAGTGATTCCCGTGAACCAACCACCGCAATTGAGATCGATTTGTTTAAAGGTTCCCAGGATTTGGGCCGGGAGTATTGAAGCGGCGAGGAGGGACAGGACCGCGATTCTCATTTTGAGATCGTGTAGTAGGCCTCGAGGGCGTCCTTACGATTCTTTGGCAAATCCTTTGAGTGGAAGCGGAAAACACGAGCACCCGCTTCGCGTTTGGGATTTTTTGCGAGAGTGATGGTGAGGGTTCCTTTCTCGCGATCGACGGATTGGCTGGCGAGGAGTTCTTTCTGTTTGTTATTCTCGGGAGATCCGTAGTTGGGCTTATCGTGATAGAACCACGATTCGATGGTGAGGTTGGCGGCTTCTTTCAGGCCGTCAGCCTTGCCAGTGAAGTGGAAAGTGAAGGTTTCACCATTGCGGGTGATGTCCTTGAGCTTGGCATCGGCATTCTTTGTGTAGCTTAGTTTGACCAGAGCATGTTGGCTTCCACCACGGGCGCGCCAGCCGCGACCGGTTTGTCCGACGTAGAGAGCTCCGGATTTGTCGTAGCAAA
>Ga0308005_10000510_pt1 | contig 14127 bp, 15 predicted proteins | sample Neamet67_FD_203142 | JGI IMG/M metagenome (GOLD analysis project Ga0308005, IMG submission 203142) | Marine microbial communities from water near the shore, Antarctic Ocean - #67 | ecosystem: Environmental > Aquatic > Marine > Unclassified | place: Southern Ocean | collected 2014-06-07 | reverse complement strand
ATCGTCGGAGAGCGGGCCGCGGAAGAAGTGTTTCCCGAGAGCTGCGAGGTGGGCGCGGAGGGGTTTTTGGGTGAGGCTGCGGTTCTTGGAAAAGTGGCGGGCGAACTCGGCGACGTTCATTTTTTTAACGATGGCGTCGGCGAGGCGGGCGTGGGCTTCGACGTGCTTGAGGTCGACGCCGAGGTTGTAGGCGGTGTTGCTGAAGCCATCGGCGCGGAGGTCGGGCGGGAAGTGTTCGCGCGCTTCTTTTGAGATACTGATGCGGGTGGTGGCCATCACGGTGTTGCTGTACTCGCGGATGGTGAGGCGGCGGGGGAAGTTCTGGGGCTTGGTGTGGAGGGTGTGCGCGGCGGGGTCGATGGCGGTGGTGGGCCAGATTGCGCCGGTAGCGATCCATTCTTTAAGGTGAGCTTTTTCCTGAGCGGAAAGCGGGTCGCGGTCCTCGGGCATTTCGTCTTTTCGAATCATCTTCCAGATCACGCTTTTGTCGGAGTGGCCGGAGCGGATGATGTCGGGGTCGGCGAAGGCGGTGAGTTTCTGGGAGAGGTTGAAGTCGCCCTCGACAGTGGCGGAGTCGTGGCACTCGAGGCAATGACGCGAGAAGAGGGGCTCGATGTGAGAGACGAAAAGGGACTCGCTCCTGAGGCGTGTTTTTTCGGCTTCGGAGAGGACGGGTTCGGGTTGGGTGCCTTTTTTAAAGAGGGCTAGGACGTCGTTTTCGGAAAGGGCGCGATCGTAGAAAGCGAGGTGGTGGATGGTGCCGAGCCAGGGGCGATCTTTGGTGAACTCGTTTCCGAAGGCGAGGTGGTAGGAGTCGTCCCAGTTGTTGAGGTCGCCTTTGATGGTAGCGCTGGCGGAGAGCTGGCCGTTGAGGAAGAGGGCGGCTCGGCCGTCGGGGGAGCGCGTGAAAGCGACGTGGGTGCGCACGCGTTTGAGCGTGGCTTTGGAATCGAGGGAAGGGAGGCCGTTAGTACTGGAACCAGAGGTGCGGAGTCGGACGCTGAGTTTGGTGCCGTCCTGGCCGAGGGTGATGTTTCGGTTGGAGGAGTCCTTTGAGATCGTGACGATACGGGCGGGGCCAGATTGAGCGAGCTTGGCGGGCGTGAGCCAGACGGAAAGAGTGAGGGCGTGTGATTTTTTGAGAGCGGCAGTGAGAGCGCGTGGTGGTTTTTTGCTCTGGAGGAAAGTGGGCTTCTTAAGGGTGAGGCCGTTGGGGGAGAATTGAGTGTGGGGAGCGGCCTGGTGGGAGGCGGGGAGTTTTTCGAAGCGGTGCTCGAGGATGGCCTTGGGTGCTGCCGGGAGGAGGGGACAGAGGGCGAGGATAATGGAGAGGTGGCGTAGCATTGGCGTGGACCCTACTGATACAGAGTGGGGAAGTGATGCCTTTCAGGCTGGGAAAGATCGACTCCTACTCCTAGGAATTTGCTTTTTGCGTGGGGTGCTTTGGGCTTGGCCCATCAGCGAGGTGGGTTAGAACACCAAGATGTTCTTGCGGTCGAAGGATGAAGTTCAGAAACATTGAAATCAGCTTCCGCATTGGCAGCAGGGGGATTGCTACGTTTTTGTGACTTGGAGGTTAGCTGATTAAGGATTGGAAACGGCAGCGGGACGAGTGGATGGAGTGTCATCCGAAGCCTTGGAATGAGGCGATTGAGAAGGAGTTTCATCGTCGGTTTTCGGTGACGATGGAGGATTGGTTGGATCAGGGGATGAAGCTAGGGGGAATCGACCACGAATCTCTTGATTATTGACGAATGCAGTTCGAGGGATCTCGTTTTGAGAGGTCGAGTGGAATGGCTACGCGACCGGAGGTCGCGGCCACGGTGGGGCTTACTCGTGGCCGTCGTCGGGGGTGGTTCCGAGGATGATGTTGAACTTGGCGCTGAGTTCTCCGGCTTTGGAATTCGGGATTGGTTTGAAAGAGACCATGAGGTGCTTAACCGGTTCTCCGAGGCGCTTGACGAGGCCGTCTTTTGCGTTTCCTTGATCGCCCGCGATGAAGCACTGGGTGGTGAGGGCGCGCTTGTTGTTCCGGTAGATGGCGAAGTGGATATGCGGGGTGCGGGGGCCGTAGGGGACGGGTTTGATGGTGCGGAAATAGTAGCGGCCATCGCGGCCGGTCATGAAGCGGCCGAAGCCCTGGAAGTGGTCATCGCGCTTGGGTCCGGTCAGGCCACCGTCCTTGCTATGGATGTAGGCGCCTTGGTTATCAGCCTGCCAGATTTCGACGCGGGCATTGGGGACGGGGTTGCCTTTTACATCGGTGACCCTGCCATGTAGATGGGTGATGGCGCCGACTCCGGGATTGAGGGAATCGTTGATGCGGAGGAGGTCGTTGTCGGTATCGAGAGGAAGCTGATCAGGGTAAAAAGGGCCCTCGGTCATCGGGGGCGTGATGGTGAGCGCTTCGGCAAATGCTCCGGGGACGGTGAAGAGGGCGGCGGAGCCGAGGGTGGCTCTGCGGAGGAAGTCGCGGCGATGGATGTCTGAATTCATGGTTGTTGTCTTTTTCTTTTTCTGTTCGATGCTCGTGTTAAACCGAAAATCATGAGGATGAGCCCGGAAATGAAGGTGCCTAGAATCATCCCTCCAAAGGCGCCTCCCAAGATTAAATTAGTTTTATCAACTTCGGAAGGAAGGAGCCAGCCGAGGAATGCGCCGATTCCAGTGAACAGGAGAACGACGATACCCTGCATGAGGTTGTCTTTGCGCTTCAAGGACGGCACGCCTCCGATCGTGTCGGCGAAACGTTGGTAAGAGTCGTCGTCTTCCTGAGGGACTGGGTTTAGAGGAGGAGGTTTGCTCATGGCAGGAAGAGGAGCTTTAGCAGAATCGGCTCTTTTTTGAAGGAGGAAGATTGCCGAGGGAGGTGATGACTTCGGTCAAACGGTCGCCGTGGCGATTTTCGAGGATGCGCTCGGTGCGGAGCCATTGCGTAATCTTGAGGAGTTCGAGGGCGCTGAGTTGGAGGTCTTTTAGGAGATTCAGGGCGCTCTCGTTTTGGCGATGGACCGCTTCGAAAATGGCGAGGTATTTGAGGCCGCTTCGGCCGAGGAGTTGAACTTCGAGTTTTTCTCCAAAGTGGTGGGTGGATTGGCCTTCTTGAAGGTCATCGGGCAGTTGCTTGGGAGTGACGACCATGGAGAAGGAGGCGTGCATCCAGGTGGGACTGAGTTGTTCGGTCTCGGCGATGGAGAAGATGCCCTCCTGGAGAGCGCTTGGGAGCGGGAAGGCTTCGGCGACGTCGCCATTTTCTTCGAGGGCGATGACATCGAATGAGCCCGCCATTTCCGCGACGATGAGGCGCAGGCGGGGAACTTCCGCTTTTTCGAGAGCTGCACCGAGTTGAGAGAGGTGGTTCATTTTTTATGGAAGGTAGGGAGCGCAGCGGACTTTGAGGAGCTGAATGAGATCGGGGTCCATGTATTCGTAGTTGTCGGGAATGCCCAGCACGGCGATGCGCTTGCCGGCGAGGGCGTGCTTGAACTTGCGGTTGAGCCGGGTGCGGTGGGTTCGTTCCATCACGATGATGACATCGGCCCATTCGAGCTGCTCGGTGGAGAGGGGGACGATGCCGTCATTGTTGAGCCCGGCTGAGTCGACGTCGATGCCCGGGTGATCGGCAAAAATGGTCTCGGCGGTGGGACTGCGCAGTTTGTTCTGCGAGCAGAGGAAAAGGAGATGCTTCATCGCTGGCTCTAGTCACCAAAGATTCCCCGGTCTTTCTACCGCTTTTCCTTGTTTCTTTGAGGACTGTTCATTTGAATGCTCGTGATGGCAACGGTTGAAAAAGCGCGAGAAGTCTTGTGTGAGGTCTTTGGCTTCGAGGATTTTCTCGATGGTCAGGAAAGTGTGATGGAGGAAATTCTCTCGGGTCGTGATGGCTCGGTGGTGATGCCTACGGGGGGAGGAAAGTCGCTTTGCTATCAACTCCCGGCCTTGTGTCGCGAGGGTGTCACATTGGTGGTCAGTCCGCTAATAGCGCTGATGAAGGATCAGGTCGATGCGCTTGAGAAAAAGGGAGTGGCAGTGACGCTGATCAATTCGACTCTGAGTTGGGACGAGCAACGGGAGCGGCTCGACGGGATGAAGCGGGGGGACTTTTCTCTCGTCTACATCGCGCCTGAGCGTTTTAAGGCGAGCTCGTTCATGAACGCGTTGGAGGGCGTGAAAATCTCGATGGTGGCAGTCGATGAAGCGCACTGCCTCAGCCAATGGGGACACGATTTCCGGCCTGATTACATGCGCCTTGGAAATGCTCTGGAGGCGCTGGGGCGGCCGCAGTGCATTGCGCTGACCGCGACGGCCACGGCGGTGGTGCGCGATGATATTCGTTCGGTGCTCAAGCTGCGGGAGCCTTTTGAACGCATCAGTGGATTTGAGCGGCCGAATCTGAGTATCAGTGTCACTCCGGTGGAAAAGGTGGCGCAAAAATATGCCAAGATGAAGAAGACGATCGAGGCGCACAAAACGGGCATCGTTTACTGTGCCACGCGGAAGAAGGTGGAGGAAGTGGCAGAGACGATTCACAGCTGGGGGCTGAACTGCGTGGCCTATCATGGAGGGATGTCGGACAAGGAGCGGGAGCGGACGCAGAATCAATTTATCAAGAAGGAAGCGGACATTGCCGTGGCGACTAATGCCTTTGGGATGGGGATTGATCGGTCCGATGTACGCTTTGTCATTCACTTTGAGATCCCCGGGAGCGTCGAGGCGTATTACCAGGAAGCGGGACGAGCAGGTCGTGACGGGGAGGCGGCGGTGTGCGATCTTTTATTCAATTATGCGGACACCCGGACGCAGGAGTTTTTTATCGCGGGTGTGAATCCGGGGGCGCAACTGATTCGGGAGCTTTATCAGTTTTTGTTGAACGATGCGGACGAGAATTATGAAGTAGTTCGTACTTTGGATGAGATTAAGGAAGCGACTGGAGCGAAGAATGCGATGGGGCTGGGAAATGCCTTGGGCCACTTGATGCGGAGCAGAGTGGTGGAGCGCTTTGATGTTCCTGGTTCGCGGGCAAAAGGGACCCGACTCCTGACGCCGGAAGTGCTCGCGCACGATTTAGAGATCAACGAAAAGGCGCTCGAGGAAAAAGAACGTAGAGACCGTGAGAAGCTCGAAAAAGTGGTGCAGCTTTGCTACGCGAATACTTGTCGGCAGCAGTGGATTCTGGAGTATTTCGGCGAAGTCGATGCGCCGCTTTGTGGGAGTTGCGATGTTTGCCAAGGGTCGGAGAATAGCGAGCGTCGGGGTCCGACTGATGACGAGGCTCTTATTGTGCAAAAATTTCTCAGTGGGGTGGCGCGGATGTCGCGCAAGACTTCGACGGGTTGGGAAGGTCGCTTCGGTCGTGGTCGGGTGATTCAGATGCTGGTCGGGAGCAAATCGCAGGATGTTTTGAGGACCCGTCTTCACGAATTGAAGACCTATGGTCTTTTGAAGCAGGAAGGAACGGCTTACCTCAATGTGCTATGCCGGAGCCTGCATGAGGGTGGACTTCTTGTGACCCAGATGGGCGAGTATCCTCTGGTGACTCTCACTGCACGGGGGGAGCAAGTGATGCGGAGCCTGACGAGTTACTCGATTGAGTGGCCCAATCAGGGTGGGGGAGCGCCTGCGGGAGTGGAGCTCGAAGACATGGGTTTCGATGCCCGGGTTTATGAACAACTTCGCGATGTCCGGACGCGGCTTGCTAAGGCTGAGCGCGTTCCGGCCTACGTCATTTTTTCCAATGAAACGCTCCAGCATCTGGCACGGCTCAGGCCGACCACGATGGAAGCGGGATTGCTCGTTAAAGGAATCGGGGAAGCGAAGGCGGACAAGTATCTCGAGCCTTTTCTTAGGGTTCTCCGGGAGAACTAATCTTCTTCGACCAAGATGGCGCGCGGCGGGGGTTTGTCGGTCGTGGGTTTGACAAAAACGGGTTCGGTGATTCCGCTTTCGCTGAGGACCCGGGGGTTGAGCGGGACGGAGGGGAGTCCGGGAGGAATCCCTGGAATGATGGACAGGGGAGGAAGGATGACCGGAGTTTCTTCAATCGTCTTGGGCTGATCTGGAGGGGTCGCCGGTGTGAGGCCGAAGGAAGCGGGTTCTTGCTTGGTGACGGGAGGATCTTCGGACGTGATCTTGCGCTCGATCTGAATGAAGCCCCAAACGGCACCTGCAATAAGGCCGCCGGTGATCAGGAAGATGAGGGCAGTCTGACCGGAGTTTCCCGATGATTCTTCGACTTTACCCGAGCGTGAGGATTTCTTGGGTTTCGCCGGGCGACTGTGGACTGCTTGCCGGGGCTCGGGATCATCGGGCACCAAATAATCGAGGTTATCGGAGTGCACGAGGACGTTGCCGGTCTCGAAGCGATCGAGCCAATCATGAGCATCGATTTGAAGATAGTTGGAATACTGGGAGAGGAAGCTTTTGGCGTAGGTGGGGCTGGGGAAGCCGGAGTAATCGTTCTCTTCAAGGGCGCGTAGAGTGCCTATGGGAATTCGCATTTCATGGGAAATATCACCCAAGCTGAGATCCCGCTTTTCGCGAGTCCCTTTGAGTTTTTCACCGATGTCAGTCCATTCGCTCATGTTGCCGGGAATTAGGGTGTTTATTTCGTCTGATAAGGCTTGCTGCCAAAGGTTATACGACCACCCATCACTTAATCTTGTGCAAAATCGTCTCCAATCCTTTAATTTAACTACATTTAGCCTCTTTGTAAACGTTTCCTAAGTAATCGGCGGAGCGGTCTTCGGATGTCATCCTTCGAGGTTCTACTGGAGGAGGAAGAATGGTAGGAGATCGTGATCGGTGTGTGTTCGTTCTTGATCGTCCTTCCCCGCTGGTCAGAATCCTCCCCCATCGCAGCAGCGGGGAATCATTGATGAGCAAGAACGCGACATTTCAGGAAATCGGCCAAGTCTTTCGGGACCATAACTCGTTTATTGTGGTGAGCCATGTGCGTCCTGATGGTGATGCGATTGGCTCTATTCTCGCCTTAGGTCATGCCTTGGAAGGGATCGGCAAGACGGTTCGTTATCTTAATGAAGATGGCTGCCCTGAATCGCTCGTCTTTTTGCCGGGTTCGGAAAAGGTGGAGGTTTCCTTAAAAGCAGGCTCGGTGGAAGCTGAGGTGGCAATTTGTCTCGATACCGCAGCGCACTCCCGAGTTGGTGATGCGACCTTTGCGATCGTGAATTCGGCGAAGATGATTATCAATATCGATCATCACATTTCGAACCCGGGTTATGGGGATTTGAATTTTATCGACGACTCCAGTCCGGCGACGGGTCAGATTGTTTACAACTTGATTAAGGCGCTCGACTTGCCGCTTTCTGAAATCAGTCGGGATTCCATTTATGTCGCGACGTCGACGGACACGGGCTCCTTTCAGTATCCGGGGACGACCCAACAGACTTACGAGATGGCGGCCGATTTGGTGAGCCGAGGCCTGAATGTCGGAGAAATCAACCAACTGACATATGACAACCAGCCCTTCCGCAAGGTGGAGCTGATGCGGGCTCTTTTGAATGCTCTGGAGCGATCAGACGATGGTCGGGTGGCTTGGTGGCACCTGACGAATGAGACGAAGGAAGAGCATCAGCTAATCGCCGACGATACCGAGGGCATGATCGATATCATCCGCGCAATTCAGGGCGTGGTGATCGCCGTCTTCTTTGAGGAACTCGACGAAGGAAAGATCCGGGTCTCGATGCGGTCGAAGGACAAGCGTATCAATTGCAGCGAACTCTGCGGAATCTTTGGCGGCGGTGGACATGCGCTGGCTGCGGGAATTCGGATGACTGGACCGCTCGAAGTAGCGCGCTCGAAAGTTCTGGCGAAGATCCGGGAAGCCATCGACTCCTCACTCTAGATTTTTTTTTACACACACTATGCAATCTCCTCAAGACCTCCCTAGCGGCGTCCTTCTCATCGATAAAGCACCCGGAATGACCTCTCACGATGTTGTGGCGATCGCCCGACGTCAGCTCAAGATGAAAAAGATCGGGCACTGCGGCACACTCGATCCGATGGCGACCGGGCTCCTGATGCTCGTCATCAATCGTGCGACCAAGATTCAGGATCTTCTGATGAGCGAGGATAAAACCTACGTCGGCACGATCACACTGGGAGCGACTACCTCGACTCAGGACAAAGAGGGGGATATCCTAGTAGAGAAAGAAGTGCCCGCTTTGTCAGAGGAGCAGGTTCAAGGAGCTTTCGATCAGTATATGGGAGACTTTGAGCAGATTCCCCCGATGGTTTCGGCGATTAAAAAAGATGGCGTCCCTCTTTATAAATTGGCGCGTCAGGGGCAGGAAGTGAAGCGTGATCCGCGGCCTGTTTTCATTAAGAGATATGATCTTAGCCGCATCGAGTTGCCTGAGATCGATTTCTCAGTCGACTGCTCGAAAGGCTTCTACGTCCGTTCCTACGCCCACGACATCGGAAATGATCTGGGCTGCGGGGGACATCTCAGCGCGCTTCGCCGAACTCGCTCAGGAAGGTTCACCTTGGAACGGGCGGTGCCGGTCGATGTCTTGAAAGAAGCTTCGGCGGAAGATCTCATCAAATCCTTTATCAGCCTTGCTGAGATTTCCCTCATGAGGGGCGCGTAAATAGAAGCCGATGAAGAATATTCCCCTCATCTTCCTGGCCTTGAGCCTCCCGCTTTACGTGCTCGATCAGATTACCAAATGGTGGGTGGTGTTTCGGTTCGAGGAGCCCCGTGAGCCTTATACCGCTTCTGGAGATGATCCGATTATCGTGATCGAGGGAATCCTCCGTTGGACCCGGGTCCATAATCAGGGAGTGGCTTTTGGTTTTGGAAACGGGACGACCTGGGCTCCGATTGTTTTCTTGCTCGTCCTGATCGGCGCCCTCATCGGCATTTCGTATGCTTGGAGGAAGGGCCACTTCAATACGAAGGCTCTCCGGGTCTCGGGAGCCCTTCTGGTGGCTGGGGTTGTCGGCAATCTTACGGATCGTCTTTTTCAGGGCTTTTACCTCAAGCAGCACGAAGAGAAATCATTCCTTACGCGCTTGTCCAAGGGCTACGTTGTCGACTTCATCGACGTGAAGATTCCCGGATATGAGAAAATCGTAAAGAGAAGTGGGGGGCATTGGCCGACATTCAACGTGGCCGATTCCTGCATCTCGATCGCCGCGGTCCTGCTTTTCCTTTCTGCCTTCAAACCAGAGGAGAAAAAAGAAGGTCAGGTATCGGAAAAATCGTGATATACTTGCGTTGGTGCGAAACTTCTATGTTTTGAAACTTTGGCTTGTCTCCTGCCTTATCGCGGGATCAATCACGGGTGCTTCCGGTCAGTCGAGATTGTCAAAGGAGGAAATTCCTTCGACCCCCGAATCGCGGATCTACGATCCGGATCAAGTTTTTCGTACCAAGCCCGAGGTCCTTGCACGGATGTCGGAGAGATTGAAGAGGCTCAAGGCGGATTACGATTTTGATGTCTACATGATCGTTTATTCGGGGCTGATTGGAATGGATGTGGTCAAATTGGGTGACCAATTTCATGGAGAGTGGCTCGATGAGAGGAGCGACGGTTTGATTTTTGTGATGGACGTGCAGTCAGCGAGCGGCGGCGAGGCGGGTCGATCCCACAAACTCTACAATGGTGATTTTATCGACGAAAACCTGATGCCTCGAATTCAGGTTTCTGCTATTGAGGATGCAGTAAAGAGGTCGAGTTTAGAGATGCAGAAGGAGACTGATGTCCTTTTGAGCCTCGAGATTTTCATCGAGAGTCTGACTGATCGAATCTCCAGTCAACCTGAGATCGACAAGAGTTTGAACCCGGTCAAAGAGGACGCCAATTTCATGGGGATCATGGCGACCGGTCTACTTCTTATCGGATTGATCATTGCGATTACCGCCAAGCTGCTGGGAGGGGTAGAGGGAAAGGCGGTGCAGCTTTATCGCTTTCCTGATGTCCTGGTGGGGGAACGACCCGGAGCACCGAATAGAGGAGGGGAAATCAGCTGGACTGATTATGGCTCTCCCTCCGAGCGATGATTTTCGCACGTGCGCGCTGGTAGCGTCGTTTCGGGATGAGCTTCGGCAGGATGGCCGAAAGGACGTAGACGATCGGATAGGTGAGAAGCAGTAAGAGGAAGGCGAGGGAGAGGAATCCGAGGATGAAGCTGCCGACGTCGAACTGCAGCTGACTGATGCCGGGAAGGGAAGCGGTGATATTTCCAAAAGGCACTTCGACCCCCAGATGTTCTCGAAGGAAGGTGCCAAAGCGAGCTTGGAAGATCATGATTGGAACTTGGGTGAACGGGTTGGTGACCCAACATGCGGCGATCGAGAGGGGAATATTGGCTCGCAGTTTTACGGCGCCGAAGGCGGCGAGGAGCATTTGACCCGGGATGGGGAGCATCGAGACAAACAGCCCTACCGCAAGTCCGGTGGACACTGTTTCCCGGCAGGGGTGCCAGAGTTCCCGGTCGAACATCGGGGCGATGATCTTTTGGAGCCACCCCCGCTTTCTCAAGCGGGGACTGCGCAGAAAGCGATAGGCACTCCGGACCAAGCGGAGATAACGTTTCTTCAGTGTTTTACTCATTTTTCCCTTTTTAGACGGTGTATTTGGATCGGTCAGAATTCAAGGACTACCACAGGGCATCGTATTCTTTACTGTTCTTGATCGCACGAACTTGCTCCAGGCGTTCGGAAACTTCATTTGCCCAAGGCAGAAATTCTGGTGGGATCGGGGCTTCATTCTGAATCCAATCTCCGCTTCCCGGATGAGTGAAGCCGAGTCGCCATGCGTGCAACATGAGGCGTGGAGCCGGATAAACTTGCCGGGCGGGCTTGGAGTAAATGGGGTCCGCTAAAAGAGGATGACCGAGGAAGCGATTGTGCACGCGGATTTGATGAGTCCTTCCGGTATGAAGAGCACAAAGGATGAGCGAGGTGCCATCGGGTGCGGTATGAAGAAGGTGAATGTCGGTGATGGCAGGCTTGCCGGCTCCGGGATTGCAGACATCCATCCGCTGGCGGTGGACGGGATGGCGGGCGATGTGATTGAAGACTGTCTGGTGGGCTTCCCTGGGGGGAGATTGTGCGACCGCGAGGTAGAGTTTGGCAGTCGTCCGTTCGGCAAACTGCGAGACGAGGGACTGATGAGTCTTATCGTTTTTCGCGGAGACGATGCAGCCGGAGGTGTCCTTATCGAGTCGATGGACAATGCCGGGGCGCTCCACTCCTCCGATGCCGGCGAGTTGGCCGTGGCAGTGATGAAGGAGGGCATTGACGAGGGTGCCATCAGGATTTCCGGCTGCGGGATGGACCACCATGCCGTGGGCTTTGTTGATCACGATGACATCGGAGTCTTCATAAATGACCGAGAGCGGGAGATCCTGTGCGATCATATCAAGGGGCTTGGGCTCCGGGACTTCAATCGTGACTTGGTCGCCTGCCTTGAGTGCGACTTTGGCTTTCACCTTCGCTCCATTTAAGAGGATGTGGCCTTCTTTGATGAGCGCTTGGATTCGTGAGCGGGAGAGATCGGGGAGCTGGGCCGCGAGCCAGGAATCCAGGCGAGCGCCGCCGGGTTCGGGAATGGTGAGGGCCTCAATCATAGCCCCTGAGTCGTATGCCGGGTCGGTCAATCTCACAACTCTGGATTGAGAATAAGAGAGGGTCCAAATCTGCGGTGGTATCTCCTCGCCCTCTTCGGCATTCTTTGGCACTCCTCAGCCATGTCGAACGAGCCTCTGGAAGAGCTACTCAATAAAATGCCGGACGAAAGTGCCGGTGAGGAAGAGATCGCGGCTTATATGAATCAGTTCATGGCGACCGCCGGAGGCCCGGACATGCTCAAAACTTTTGCGGATCAAATTACCGCAGGCGGTTCGCTGGATGCCATGCTGCAGGAAGAAGAGAGCCGCTATCCCAAGCTGCAAAGCCCCGCGAGGCTCATTTTCCTGATCGAGCTGACCGGGACCGAGCCTCTTGTTTGGCGACGAGTGAGTCTGCCGGCCGACGCCTCCTTTTTTGATCTCCACTGCACTCTCCAGGATGCCTTTGGTTGGCAGAATTCCCACGCGCACCTCTTCGAAATTTGGGAGGGAGGGCAGCTCGAACTCACCTTTAGTCCGGACACCGGGGAAGAAGCAGACGAAAACGATTACTGCGAAGTGGGGAATCGGATCATCGATCTCTTCAATGAAGGGATTACGGAGTTTCAGTATCTTTACGATTTGGATAAAGAATGGCGGCACCGTATTGTGGTGGTCGATGTCGCCGAGGCCGGTGAAAAGGGGACTTCGAAAGAATTTACAGCCCGGCTTCACGATGGTGCCGGCCATGGTCCGCCTGAGGATTGCGAGGGAGTCGAAGGATTTCAGAAATTCCTCAAAGGAGAGCATCCGCTCTGTGAGAACTATGAGCCGGATGTCCTGGAAAAATTCAGGGAAGGAAAGCCCGATCTTTCCTCGATCACCTTTCGTGAGCCGGCCACGGTTCTGCGTTCGTAGGCTTGGTGCTCTCGATTTTTTTAGTCAGTTTAACTGACGATCGAAATCGTTGTCGCCAAGAAGCGCTCTAATTTCGAATCGAGATTAAATTTTTCGAAGGCTTTTCAGGAGAACTGAGAGCAGAAAGGCGGTCGCGAGAACGACCGTGATGCTTGAGCCAGCGGGTTGATCAAAGTGGTAGCTCGCTAGGAGTCCGATGGCGGCTCCGGCTGCACCGACCAAGGCGCTTAGAGGAAAGAGGGCGTTGGGAGTGGAGACGAAGGAGCGGGCGATCGCGGCGGGGGCCACGATGAGTCCGACGGCGAGGACGCAGCCCACGGCTTGGAGCGTCGTGATGAGGACGAGGATCAGGATCACGAAGCTGACGTAGTCGAGAAGGCGGGTCCGGATTCCGAGGCTGGCGGCGACTTCGGGATCAAAGAGGTTCGCCACCAGAGCACGGCGGAAGAGGGTGAGCACGGTGACGGCGACGATGCCGAAGCTCATTTTGAGATCGAGATCAGAGAGGGCGATGATGTTTCCCAGCAACCAATCTTCCAGCTTTTGGTTCGAGCCGAGTTGATTGAGCACGATGATTCCGATGGCAAGGGCTCCGATGTAGAGGACGGCGAGAACGGTTTCATCGTTGATCTTGGAGAGGCGGGAGAGCAGGACGGTGAGGACGGTGAGGACGCCGATGATGACGGCGGCAACCAGCGCGCCCAGAAAAGCGGTCACCACCGTAAGGCTGAAGGCGTCGAGCTTGAGAGGACTGCGATGGAGCAAGACAAAGGCGCGTTGATAGAGTCCGATTTCGAAGAATTCCATCATGAGCAGCAGTTGGTCTTGGTGGGATCGGTCACCGGGTGGGAATGAAGGGGATGGCAGGCATGGAGCGTCTCCTTCACTTCGGGGCTCTCCATCACGCTTGTGGCTTCGCCAAAGCAAACTTGCTTTTGATCGAGCACGAGGGCGTGGGTGAAAATATCGGTGACGCTTTCGAGCTGATGATGGGAGGCGATGATGAGGTGTCCACTATTCGAGAGCTCGATGAGATTGGCTGCGAGATGGCATCGACTTTCGATATCGAGACCATTGAAAGGTTCGTCAAGGAGAAGGACGTGAGCTTCCTGGGCGAGAGCACGCGCGATGTAAGTTCGTTGCTGTTGGTCGCCGGAGAGTTGGTCGATCTGGCGATCGGCAATGTCCTCCAGCTGCAGCGTGGCGAGCGCGGCCTCGCACTGCTAGGAATTTGCTTTTGGCGGGAGGGCCTTGAAGCCGCCCTTGGACCGGAGCTGCGGGGGGAGAAAGGGGGTTGGCCGACAGGCCCCCCTGGGGACAGCGGGGCTGAAAAGCAAATTCCTAGAAATTTTCCTGAAATAGGCTTGAACAGCCAATGGAATTATAGACTTTCATTTTCATTCTTTCAGAAATAAAATACAAAAATAAATTCAATAAAATGCTGAGAAGAAACTTTTTAAGATCCGCCGGTTGTACCCTTGCGCTGCCCGCGTTGGAAAGCTTTGGTCAACAGGCCAAGGGTGATGATTCTGTGAAAGCCAATCGTTTGTTTTGTATGAACATCGGGAATGGCATGTGTTCTGACAACTTTCCGACCTCTACGGGTAAGGACTATCAGAGCACTTCCACTTTCAA
>Ga0308005_10000508_pt1 | contig 14153 bp, 9 predicted proteins | sample Neamet67_FD_203142 | JGI IMG/M metagenome (GOLD analysis project Ga0308005, IMG submission 203142) | Marine microbial communities from water near the shore, Antarctic Ocean - #67 | ecosystem: Environmental > Aquatic > Marine > Unclassified | place: Southern Ocean | collected 2014-06-07 | reverse complement strand
TGCCCGCCCGCCAACCAGGTCGTAATTTCATGCACTAAGGGAACAAAGCTCGGTCGCACCGGAAGATTCCCCATGCGCGCATCCAGTCCGCAGGTTGTCAGCATGACGCGTCCACGCCCGTAGTCCCTGGACGCCAAAAACGGATCACCGTTCTCAAAGGTCGCAGCCACTTTTCCTCCCTTCACGAGTTCACTCGTGTTGCGATAAGATTCCAGAAGCCCTTCGCTAAGATCATCGCCTGAACCTCCCTTAAAAAGACGAAGAGCTGGATGATCAAAGCTGCCAGGTGCCGCGTGAATTCCATTTTCAGGAACTACCATCTCTCCAAGTTGCATCGGAAGAACAGAACCATCACCACCACGCCACTGATTGTAAAAACTGGCATCACCCTTGGGACCCGAAAGCACCCACAGCCCTCCCCCTTTCAGAACGAAGTCAGAAATCTTGGAAGCGGCTCCGGAGGGAAGGCGCGGCACATCAGCGAGCACCACTACCGCGGCATCATCGAAATCTAAAGCCGCGACACGAGAGGCATCGACGACCTGAGGATCCATGAACCAATCATCTCCCGCTTCAGAACTGGGAACGAGCGCGAGCCCAAGATAAGAAGCAGCTCGATCGAAAAAGTCTCCAGTGGGATTTCCTTCCACGAGAATCACCGGGAGTGATTTCTTCACCCAGATCACCCGCTCCACTTGATCGTCGCCAGGAAGATCATCGAGCGCTTCAAGGCGAGCAGTCACTACCCTTGGCCCGACCGAACGGAAGCGGTAGCGAAACTCAACCACCTGCTCTTCGCCGGGGAGAAGTTGGCCCACTCCTTTTTCACCAAGAACTTCGTCATCGATCTTCACCTGAAGAAGGCCTGGAGTGACCACTTCGGTGCCAGTGTTTTCGACCGGGATGCGGAGAATGACCTCGCGATCCATCCCCACAACTTCACGAGAGGTCTCCACCCGGGTGAGCGAAACATTTCGGAGCCGCTCCGGCGGAGGCAGGTTTCGTAGAAGAAGGCGAGGCTTGGACGTAAGCCCCTCCCAAGCATCGCCCAAGTTCTCCCAGGCGGTAGGGCTCTCCAAACGCCAGCCAAGTCGTTGGGAATCGGTGAAAACAACGAGGTCTTTAGAAGCCCCATTTCCTTCCGCCAGACTCAAGGTCGCCATCCCCAGAGCCTCATGAGCGCGGAAGGGTCCGCCCACAGGCTTGAGTGCTTCGAGAACTTCCAGAACGTCCGCCCGATGGGTCAAAGGTGTCGCCGTAAGAAGCTCCGGTGCAGGTCCCCCCAGCACGACCGAGAATGCCGTGCCACGCGGAGCCTCTTTCACAAAATTGCGCGCTTCGGTCAGCGAGCGATCAAAAGCCGTCATCCCCGATGAGTCGAGTGACATCGAAGTCGAGCCATCGATCACGAGCGCGATATCCCGACGTTCGCTCGTTTGAAAACGACGCAGATTAAGTTGCCTCTCGAACCACACCGACCCCACCGCCGCGAGGAGAAGAAGCGCCCCCGCGATTCGCATAAGCCAGCGTTGTTTTAACGACGAAAGCACAAAAGATCCGCCGAAAGACGCCACTCCCAGAAGCGCCAGGGGCAAAACGAAAAGCCAAGGAACCTGCGAATCCGGCGGCGAAAAGGGCCGGGCCAACGCCAGCGCGATCAGAGCCACCAACAAACAGCGCGTGATCATGAGAAGAAAATCCTCCCACTCCATGCGCTTCCGTCGGGTCGCTACCGTATCGAAGAGAAAACGCATCGCACCCCAGTCGTAAGGCTTGGCTGCTTGGCTCCGGATAAGATGGATAATCACCGGAATCAACACCCCGGCGAGACCGATCAAAATCCATGGATTTAAAAAAAGCATAGCTAGATTCTCAGAAAGGCTGACGACGAAACTAGCGTGGGAAATGGCAAAGAAATATTCATCATTTTAAGAAATTCGGAGCACTAAAGTTTTCGCGAACCGAGATAGCGGGTGAGGGTTTCCGGAAGCGCTACTTTCGTGGTCACGGGCACGTAGTCGGCGCGAATGTTCCCACAGACGGCTTCAATCGAGGCGATGAATTCTCGTAGTTTATCGAGATAAGCGGCCCGCACGGCCTGCGGATCGATGCGTAGCATTTCCTCCACTCCTTCGAGATCCTTGAAGCGTTGAAATTTTTGGAACGGGAAGCTCAACTCTTCTTCCGCGAGTAGATGAAAAACGACGAGATCGTGCTGACGAAAGTTAAAGTGATGAAGTGACTCCACAATTTTTTGCGGCTCGTCGAAAAGGTCACTAATAAGAATCACCAAGCCGCGCGTCGGAATCCTCTCGGCCACTTCGTGAAGCACCTCCCCCACTCCGGTCTCCTCACCCGGCTCACTTTGATAAAGAATTTCACAAATGCGCCGCACCTGACTCGGACGACTCTCGGCACGCATCAAATGGCGAATCTCGTGATCAAAGGTGACCAAGCCTGCCGCATCGCCCTGTTTCACAAATAGATAAGCGAGCGCCGCAGCAAGCTCACTTCCGTATTCAAATTTCGATTTATCCGAGTGCTCCCCTTTGAAGCTCATCGAACCCGAGACATCCAGCACGATAGTCGCACGGAGATTGGTCTCCTGAATGAACTGCTTCACGACATTGCGGTCGCTTTTCGCCATCACCCGCCAATCAAGATTCTTGGTGTCGTCGCCCGGTGTGTATTCACGGTGCTCGGCAAACTCAACCGAGACGCCCTTGTCCGGGCTCGTGTGCCGACCTGAAAGCGTGCCCTGCATCCGACGACGCGCGAGCCATTCAAGCCGCTTCATTACCGCCATCACTTCGGGAGTGAGCAAGCTCATGCACTCCGGCATTTTCAGCCGTTCGTCAACTTGGCTCCCTTCGCTCATGATCGTGATCGAAGAGACTAAATTTGGATATCATCCTCACCCGCGCCGATCTCTTCGAGAAGGCGGCGGATAATATCATCGCTTTTCACCCCGGCGGCCTCCGCGTTGAAGGTCGTGAGAACACGATGTCGAAGGACCGGATAAGCCACTGCCGCCACGTCTCCCGTGGTCGCATGCATCCGTCCTTTTAAAACAGCGTGCGCTTTGGCAGCAGAAATAAGCGCAATGCCCGCGCGCGGGCCAGCTCCCCAGCCCACCATTTCCTTCACAAAGTCGGGCGCTTCGTCAGTGCCGGGGCGGGTCGCCCGAGTGAGCTTGGCCGCGAAGTCGATCACATGATCGCCCACGGGCACTCGCTTCACCACTTCTTGCAGAGCCAGAATCTCCTCACCCGTCATCAGCGCCGAAATCTTCGCCACGATCGGATTGGTCACCCGACGAATAATTTCCCGTTCTTCATCCGCACTGGGATAGTCCAGAATAATGCTGAACAAAAAGCGGTCGAGCTGAGCTTCCGGCAAAGGGTAAGTTCCTTCCTGCTCAATCGGGTTCTGCGTTGCCAAAACAAAGAAAGGCTCCGGTAATTTCAACGTGCGTTCCCCCACCGTGACCTGATGCTCCTGCATCGCCTCAAGCAATGCGGCCTGAGTCTTTGGAGGAGTCCGGTTGATCTCGTCGGCTAGCACCATATTTCCGAAAAGCGGGCCTTCCACAAAACGAAACCCACGGTGTCCGGTCTCGGGATTCACCTCGAGAACATCCGTTCCGGTAATATCAGCCGGCATGAGGTCGGGAGTGAACTGAACCCGCTTATACTTCAGATCAAGCGCTTCTGAAACCGATGAAACCAAGAGCGTTTTGGCCAATCCCGGAACTCCCACCAGCAGCGCGTGGCCCCGACAAAACATCGCCATCAAGACCTGCTCCACCACCTGATCCTGCCCCACAATTACTTGGGCAAGCTCGTCCTTCATCCGCTTATAGCTCTGGTGCAGTTTCTCGACTGCCGCTTTATCGTCACTCATTCGGTTTTTCTACGTAGACTCTATCCTTCCTCTTCCTAAAACTTTCCTTACTTCAAGAGGCGCGCGGCCTCTTTCGCAAAGTAAGTTAAAATAATGTCCGCTCCAGCCCGTTTAATCCCGATGAGACTCTCCATCATCACCTTTTCCTCATCAATCCAGCCATCCTTCGAGGCGCTCTTGATCATGAGGTATTCGCCACTCACCTGATAAGCGGCCACCGGCAGATCGGTATGCTCCCGGAGTTCGTAAATGATATCTAAATAAGGCCCAGCAGGCTTCACCATGACAATATCCGCCCCCTCTTCCTCATCGAGAAGAAGCTCCCTTACCGCCTCACGACGATTCGCCGGGTCCATTTGGTAAGTCTTTTTATCTCCCGCTTTAGGCGCCGACCCAAGAGCCCCCCGAAACGGGCCATAGTAAGCCGAAGCATATTTTGCGGTGTAGCTGCAGATCGAAACGTTTTCATGCCCATGCTCATCGAGCGCTTCCCGAAGTTCGCCCACGCGTCCATCCATCATGTCACTCGGAGAAACGATATCCGCTCCCGCTTCCGCATGGCTCACCGCCTGATGACACAAGACGCGCACCGTCTCATCATTCACAATCTCCCCATCAACCACCAACCCATCATGCCCATCCGCATTGTAAGGATCGAGCGCCACGTCAGTCATCACCACCAGCTCAGGATGCGCCGCCTTCAGCGCCTTGATCGCACGATGGATCAGCCCATCCGGATTGAAGCACTCTTCCGCACCCCCCGTTTTCAAAGAATCCTCAATCTTCGGAAAAATTACCACCCCGGGAACTCCCAAGGCAAGCGCCTCCCCCGCTTCTTTCACCAAGCCCTCAAGCGACCAGCGCTTGCATCCCGGCATCGACTCAATCACCTCATCCTCCGCCCCATCATGAAGAAAAAGCGGCAGAATAAAATCTCCAGGCGACAGCAAAGTTTCACGCACCAAAGCACGCACCCCAGCTGATTTACGATTACGACGAGGTCTGATCGAAAGGTCCACGGCCGAGAGTCTCACCTTTCGTGCTCAAATCTCACATCTCAAATTTCAATTCCCCTCATCCAAGTCAAATGCCCCCGCGGCCCCACGTGAAACTTCCCCCAACCAAATTCCCACAAAACCTCTGCGTCTCAGCGCCTCTGCGTAAGCTTCCCCTCAACCAAGATTAGCGCCATTCGCTAGATTCGCGTTCCAAAAACCCCCAACCAAGTTTCGAATATTTCGTCCCTTTAGCCGTTGGCTATCTCCGCTTCGCTACGGTTGTGGCTCAGCCCCTCCTCAACCAATCTGCGTAATCGGCGAATCAACCTCCACAACCAAGCCTCTCAAATCTCACTGTTCAAATCTCAGAGTTCCTCTACCCTCGTCCCCGTGGCCCACACTCCCTTCCACGAACACCTCCAAGGCGACCTCGCCAAGCTGGAAAGGAACCTCCGTGACCTCCTCAATCCTCATCTGGAGGCCAAAGACCACCTAAGCCTCCTCAACCTCGCCTGCGGCCGAGCCGATGAAACGGGAGTCCTCGCCAAGGTCCTCGCCGAAAAATCAAAGTCAGCCCATATCCAGGGCCTCGATATCCGCGCCCCCGAAATCGGCCAAGCCAACTCCCGCTGGAAAAAAGAACTCGAAGAAAAAACGAGCTCCGACTTCATCGTCCACCGCGGCGACCGCCTCCTCGACCTGCAAGAAGTCGGCACCCCCGACATCGCCTTCTTACGCCACCAAAACTACTGGAACGACAAACCCGTCTGGACCGAAATCTTCGACCAAGCCCTCGAGCGCCTCAACCAAGACGGCCTCCTCGTCATCACCTCCTACTTCGACAAGGAGCACGAGCTAGCCACCCGGGCCCTCGAGCATCTCGGAGCGATCCAAGTCGGCTCCATCGTCAATCCAAATTCAAGAACCCTCATCGACGCCCCCGGAAAATCCGTCGACAAGCATCTCGCCGTCTTCAAAAAGGCGTAAGCCAAAGGAGCCGGGGCGTCACCACTCCACCGATACCCTCGAAACTCACCGCAGCCTCCTTCCTCGTCACCCTCACCACATGGATCCTGGGAGCATCATTTCTCCTCAGCCAACCCTCAGGAGCTTCCAACTGGTTCGGACCAGCAATCTTCGGATTCCTCTGCGTCCTCGGAGGCACCCCCCTTTCAGCATTTCTTGCCGTCGCCGGTCTTATCAATGCAAAACCACCAACTTCTCTGTCTTGGGTAGCCATTCTACTCAGCCCAAACCCTTCTTCTCATCTTGACGACGTGAAGAAATTTGCGTCGAAGCGTTCGCAACAACATCTCCCACCAGCGCCAACCTCTCCTTACTCGGATAGAGATTCGCCTCAAAGCGATTCATGACAAACGCATAACTCATCCCCGTCTCCGGATCCGCAAAACCATAGCTCCCCCCGGCCCCCGGATGCCCAAACCCCTTCTTCTCCGGCCCCTGTCCCAACATCATCCCAAACGCGATCTCATTCTCAATTCTCTGAATCAAATCCATCCCATTAATCCGTGGTTCAATCAGTTCCCCCAAAAAATCCTGCCGCAGCACCCAATCGTAAAACTTCGCCAACCCGCAAGCCGAGCCCACCCCGCCCATCGCCGGAAAACCCGCTTCCCAAGCCCGCGGCAGGTTCATTTCACTCACTCCCACAAGATCACTCGGCGACCCAAAGGCCTTCCGCGTCAACGACCCCTTCGTCAAAAGCGCCTCATAAAAAGCCTCCGGCTTCCCACTCTTCCCCACGCGTGCCGGAACCAACTCGGCCACCCGGTGATGCTTGCTCTCCGGAAGCCCGATCCAAAAATCGATTTCGTTTGGCGTTGCGATCTCCTCGCTAAAAAACTCTCCCAGCGATCTTCCGTCGATCCTACGCACCACTTCATCGGCCAAAAAACCAATCGTCCTAGGGTGATACCCATGCTCTCCAACCATCCACTTCGGCTCCTGTTTTTCGAGCGCCGCAATAACCGCTTCCCGATCCCAGATCGACACCTTCTCATCGAGCGCCGCCAAGCCTCCTTGATGCGAAAACAGTTCTCCAAAAGTCACCTCTCCCACTTTTAACTCAGGCCAAACCCGCTCCACCAAAGTCTCCGAATCCATCCCCACTCGATGCAGCGCCATTAGTAAAGTCACCGCCATCGGCCCCTTCGTCGCCGACCATACCGGCGCAAGCGTCTCCACATCCCAAGGAATCGTTTTCGCCCGATCACGCCATCCACCATGGAGTGAAACGAGCTCTTTCCCATCCTTCCAAGCCACAAAGGATGCCCCGAGTTCCTGTCCCTCAAGAAGCTTCTGAAATCGTTCTTCAATCACAGCGAAAACTCCCCCTGTTCCATCCGCCCTTTCATGCTCACCACTTCCTTCAGCTTCGTCGACACCATCACGCACTCGACCTCCCGATCAAAGATCACCTTCATCGCATCGGCATAGGACTGCATCTGCCCCGAGTAGCGCGTGAGCAATTCATCAGCACTGCGAACCGCGTCCGTTTTAAAATCAATCACCGTGACCAAGTCCCTCGTCACCAAAAGTCGATCAATTACTCCCGTCATCCACTTGCCATCAAAGATAACCTCGATCGCTTGCTCCCGATAAACCCGCATTCCCTCCTGTCGCTCAAAAAGGCGATGAACCTCGGCCACCTTCAGCGCATCTTCCACTAACTTCCCTGCCCCACTCAAGGGAAGACGGGGAATCTCCCCCGGCTCCAGCCAAGCGATCTCCTCGAACATCAGGTGAACTTCTTCACCCATCTTTGCTCCGCTCGTCATGGCCGACTTCTTGGCACTCGACGGCGTCGCCCGAGGACGCAACGTCACCTTCCGAGCCAGTGTCATTTCTACAGCTGGCTCCACTTGCTCTCTCGAAGCCAGTCCCTTCGTCCAAGAAGAATCACCACTAATAAATTCATCCCCGCCAATCGCCCGACGAATCAGTTGCGGTAACGAGCGCCAATCTTCCTCGGCATCTCTCGACTTCGGCAGCTCTGGCAAAAAGACATAAAGCCCCCGCTTCGCCCGGGTCAAAGCAACGTAAAGCACACAAAGTGCCTCATAGCGCTGATCCTCACTCCACCGCTCTTCCGCCTCTTTCAATTCAGGCACCAAATTCCGAACCCAATCCGCAGGCGGTTGCAAAACCCAGTCCGCACCACGCGCCACTTTAAAATCACCCAAGTTCGGAATTTGCTTATCCGAAAGCTCTGGAAGAAAAACGAGATCAAACCCCAGCCCCTTCGACTTATGAATCGTCATCACCTGCACCGCAGCCGCGCCGGGCGCTTGCGGAACTTCCAGCTCATTGATCCAATCCCGCGCCGCCCGCGCATTGCCATCGCCCCCGGCATCGAACTCCGACAACGCCCCCGCGACATCCTTGACCCGCCGCTGTGCAAAAGACGAAAGGCCCTCCCAATGATCCCGCAAGAGATCCTCAATCATCGCGCCATAGCCACTCGCTTGCGCCAGCTCTAACAGCCCCTCCCAACGCGCCTGCCACACCGAGCCCCAGCGCTCGCTCAGGATCTTTTCAAAAGGTGACATCGCCACCACGCCCACCGCGATCTGGTCACTCGGATCGGCCAGCCAGGAAAAGAGCGACATCAGCGCCACGCCCACCGGATGATCCTGCGTCGACTGACGCTGACCTTCCTCAATAACATTGAAACCACGTTCCCTCAGGAAGTCGGAAAATTTCCGGACATGATCCTTCGTCCGCACCAGCACCCCGCAGCTCAACTCCCTTTCACCCACTCCAAGCTCCGTCAGTTTTTCGCAGAGACGCTCACAAGCATCAGCGGAAGCAACCACCTCCACCTGGGACTCGCCCAGCAAATCTGGCTGAGCCGATTCATGATCCTCCCACTCCCAACGATTCTCGACGGCTTCTCCAAAAAGTTCCGCGATACCTGCAACATCGCCGCAAACATGATTCACCAAATCCAACACCGCCGGACACGAGCGATACGACTTCGGCATCGTGCAGACCTTCATCCCATCGCCGTAGCGCTTCTCCACCTGATCGAATAAGCGCACGTCTCCGCCGCGCCATCCGTAGATCGCCTGCTTGCGGTCGCCGACCACAAAAAGGCTCCCCTCGCCCTCACCCGCCGCTTCATCAAGCAGCGGCTCCAGCGCTTCCCATTCCGATGGGCTGGTGTCCTGAAACTCATCGAGAAACCAGTGATCATAGCGCGCGTCGAGTCGGTAATCCACCAGCTCACGTTGAAGGCGCGCCTCCTCGCTGCGCGTCCATCCACCAAGGAGCTTCTTCACGTCATCAAAGGTCAGCAACCCACGCTTCCGCAAGCGGCTCTCCACCTCTTTATCCACTCGCTCCACTAACTGCCCGACCGCTTCGGTCCGCGCACAGGAAGCCGCCAGTTCACAACGAGCCAGCAGATTGAAGAGAGTCCGGCATTTCTGCGATCGCAGCACATCGAACTCTAACATCTTCCGCCCGTCCTTCACTTCGATCGGCTTCTCTCCCGGAACCTCGTCCAAGAGGCGCGGGTAAAGAGTATTCACCTTCCCCAAAGAACCACTCCCAATCGTGTGCGCTTCAATTGCGTCCCACACCACCTTCAGCGTCTTCGAATCTTCTTCTGTCCGCAGCGCCGCCACCGCGCCATGCTTCTGCTCTTCCCAAATCTTCACGTCGGGAAGTTCGTCAAAGCACCGGCCGAAACCGGATCCACTTCCTTCCTTCCAATACCCGTGCCACACACCGACGAAGCCCTGCATTTTATTGAGAACCCCAAAGCCCTCAGAGCCCATCGTAGCACGACGGAAGGCATGAAAAAACTCCTCGCCATATTCTCCGTCAAGCACCTCACTCAGCACGCCGGTAAGAATCTCCTGCATCGCCGTTTCCAGCGGAGCGCCTTGCAGCAACTCGAAGTTTCCGCCACTGATTCCCAACTCGTATTGAAAGCCCCGCACGATCCGCGAGAAGAACCCATCCATCGTGCCAAATTGCAAACGTGGAAGCGCCTTCACAAAGCGTTCCAAAGCAACCGTTGCTTCCGGATCATCCGCGAGCTTTTGCAGAATCGAATCAGAGAACTCCCCGGCCGCTTTCCGGGTAAAAGTCAGCGCCACGATTCGTTCGGGATCGGCTTCCAACTCTCGAATCATCCCGACAACACGATTTCCCAGCTGGTAGGTTTTCCCTGAACCAGCCGACGCAAGAATCATAAGATTCTTATCCAGGATGTGTTTCTCCACTTCTGACTTACTCATCATCCCCTCCTTCCCATTGCGTTGCTTCATCTAGAGTTCGACCGAGTGCGAGAACATCAAAATCGGTATCCAGCGACCGTTCCGCCGGAGGCCAAAAGACTCCCGCCTGAATCTGCGAGATAACCCACTCCGCACAGGTCAACGCACTTTCCACCACTCCTTGATCAAAGTCTTTCCAGAGATCGACCTTCACCGAGGCCTTCGTCGCACCCAGCGCAAAGTAGCCAATTTCCTGAACATCAATACCGTCCTGTTTTTTTAAACCCGCGGCATAGAGCGGAACTTGCAAGTTCGACCAGAACCCACCATCAAAGTCAGCCGCCTCCACTTCGTCGAGGTGCACCGGCCGCTTGGAACGCGACGTCTTCTTATGCGCCGTCGCCACCGGGACCGGCTTCGCCTTCGTCTTATAATCCAGCACCCGAATGCGACCATCGAGGTGCTCATCAATGCGATCCACCTGACCTCGCACCGGCATTCCTCTGATCTCGATTTCAAAATTCTTCTCCGCCTCGACCACCCGCCATCCTTCTTCGTAAATGATCGCCTGCTGCTCCGCGAACCAACTAAGTCGTTGTCGCATCGCCTCTCGCTGAATGCGAATCGCCATCGGAATTTCATCGCCGAATTGCTGAGCCACTTCGAGATCAAGTTGCGCATGCACCCACGCCTCCAGCGCCTTCGCGGAGTCCAAGGCCCGCGCCTCGCGATCCAGTGCCCAAGCTTCTAAAACTTGGTGTGCAATGTTTCCAAAATCGCGTGCACTCCACTCCAAGCGCTCACTATCCGAATCCCGCAAATGAAGAACCTGTTTGAGATAAAAACGATACGGGCAGGAGAGATAGCCACTGAAGGATGAGACACTCATGCGCGCCTTTCCCACCCCGACTTGAGGACGCCATTTCCACTCATCTTCCAGAGTCCAGGCCAGACCCGAGTCGGAAGGTTCGATGTCCCTAAATAGCAACTTCACCCGACGCGCAAGCTCCTCCCCTTTCGCAGCAAGGAGAAGACGCGAGGGAATCATGACATCGCCTCCCGCGCTCACTTTTCCCAAAATAAGATCCACTCGCCCCGAGTTCTCTCGCGACCGAATCAGCGAGGTCAAAAGAAAGGCATCCCGCGCTGCGCGTGACTCCGCCGAAGAAAGCCCCAATCGCCGCCGCGTCGCTTCTGGCAACCAAGCATCGCTGCTCTCACGCGCCGGGATCAACCCTTCATTCATCCCGCACATCACCAAATGAGGCCCCTCTTCGAAAAAAAGTTCCAGCCATCCCTGCACATCGAGAACCCGCTCGTCAGGAGCGCCATCCGCCACCGAAGCAATTCCTGCAAGCAGGAGATCGAGCCAGAAGCCCGGCCCCCGTTTGACTTCTTTAGCGACACCAGCGGTATCATCGAGCCAGTTCAGAAGGCTCAGCTCGTCTTCAGAATCTATGATTGGAAGCAACGACCGCATTCCCTTGTGAAACCCTTGGCCCAAGAAAATACTCCGGCTGTTCTCCAGCGAAGCCATCGTCTTCTCCACCAATTCCACATCGCACCTCAGGTCTTTCTCCTTCGCTTGAGTTACGTCTTGCGCATGCCGCACCATCCGCTCATCCCGCAGTTTGGCGAGTTCACGCGCCCGCTGCGCTCGCTTCCCTTTCACCAAAGCGCCACTTTGAGAAAATCCCAGTAAATCCAAAGCCTCCGAGCTTCCTGGACTCCGAAGGTAACTGCGCCAAGCCTTCAACCATTTCACCAAAGAGGGCACCTTACGAGAACCCGGATCAAAGACCGGCCAGCCCGCGCGTCCAAAAACTTTCACGAGTTCGCGACTGACTTCGTCATCGGCCGAACCCAGCGCTATCTCGTCTGACGAGCGCCCTTCTTTAGCAATCAACTCGAGAGCCTTTTCAGCCTGCTGCATCGGCTCGCCCACCAAGTGAACGCCCGGCCACGAAATCTCCGCATCCGACCACTCCTTCGTCGGTCTCCCCCAATCATCAAAATGCTCACTCTCCTCACCAGCGACGAGCACCGTCACCTCCGCATTCTTCAGCGCAAGGGCCGCCCGCTCCGGCAAGTCCGCCACTCCCGCAATCACCACTTCATCCACTCCGCGAGGCAGAGAAAAAGCAACTCGATCACCATAATTCCAAGTCGACAAAAGCCCGTCCACTTTTCCCTCCAAGTCAGCGAGCGCCATCCATCGTTCCGCTTCCACCGAATCCGACATCAACTTCGCCGCCCCCTTAATCGAGAGCCCCCCTTCCTGAAGTTGCGTCCTCATTCCCGCCAAAGATTTCGCCAAGCCCAGAGACCATCCCGGAGCCTCATCCGCACCCGGAGGCATCGGAAAGGCCGCCTCAAATTGGCTCCAATCGCTCACCTTTTCCAACACTTCCACCCACGCAAGAATCTCCACCGCCTCAGGCGGTTTGCCTTCTGGTGAGAAGAATCCCGAAGTTACCACCCGCGGAGCCAGCACGCCGCCGCGCTCCGCAAGCCCTTCCCTCAGTCGACGCCCGCTCTGCGCCGTCGGCACCACCAAAAGCATCCCCGAAAGCCGAGCTCTCCGCTCCCATAGCCAATCAATTGCAGCCCTTCCAAAGGGCTCATCCCAACCGAGAAATTCACGCGTCACTGGCATCGGAGCCAGTCTCACTAGTTCGCTGGGAAATGACGATTCTTAAAGCACAAACCCCTCAAAATCCTGCTCGTCATTATGAGTCAGTCCATTATCCTCAACAAAACACCAAGAAAACATGTCTGAAATTCAATGGTTTTATTTAGATCCTTCCAACAAGGAGCAGGGCCCCTACCTCATGAGCCAAATGCATGAACTCGCTTCAGGCGGGCACTTTGATTCCGAGACGCTCCTGTGGTATGAAGGTCTTGAGGAATGGTCACCCGCCGTTCACTTTCCGGACATTGCTCCTCACTTACCAGCTCCCGCGCCAGCCCCGGTAGCGACTCCAGCCGCAGCTCCAGCAGCATATCCCGCCACTCCCTACGGAATTCAAGGTTACGGAATTCAAGGTGCCATCAATCTCACCGCCCCTCCCGGAGGCGAATATCCCTTCCCCAACGTCAAACCCGCCTCCTTCGGCAAGTTCCTTTCTTTTCTAATAGGTGGCTTCATTACCATCTGTCTCGCGCTCCTGATCCTCAATGCATCTGGCTCGGACACCGTCGCATCTGCCGCTGAACTTCCCTCAGGACAAGATGCCGAAGCCTATGAATCCAGCAACACTTCCGTCCTCTTCGCATTCGGACTGCTCGCCCTCGGTCTTCTCCTCTTCATCATCGCACGCATTCTTTCCCTCATTTACCTCTACCGTGCTTGGGCCGCTCTTCAGCGGGGACAAGCCCGGACCACTCCCGGTGCCGCAGTGGGATTCCTCTTCATCCCGCTCTTTAACCTCTACTGGATTTTTGTCGCCTTCCCCGGTTGGGCCTCTGACTGGACACGAATCCGAACGAGCTACACGAACCTATTAGGAGCCCCGGCCGTCTCGCCGGGCCTCTTCTTAACAATGATCATCTGCGCATTCTCCGTAATTGGCATTCCCATCGCAATTGTCCTCTCATTCATCTGCATGAACCAAATGTGCCGGGTCGTCAATTTCATGGCCGCAGGCCACTCCCGTCAACAAATGGGACAGAGCAGCGGAGGGATGAAGTTTTATTAGAGTCAGTCGATCAGAACCAAAACCGCATTAGCGGCTGACTTGATTTCTCACGAGGAGGAACCCTAAAATACTTCTTCTCCTCGGGTTCGAATTCTGGGTCCATCACCAACGCCCCGTCTGGAACTCCCACCACCTAAAGTGAGTCTCCAGTGTAGGAACTGATCACAAACCATTCCCTCCGCCGTCTCCCGAAGATGGTCCCTCCCAACTAAACAATGCCCCGCGATTCGCCCCTTCATCCCGCTTATTCTAACACAATCCCCTCATCAACCAAATCCCCCAACCAAAATTCGCCTCATTCGAATCAT
>Ga0308005_10000501_pt1 | contig 14289 bp, 11 predicted proteins | sample Neamet67_FD_203142 | JGI IMG/M metagenome (GOLD analysis project Ga0308005, IMG submission 203142) | Marine microbial communities from water near the shore, Antarctic Ocean - #67 | ecosystem: Environmental > Aquatic > Marine > Unclassified | place: Southern Ocean | collected 2014-06-07 | reverse complement strand
ATGGGTGAATTAATCTAAGTGTTTTACCTTTAACGAGCCTCGGCGTGAAGGCGATCCTTCAAAGCCGCCTCCACCTCGGGAGTGACAAATTTAGATACATCTCCGCTCAAGCGACAAATCTCCTTGACCAGCTTGGAAGCAATTGCTTGATGTTGAGCTTCGGCCATAAGAAACACAGTTTCGATACTCGCATCGAGCTGACGGTTCATACCAACCATCTGATACTCATATTCAAAATCTGCCACAGCTCGCAAGCCGCGCAAAATAATATTAGCACCTACATCTCGCGCGCAATCAATCAATAGGTTTTCAAAGGGATGCACAACAATCTCAGTGCCAGTCTCTGCGTTTAACCGACACGCTTGAACTTTGATCATACCTACGCGCTCATCAAGATCAAACAATGGTCCTTTATCGCGATTAATAGCCACGCCGATCACCAAACGATCCACAAGGGCGCAGCCACGTCTAATGATATCAATATGACCGAGGGTGATAGGATCAAATGTTCCGGGGTAAAGGCCTATACGCATCTAGTGTTCTCCGATTTTGTGACGCTAACAAGCCACATTTCACCAAAATTGCAAGTGAGTGGTAACGCTAACCCTCAAATAAGCTAGTTCTGTCACCTAAGCCAAAGCCTCAAGCCGTAATATTTCAGCGCGAACACCTGATAAAAGCACCTCCGCAAATAGGTTAAGTCTGCGATTTCGCCGGTCATCTGCGGAACGAATAAGAAAGAAACTACGCTTCAACGTCAGCTGCTCCATCAAAATACGCCGCAACTCAGGCGCAAAGGGCAATGCAAAATCATGCACGATACCCACCCCTGCCCCTTGACGCAGCAAGTTCATCTGAACCGAGATTGAATTTGACGCCAGTTGCACCCGCTGTAATCCCAATGGCTCCAGATAATCCAACTCTTTATCAAAAATAATGTCTTGCACATAGCCCACCATAGGCAATCCCCGCAAATCACTGAGGGACTTTGGTTCTTTGAATTTATCCCAAAGCACTACGGAGGAAGCCAAATGCAACCGGTAGTCAGAAATTTTTTGAACAATAAGCCGCCCAGCTGTAGGTTGGCTGACGCCGATCGCCATATCTGCCTCCCGCCGTGTTAGGTTAAACACCCTCGGCAAGGCAACTATTTGAATATCTAGATCTGGATAATCCTTGGTAATTTTTTTACAGACCTGCGGCAATAAAAAGTTGGCACAGCCATCAGGAGCACCGATCCGAATTTGGCCGCTCAGGCCCTCACCACCGCCACGCAATGCCCCAAGACCTGCGTTCAAAGACAACTGGGCCGCATCCACATGGGCCACCAAACCGTGCCCAGCTTCAGTCAGCTCATAGCCCTTAGGAGATTTTAGAAACAACGGCGTAGCATGCGCCATCTCTAACCGCAAAATGCGACGGCTGACCGTGGCAGGGTCGATTTTAAGAACCTGTGCCGCAATTGTGAGGCTACCAGCTTGCGCCACAGCTAAAAAAATACGCAGATCATCCCAATTATCCATAACGTCCCTACATTTTTGCAATTTGGTTTTGGATTATTTCCTCTTTTATTTACATAAGTGCAAGATTAAAAAGCGCTGAACCCAAGGAGATAATCGATGCAAGAATTGACACATTATATCAACGGCGCTCATGTAAAAGGTACATCGGGCCGTTTTGCCAATATTTACAATCCAGCCACTGGAGAAGTGCAGGCTACTGTGCCTATGGCAAACGCCGCCGAAATGGATCAAGCGGTTGCTATAGCCTCAAAAGCACAGCCGGCGTGGGCATCTGTAAACCCACAGCGTCGTGCACGCGTACTGATGAAGTTTGTAGATTTGTTGAATCGCGATATGGAAAAATTAGCGGAGGCTTTAAGCCGCGAGCATGGCAAAACCATTCCAGACGCTAAAGGCGACGTCATTCGTGGCTTGGAAGTTGTAGAATATTGTATTGGTGCACCACAATTGCTGAAAGGTGAATATACCGATAGCGCTGGACCGGGTATAGACATGTATTCCATGCGTCAAGCATTGGGCGTGACCGCGGGTATTACGCCCTTCAATTTCCCTGCTATGATCCCAATGTGGATGTTTGCTCCTGCGATTGCTTGCGGAAATGCATTTATTCTCAAACCATCTGAGCGTGACCCATCTGTGCCCTTGATGCTGGCAGAACTGTTTGAAGAAGCCGGGTTGCCAAAGGGTATTTTGCAAGTTGTGAACGGCGACAAAGAAGCTGTGGATGCCATCTTACACCATGATATCATCCAATCCATTGGCTTTGTAGGATCAACACCTATTGCAGAATACATATATGCAACCGGTTGTGCTGAAGGAAAACGGGTTCAGTGTTTTGGAGGTGCTAAAAATCACATGATTATCATGCCAGATGCAGATATGGACCAAGCGGCTGATGCGCTTTTGGGGGCTGGCTACGGTGCGGCTGGTGAACGCTGTATGGCGATCTCGGTAGCAGTGCCAGTTGGCGACGAAACTGCAGATCGCTTACTAGCCAAACTAATCCCACGCGTAGAAGCGCTAAAGGTTGGACCGTACACTGCTGGAAATGATGTGGATTATGGTCCAGTTGTATCGGCTGCCGCTAAGGCAAATATTGAGCGTTTGGTACAAACTGGCATCGATCAAGGCGCTGATTTGGTCGTGGATGGTCGTAATTTTAATCTGCAAGGCTATGAAGATGGTTTCTTCGTAGGCGCACATTTGTTCGATAATGTTACTAAAGACATGGATATTTACAAATATGAAATCTTTGGCCCTGTGCTCTCAACCGTACGTGCAAAAACTTATGAAGAAGCTCTCGGCCTTGCCATGGATCATGAATATGGCAACGGCACAGCAATCTTTACCCGTGATGGCGACACTGCTCGTGACTTTGCAAACCGCGTAAATGTGGGCATGATTGGTATCAACGTACCAATTCCTGTGCCTTTGGCCTATCACACGTTTGGCGGTTGGAAAAAATCAGTATTTGGCGATCTTAACCAACATGGACCAGATGCATTTAAATTCTACACACGTACCAAGACCGTGACAGCCCGTTGGCCGTCAGGAATGAAAGACGGCGGCGAGTTTAGCATTCCGATTATGGAATAATAAACTAAAGTTCATATAAATGATCGGGACCCGTTGGGGTCCCGATACCTGAACGATGCAGCCGAAAAAAAGGAGCTAGATTCCTGCCTCGGGATTTGGTTCACTTGCAATACGAGCAACCACAGGACCCCGAACATGGATTTTACACTCTCAGAAGAACAGACTGCCATCTTTGATATGGCCCGTGATTTTGGTACAAAAAATATAGCACCCTTTGCACGCGACTGGGAATCTGCTGGCGAAATTCCAAAAACTCTGTGGCCACAACTGGCTGAGCTAGGCTTTGGTGGACTTTATGTGCGCGAGGTAAGCGGCGGATCTGGTCTGACCCGGCTGGATGCAACATTAGTGTTTGAAGCGCTGTCCATGGCATGCCCTTCGGTCGCTGCTTTTTTGTCCATTCATAACATGTGCGCCGCGATGATCGATAAGTTTGGATCTGAAGAACTGCGCGCAAAATACCTACCAAAAGCTATGAACATGGAGACGTTTTTCTCATATTGTTTAACCGAACCGGCATCAGGCTCCGATGCCGCAGCACTGAAAACTAAAGCTGTTAAATCTAACACTGATTATAGCCTCACAGGTACTAAAGCATTTATCTCTGGTGGTGGCTATTCTGATTCTTACATCATAATGTCACGTACCGGCGACGAAAGTCCCAAGGGTATCACAGCTTTAATAGTTGATGATGGTGCTGAAGGGCTGTCTTTTGGCGGTTTGGAAGATAAAATGGGCTGGCGCTCGCAGCCCACGCGCCAGGTACAACTAGATGATTGCAAAACACCCATCGAAAACCTTCTGGGCGAAGAGGGTCACGGATTTTCATATGCGATGGCGGGGCTTGATGGTGGGCGGCTCAATATCGCAGCCTGCTCGCTTGGCGCTGCCCAACAGGCATTTGACCAAACCCGCGCCTACATGGCTGAGCGCAAAGCATTTGGAAAACCTATTGATCAATTTCAGGCCCTTCAGTTTCGTCTAGCCGATATAGAGATAGAGCTGCAATCTGGCCGAACATTCCTACGCCAAGCGGCATGGAAGCTGGATAACGGCGCCCCAGACGCTACCCATTTTTGTGCTATGGCCAAGAAATTAGTCACCGATATGGGGAGTAAGGTTGCCAATGATTGTCTGCAATTGCACGGTGGCTATGGTTATTTGGCAGATTATGGCATCGAAAAAACCGTTCGCGATTTGAGGGTTCATCAAATTTTGGAAGGCACAAATGAAATTATGCGGGTGATTGTTGCGCGAGGCCTAAAATCATGACTGACATTATCGCTAGAATTGAAGGTGCTGCTGGCCGTATCACCCTTAACCGTCCCGAAGTTTTAAACGCGCTAACCTATGATATGTGCCTAGAGATTGAGTCTTTGCTTGACCTTTGGGAGACAGATCCAAATGTAGCGATTATTATCTTAGATGCGGCTGGGGAACGTGCATTTTGCGCCGGTGGGGACATTACACTTATGTATGAAACCGCCAAAGCAGGCGATTTCGAATATGGGCGGAAGTTCTGGACTGATGAATACCGCCTGAACGCCAAGCTCGCCAATAGCCCCAAACCGATTGTCAGCTTCTTGCATGGGTTCACCATGGGCGGCGGTGTGGGCCTTGGCTGCCATGTTTCGCATCGTGTGGTCTGTGAAAATAGTCAAATAGCAATGCCAGAATGTGGCATTGGCCTCGTCCCAGATGTGGGAGGCTCACTACTTTTAGCACGTGCTCCAGGGCGATTTGGCGAGTATCTTGGTACCACCACCAGCAGGATGGGAGCTGCTGATGCTATTTATGTAGGCTTTGCGGATTACTATATCCCACGTGATCACTGGCCTGCAGTCATAAAATCACTTTGCAATACCGGCAAAACAGAAGCCATCAACATCGCCTCTACAGATCCAGGTATAGCACCGCTACGGGCAATTGAGGTTGAAGTTATAGAGTTTTTCCAAGGGGAATATTTTGGTGATATTATAATAAATCTGAAACGCACCGGTGGTGAGTTCGCAGCACAGACCCTTAAAAAACTTTCTTTAGCCAGCCCTCTGGCAATGGCTGCCACCATCGAAATGATCCATAGGGTCAGAGGCTTAGATGAAATCATACCCGCCTTGGAGATGGAATACCGCTTTACCTATCGCGCAGCCGAACAGGGAGATTTCATTGAAGGCATTCGCGCCTTAGTCATCGACAAAGACAAGACCCCAAAATGGCAACACAGCTTAACAGACAGCTTGCTACCAGCCGCCAGCGCTATGTTGCGCCCTCTTGGGGTACATTCCCTAGATCTCACGGAGACATAAGATGAAAATTGGATTTGTAGGACTAGGGAATATGGGAGCCCCCATGGCCATTAATTTGGTAAACGCAGGCCATGAGGTTGTAGGCTTTGATCCTGTCGGGCTGATCCCCGCAGGCGTTGCCAAAGCACAGACCGCTCAAGATGCGGCCCGCGGTGCAGATGTGGTGATAACCATGTTGCCCAATGGCGCTATAGCCCACGCTGTTGCTATTGATATTATACCGATCATGGCAAAGGGCGCAGTACTGCTCGATTGCTCAACTATCGACGTCGCCTCAGCGAGAGCTATGGATCAACTCGCCCAAGATCATGTAATCGGCTTTCTTGATGCGCCTGTCTCTGGTGGGGTTGGTGGAGCTAGTGCCGGTACGCTCACATTCATGGTTGGCGGAACAGATCAGGCATTCGCAATAGCGGGTCCTTTATTTGAAGTTATGGGACAAAAAGCCGTGCACTGCGGAGCAGCAGGCAATGGTCAAGCGGCCAAAATTTGCAATAATATGATACTTGGCGTCACCATGATTGGTACCTGCGAAGCCTTTGCACTGGCAGACAAGCTAGGCCTCGACCGCCAAGCAATGTTTGATGTGGTCAGTACGTCTTCCGGCTACAGCTGGACCATGAACGCTTATTGCCCCGCCCCTGGCATTGGCCCACAAAGTCCAGCGGACAATAATTATAAGCCAGGTTTTGCGGCAGACCTTATGCTCAAGGATTTGCGCTTGTCACAGCAAGCCGCCAGCGATGTGGATGCAGATACCCCAATGGGGGCTGCGGCCACGGCCCTTTACCAAACTTTTGTAGAATTAGAAGACGGCGCTGGCCAAGATTTTTCAGCTATGTTGCCGCGCTTCGAGGGCCGTAGCCGCTCATAGGAGATGACGCCACGTTGCTGCAAGACTTCGCTGCCGAGTTAACCTATAAAGATTTTCCTGAAGATATACTGTGGATCTTGCGGCGCTCCTTACTCGATACCCCGGGTGTAGATGCTTATGACGGCACCTAACCCTGCAAAGGACACGCTGAATCAGCCATTTTTCCTAGTCTATTTACCTTAGCCGATGGGCACAGGATGACAGGCAAAGACTTCGCCACCTATTTGGCACTGGCCTATCAGGTTTCCTATCACGCTGGGCTGACCCTGCGTGATGCCTGCACTGATTACCACACCTCCAGAGCTTGGACCGCTGCGGGAGTAGCGGCCGTAACCGCTCGAATATTGAGCTGTGATCCAGTGCAAATACATGAGGTGGCGGGGATTGGTGAATATAACGGCCCCCACGCGGTGACAATGATCTGCCACTCAGCGACGCTAAAATTTCAGAAAAGCTTCACTTATTCTCAGACCCTATTTTGGGATCTAACACCACATTACTTATCGAAACTTTCTGTCCCGGATTTGATCATTTGGATGTGGATGGCGTTCAACGCCTGTTGGATACAATCCTGCGCAAGCCCGAATAGAAGGTCCGCACGGTTAACTCAGGACGACCTCCTTAGGTGCCAGCATATCTTTCAAGTAGCGGCCAGTATGGCTGGCCACAACTTCTGATACCTCTTCAGGCGTGCCCTTTGCCACAACCTGACCACCGCCATCACCACCTTCCGGTCCAATATCGATAATATAGTCTGCAGTCTTCACCACATCCAAGTTGTGTTCAATCACGATCACAGAATTGCCTTGGTCTACCAATTCATGAAGCACTTCTAATAGCTTACGAACATCTTCGAAATGCAGACCCGTTGTCGGTTCGTCCAAGATATACAAGGTGCGGCCTGTGCTTCTCTTCGACAGCTCCTTCGAAAGCTTCACCCGCTGCGCCTCACCACCAGACAGGGTCGTAGCTTGCTGGCCAACTTTAATGTAGCCTAAACCAACCCGCATTAGTGCGTCCATCTTCTCACGAATTGATGGCACAGCCTTAAAAAACTCTTGCGCTAGTTCGACTGTCATATCCAAGACACCAGCAATCGATTGACCTTTAAATTTTACCTCAAGCGTTTCACGATTATAGCGGGCCCCTTTGCAGGTCTCGCATTCCACGTAGACATCAGGCAAAAAATGCATCTCAATCTTTATCACACCATCGCCATGGCAGGCCTCACACCGCCCACCCTTGACGTTAAACGAAAAGCGCCCGGGCTTGTACCCGCGCGCCTTAGATTCAGGCAGGCCCGAAAACCAATCACGTATTGGGGTAAACGCACCCGTATATGTCGCAGGGTTAGAGCGCGGCGTACGGCCGATAGGTCGCTGATCAATATCGATCACCTTGTCCAGATGCTCTAATCCTTTAATAGCCTCACAGGGAGCGGGCGTTTGGCGTGCGCCGTTCAAGTTCATCGACGCAGTTTTAAACAGAGTTTCAATTGTAAGTGTTGATTTACCACCACCGGATACGCCAGTGACACAGACAAATTGTCCCAAGGGGAAATCTACAGTTATATTTTGAAGATTGTTACCACTTGCTTTGCGCACAGTCACTTTTTTCTTATTTCCCAAACGGCGTTTGCTAGGTATATCTATCTTGCGCCGCCCAGCCAAATAATCACCAGTGATTGAGGCACCATTTGCAATAATTTCCGCAGGCGTTCCACAAGCTACTACCTCTCCACCATGAACACCTGCCCCAGGGCCGATGTCAAAGACATAATCAGCCTCACGTATGGCCTCTTCATCATGCTCCACTACGATCACCGTATTGCCCTGGTCACGCAGGTTTTTCAATGTTGTAAGCAAGCGGTCGTTGTCACGTTGATGCAACCCAATGCTGGGCTCATCCAAGACATAAAGCACGCCTTGCAACCCCGAACCAATTTGACTGGCCAGCCTTATTCTCTGACTTTCGCCACCAGACAAAGTGCCCGAATTGCGGGCTAAAGTCAGATATTCAAGGCCCACATTATTCAAAAATCCCAAACGCTCGCGGATTTCCTTCAAAATAGGTCCCGCAATCGCAAGTTTTTGTTTGCCTAATTGATCTGGTACACTTTTACACCAATCGAATGCCTCTTTGATTGACATCTGCACCACCTGCCCCGCATGCAGTCCAACAATCTTCACAGCCAGGGCTTCGGCGCGTAGGCGGTAGCCAGAGCAAGTTCCGCAAGAGCGTTTGTTTTGGTAGCGTTCAAATTCTTCGCGGATCCAATTGCTATCAGTTTCACGATAGCGACGTTCCATATTTGGAATGACACCCTCAAAGGTGCGAGTGACCTGGTACACCCTACCACCTTCATCATAACGAAATAAAATTTCGTCCTTGCCAGAGCCATACAGAAACACTTGTTGCACGGCTTCAGGCAGTTCCTTCCATTTGGTCGCTCGGTTAAACTTATAATGGTTGGCTATGGATTCAATGGTTTGTAGGAAATATGGAGATTTGCCTTTGCGCCAAGGTGCCAAGGCACCATCGTAAATTTTTAATGTTTGGTCAGGAACGACCAAACGTTCATCAAAAAACAATTCAACACCCAACCCATCGCAATCCGGGCACGCTCCAAAGGGTGCATTGAAGGAAAATAGTCGTGGTTCAATTTCAGGAATAGTAAAGCCAGAGACGGGGCAGGCAAATTTCTCACTAAAAGTCTGGCGCTCAGGTTCGCCCTCCGCAGGCGCTGTTTCTAAAATTGTGATGCCGTCTGCCAAGTCAAGCGCAGTGCGAAAGCTGTCAGCCAACCGGGTTTCTACCCCTTCACGCACCACAATCCGATCCACCACTACATCGATGTCATGGCGAAACTTTTTATCGAGCGTTGGCGGCTCGTCTAAATCATAGAACTCACCATCCACTTTGACCCGCTGGAAGCCCTGTTTGCGCAGTTCTAGAAACTCTTTTCTATACTCACCCTTCCGGTCACGCACGATGGGAGCAAGGAGATAGCCCCGCGTGCCCTCCTCCATAGTCATGACCCGATCAACCATATCTTGTACTTGTTGGGCCTCAATCGGTAACCCGGTAGCAGGTGAAAACGGTGTCCCTACCCGCGCGAACAGTAGGCGCATATAATCATAGATCTCAGTGACTGTGCCGACGGTTGACCGAGGGTTTTTGGAGGTAGTTTTCTGCTCAATCGAAATAGCTGGGCTCAAACCGCTGATGTGATCTACATCAGGTTTTTCCATCATATCAAGGAATTGCCGTGCATAGGCTGAAAGGCTTTCCACATAACGTCGCTGACCTTCGGCGTAGATTGTGTCAAACGCCAGAGATGACTTTCCAGAGCCAGAAAGCCCAGTGATCACCACCAATTGATCGCGCGGGATATCCACATCAATATTCTTGAGATTATGCTCGCGAGCACCGCGTACTTCTATTTTTTTAAGCTCAACCATCATGGACCCCGATCATTGAGCTAGACATAGTGTTAAGTTGCATCAGGGCCAATCTAAAAGTGAGAACACTACAAGAACATGAGTAAATTAATCAAACAATGTGTAAAATATAGCAAACCACCCAGCATCGTAGTCCAAACATGATGCCAAAGTGGCTAAATTTGGCATAAAATTAGATCTTAGGGTTAAATATGAATAGCGCGATCCCACGCATCTAAAACACTTTCATGCATCATCTCCGATAGAGTTGGATGCGGGAAAACAGTTTTTATGAGATCTTCCTCGGTAGTCTCTAACTGGCGGCCAATCACGTAGCCTTGGATCAACTCAGTAACTTCGGCTCCAATCATGTGTGCGCCCAAAAGTTCACCAGTTTGGGCATCAAATACGGTTTTGACCATGCCCTCAGCCTCTCCCAAAGCAATCGCCTTGCCATTGCCCATAAAGGGGAAACGACCAACACGAATTTCATACCCCGCATTGCGCGCTTGAGCTTCGGTATGTCCAACACTGGCTACTTGCGGCGTGCAATAAGTGCAGCCAGCAATACTTTCGGGTTTTACCGGATGCGGACTACCGCCAGCTATTAATTCAGCAACCATCACACCCTCGTGGCTGGCCTTGTGCGCCAGCCAAGGAGCGCCGGCCACATCGCCAATTGCATATACGTCTGTAACAGCCGTCCTGCAGTAAGCATCTGTAATGATGTGGGTACGTTCAACCTCAACGCCCAAAGCCTCAAGCCCCAGATCTTCCACATTACCAACGATCCCAACGGCCGATATCACCGTATCAAAAACTTCAGTGGTAACTTTTCCATCTTGTTCAATATGTGCGGTAACAGAACCCACACCACGTTCCAGTTTATTAACCATGGTTTTGGTACGAATTTTCATACCTTGTTTTTCAAAAGATTTCTGAGCAAAAGCTGAAATTTCTTCATCTTCGACCGGCAAAACCCGATCCATCACTTCCACCACAGTTGTGTCAGCACCAAGAGTGTTATAGAAACTAGCAAATTCAATACCAATCGCACCAGATCCTATAACCAAAAGCTTTTTTGGCATATGGGGCGGGGTCAACGCAGTTTTATACGTCCAAACTAGATCTCCATCCCCTTCCAATCCGGGTAATTCGCGGGCTCTTGCGCCAGTAGCAATGATAATATGTTTAGCGGTCAAGGATACATCACCCTTAGCTGTTATGACCGAAACCTTGCCAAGTGCTGTGATTGTAGCATCACCCATTAGCGATTCCACCTTATTCTTTTTCAAGAGGTGCGTTACGCCACCGTTAAGCTGTTTGGCAATGCCTCGCGAACGGCTCACAACGGCATCCAGATCATAATTAATATCTCCCACGGATAGGCCAAATTCCTTAGCCCGATGCATGAGGTGATAAACTTCAGAAGATCGCAGCATTGCTTTAGTCGGTATACAGCCCCAATTGAGACAAATACCCCCCATGTGCTCACGCTCCACAACAATGGCCTTGAGCCCCAATTGCGCTGCACGAATTGCAGCCACATACCCCCCAGGGCCCGCACCAATAACTATAATATCATACACTTTGTCAGCCATTAGCGGACTCCAATTTCAAATTAGTTTAATATTAAACTATAATGGGTGCAGGTGCAAATTTAAATTAAAACCATACTAATCAATTACGCCTTAAATGGATTGTGAAATAACATTCAGGGTCAACCTATAACCGCCAGCCTTATTGTAAATTTCCTCTGATACCGTGGCCTTACGACTTAATGCTACGTTTCTCGCTGGAAAACGGCCAAACTCACGGATTATTTCACGGTGGGCCTGTGCGTGAACTAATTGCGTAGATTTTCCTATTGGTAGGCGTGTTAGAATTAGACGCACCGCCCGGTCCTGGTCTGTGAGGCTTTCAGAATGCATTAACGGCATGTAAAAAAACTGCCGCGCTGGCTCATTAATTTTCAAATCCCATCCGTTTTGCAATGCAGCCTTGGAGGCAGCTAACGCATGCCTATCAGACCCAAAGGCCCGTGCCGTACCGCGGAACATATTGCGCGGCATTTGATCCATAAGGATCAAATAGGCTAACGTACCTGTTGCATAGGTTAGCCAAAGTGCATTTGCGCCTTTCAGTGTATTCCACCAAACTTGTTCAAAACGATCTCGGACCTCTTGGTCTAAACCCTTCCCCGGGACATACCAGCTGGCCGGTCCTATCTCATCCAACCAAAACTTTACAACGTCATGTGCGGTTGTCATACGCCTGCCCCATTTTTAGCCCTTAATTAATTTTTACGCATCTAAATCAAAAGTGCAAAGGAAAAGGTACCTACGTTTTGTTCTCTTCTTCATCCATGGCTGTTTCAATATAATACTCTGAGGCTACTTCCACCGCCACAGGGCTGGACGATGGCATAACTGGAGCATAGAGACCGTCTTCAATACCATCTCGGGACCGCTGTGTCATCCGATAGCCAGCGTAGCCGGTAAGCGTTAGCATTAGGGTAGCAATTACCATAAAAAAGGCCTGTGTACCAAAGGTATCCATCATCTTTCCCGTGACCAAAGGCCCAGAGATTGCACCCATGCCGTTAATGAATATTAACCCTCCAGAGGCAGATGCCATGTCATCTGCCTCAAGATAATCGTTGGTATAGGCAATCAGCAAGGAATAAAGTGGGTTTGAGGTACCACCTATAATAAAAGCTGCAGCCAAAAGAGCGCTAAAATATTGATCAAATGAGAAAGCCACAAGTGACATCACGCCGCCCAAGGATGCCACAATCAAAATAACTAATCGACGGTCCACCCGATCTGAAAACCACCCGATAGGATATTGCATCAATAACGCACCCACATAAATACTAGAAACAAAAAATGATATCTGAGTAATCGTGAGACCGGCGGCGACACCGTAGACTGCTGACATCCCGAATTGTGCCGAAAATACACCACCTAGTAAGAACATTCCAAAGCAGCCCAAAGGTGATATTTTGATCAAGGTTTTGAGACGCATTGGCTTAGCCGTCTCAAAAGCCGGTGTGGGAGAAATCGATAATAAAATTGGCGCAAAAGAAATCGACACCAAGACAGAAGATACGATGAATAAAGCATAGCCACTAACATCGCCCATCGCCAAAAGCACTTGCGCAATGACAAGCCCAAACATCTGCACAATCATATAAACTGATAGCGCCTTGCCACGGTTAGTGTTGTCCGCTGAATTATTCAGCCAACTTTCAGCAGTAACATAGACCCCGGAAAAGCAAAATCCAATAACTACGCGCCCCAAAGCCCAAGCAAGCGGATGGGCAAAGGCAGGATAAAGTATCAAGATAGCTGATATGAAGGAAGCTAAAGCCGCAAAAACCCGCACATGCCCAACACGGCGGATCATCTCTGGCGCCAGGCGTGAACCACCCAAAAATCCCGCAAAATAGGCTGACATCACGATCGACATCTCAAAGGTTGAAAAACCTTCAATGCCACCGCGGACACCAAGTAAGGTCCCCTGCAGGCCGTTACCAACCATCAAAAGCATCATACCAAGCAGCAACGCCCACGAGCGCGATAACACTTGAAACATTATACAACCTCAAAAGAAAATAATTTATATCCGGAAATTTAAATAATAAGATGATATTACATCATATTCCTCCCAAACGCCTTTATTGTGGGAATAGCAATGACGCATCGCCGTAGCTGAAAAAACGATATCCGCCAGTTAAGGCATGGGCATAGATTTCATCAAGCTGTTCTTTGCCAACTAAGGCAGCCACTAGCATCAATAATGTAGATTTTGGTAAATGGAAATTGGTCATCAACCCATCTGTGATTTTGAAATCAAATCCAGGGTAAATGAAAATATCAGTATTGCCTTCAAACGGCTGTAAGCTCCCAGTTTTAGCCGCAGTTTCAATTAAACGCAGCGCAGTGGTGCCTACCGGAATAATGCGTCCACCATTGGCCTTGGTCTCTTCAATTTCGGCTACAGTCTGCGCACTAATATGACCCCATTCCGCATGCATTTTATGACTGCAGATATCCTCAACCTTAACTGGTAAAAAAGTGCCTGCCCCCACATGCAGCGTGACAAAACTTGAATCCACGCCACGCTGCCTTAGCGATTCCAAAGCATCCAAATCTAAATGCAAAGAGGCTGTGGGAGCCGCAACCGCGCCACGGTGCTTGGCCCAAACTGTTTGATAATCGACTTTATCCTGTGCATCGGCAGCTCGTTTCGATGCAATATATGGAGGCAAGGGCATATTGCCACTAGCATCAAGTGCCGCGTCCAAGGCATCGCCTTCTACTGAAAAGCACAAAATGGCCTCGCCATCACTTTTATCCTTACAAATCACAGAAAGGCCTGCAGAAAAGAGTACTTCTTCGCCCACTGCCAATTTGCGTAGTGGTTTCACCAACGCTTTCCACTGCCCCGCCAACAGCGGCTCTAACAACGTCACTTCGATCTTAGCGTGCATCAGACCCTGAGCCGATTGCCGGGCTCGAGTGCCAGCCAGTCGGGCAGGAATGACT
>Ga0308005_10000500_pt1 | contig 14300 bp, 12 predicted proteins | sample Neamet67_FD_203142 | JGI IMG/M metagenome (GOLD analysis project Ga0308005, IMG submission 203142) | Marine microbial communities from water near the shore, Antarctic Ocean - #67 | ecosystem: Environmental > Aquatic > Marine > Unclassified | place: Southern Ocean | collected 2014-06-07 | reverse complement strand
CCGCGATTGCCGCCTTCGTAAACTTTCACTTTTTCATCGGCAACGCCGTCACCATCGGAATCGCGGTAGGTCCAGAGGTCGAGAGTGTTGGTGATGCCGACCATGATACGGTCATCGAGCGGAAGGACCATGCGGGGAAGGAGGAGATTATCGATGAAGACGGTGTGCTTGTCGTAAACGCCGTCGCCCGTGGTGTCCTCGTGCCGCGAAATACGGGAGGTCGCCTCCTGTTCGCCGTTGGCATCGGCGTCCTGCATGTAGGTGCGCATTTCGACGACGTAGAGGGCGCCATTCCCATCCCAGGCCATGGCAACGGGCTCATGGATGTGGGGGTCGGAGAGGACCAATTCAAAGGAATAGTCGTCCTGAAGTTCGATCGACTTGTGGGAGTCTTCTTTGGAAAGAAATCCCTTTTGGTAAACTTTGTCGCCGGGTTCGGCGAGGAGAGGAGCAATGAGGAGGAAGGGTAGGAGACGTTTCATGAAAAGAGTTCGAATACTAGAATACGGGCTATCTGCAACGGAAGTTTCGATTTTGTCGAATTTTCCGACATTTGTCCCCGTCTTGGGGATCTGGAATTTGTCAGACGCTTTCTCGAAATCGCTTTCGTGGTGCACGTTTCAAGCGAGGCACTGGAGATAAAAGTAGGCCCACGTGGGTTCGCTTCCCCGGAAGAAGCGCGGGATCATGTGCGGACGCTGAAGAAGGAGGAGCCCGCCTTTCCTGCGATCAGAAGGGAAGTATGATTTCGACCACCTCAATGAGACCATTTATGGGAACACGGACGCGCTTCTTGAGAAGTTGATGAGAACGAAGTAAGCCAAGTTCTTTTCAAACCCCCTCTGATCTGGGAACCTTAGCCGATGAAGCAGCTCTCCGCCCTCCTCCTCGCGCTCACTTCCAGTGTCTCTTTTTCCCAAGAGTTGACCGAGGTGGATCGCCAACTCCTCCTTGAGCGGCTCAACGATATTCAAAAATCAGCCGACACTGCGGCGCGTGGACGTTTCTCCACTGCCATCAGCGCCTTCCGAATCGCGGTTTCCAGCGATGTCGCTGCGAATGAACTCTGGATGAAATGCTGGGAGAAGGTGGAATTCAAGGACGAGGCCAAGAGCGCAAAGAATTTTCGGGAAAAACGAAAGCAACATCGGGACCGCGTCGATAGCCCTGGATTTCGCAGAGCATTGCGGCACCAACTCAACTGGCTCCTTCTTACCATCGAGATCTCCCAGGACGAAAAGACTCGGGACAAAATGAGCGACAAAGCCATCGCGGCCATCGAGAATATTTTTGCCGATGCCAAGATTCTCCAGGGCCATGACGACATCCTCCGAGAAGGAGTCCTCGGTTCCTACTTTGCGAAAGCTTACCAGCTTGACGGCCTCCAAGTGGCGAACTGGTCCGCTGCCCCACTCGATATTTCCTCCATGTATGAGCAGATTATTTTACCGCCCTGGCAAAATCCCGGAAGTGTTTCACAGCTCCGAAAAGCCTGGCTCAAGCGCATCGAACACGAAGGGAATGCCACAGCATACTGGAGCCGGGAGGGAGAAAAAGACCGTAAGCCAGCCTTCGAAAAATGGCTCACCAACGGTCGCCTCGATCTCCTCTGGGCCATGGAGCAGGACCTTTTCCAATTCGGAGATCAGCGTGAAGCCGCTCTACGTATGCTCGATCATGTCAAAAACAACCTCTCCCACCCGAAGGCCCCCTCATGGGTCGCCGACTTCACCTCACTAGTCAAAGGGGAGGAGCTTCCGTCAGAAATAAAAAAGGCCGCAAAAAAAGCAGCGGCGGCAGCGGCAGCGGCGACAGATTCAGCCGAGTAGAGTCCATTTTAGCGCGACCAAAAAAGAGCGCGCGGCCCCAGACAGCGACGTTGTCAATCAAGCGGGCAAAATCATGTCCGAATCGAGTTAATATGCTTCATATTCCTGTGTGTGATCCTCCCAGAAGGTTGTCCGACAACTTGGGCTTTTGGAAATGATGAGTAGAAAAAACGCACCATTTTGAATCACACCACAACACTTTCCCGATCCTTGACCTAATCCCCTGATCCCCCTAGCGTCCCGCCCTATTTCTCAATAGATCGCTATGAGCACACCAGAAGGTAAATCCTACAAAGAAACCCTATTTCTGCCCAAGACAGACTTCCCCATGAAGGGAAATCTGACGGTGCGGGAACCGGCACGCCTCGAAAAATGGAATTCCGAAGGTCTCTACGCAAAAATTATCGCCAAACGCAAAGCCGAAGGAGCACCGCGCTTCATCCTCCACGACGGCCCTCCCTTTGCAAATGGCGACGTCCACATGGGCACCGGCCTCAATAAGGTCCTTAAGGATTTTGTCATTAAGTCCAAGTCCATGGCGGGCTTCGAAGCCCCCTACATCCCCGGCTGGGACTGCCACGGCCTCCCCATCGAATTCAAGGTGATGCAGGACGAGGACGCCCGCGACGTCGAACCTGCCGAAATCCGCCGCCGCTGCGAGACCTTCGCCCGTGGCTGGATCGATACCCAACGCGAGTCATTCAAGCGCCTCGGCGTCTTTGGCGACTGGGAAAATCCCTACCTCACCCTCAATCCCGACTACGAAGCCAATATCATCCGCACCTTCGCGGCCCTGATCGACAAAGGCTGCGTCTATCAGTCCCAAAAGCCCGTCCAGTGGTCCTACGGCGCCAAAACCGCGCTCGCGGAAGCCGAGGTTGAATATAAGGACAAGAAATCGACGGCGGTCTTCGTGAATTTCTCCCTCTCAGAATCCTCTGCCAAGGTTCTCGCTGAAAACTGTGAACTGAAAACTGAAAACTTAGGCGTAGCCATCTGGACCACCACCCCCTGGACCCTACCCGCCAACCTCGGCATCGCGGTGCACGAGCGCTTCACTTACACCATTGGCAAGTATTCCAATGGCGAAACCATCATCGTGGTTCGCGATCTTCTGGGTGAATTCCAGGAGAAGACCGGCCTCACGCTTGAGGAAGAATTGGGCGAAGTCAAAGGAGCCGAACTCGAGGGGCTGGACGCACAGCATCCTTTCCTCGATCGGACTTCCAAGGTGATCCTCGCTCCCTTCGTAACCACCGAATCAGGAACAGGTGCGGTCCACATCGCGCCCGGTCACGGTGCGGACGATTACACCATCGGCCAGCAAAACGGTCTCGCCGTTCTTAGCCCGGTCGATGACGACGGACTCTTCACTGACGAATGCGGCATCCCCGAGCTCGTGGGCGTTCACGTCTTCAAAGGCAACGCCCGCATCGTCGAGATCCTCACGGAAAAAGGAGCCCTCCTTGGCGAGGAAACCTACTCCCACAGCTACCCCCATTGCTGGCGTTCCAAGACGCCCATCATCTTCCGCGCGGTCGAGCAGTTCTTCATCTCGATCGACAAGCTCCGCGATAAAGCGCTCAGCGAAATCGATGAAGTCGAGTGGCTTCCCAAATGGGGCCGCAATCGCATCTATGGAACGGTTGAGTCTCGTCCCGACTGGTGCATCTCGCGCCAGCGCACCTGGGGCGTTCCGCTTCCGGTCTTCTTCGAAGAAGATGGCACTCCCATCGTCTCCGCCGACCTCGCTCGCAAGATCGCCGACCTCGTCGAAAAAGAAGGCACCAACATCTGGTTTGAAAAGACCGATGCCGAACTCGCCACCCTCTTCGACCTTCCCAAAGGTGCGACCAAGTGCCGCGACACCCTCGACGTCTGGATCGATTCCGGTTCCTCCCACGTCGCCGTCCTTGACGCCCACCCCGAGCTCAGCTGCCCCGCCGACCTCTACCTCGAAGCGACCGACCAGCACCGCGGCTGGTTCCAGTCGTCCCTCATGCTCTCCGTCGGAGTGCGCGATAAGGCTCCTTACAAAACCGTCCTCACTCACGGCTTCGTCGTCGATACCGAAACCGGAAAAAAGACCTCCAAGTCCGACGCCAAGAAAAAGGGCAAGCCCACCGACGCCGCCCACTTCTACAACAAATACGGCTCTGACATCCTCCGCCTCTGGGTCTCCTCCGTCGATTGGCAGAGTGAAGTCCCCTTTAGCGAAGCTCTCTTCCAGCAGGTCAGTCAACCCTACCGTCAGCTCAGAAACACCTTCAAGATCCTCCTTGGAAACATGCGCGACGAGAAAGTCTCCGAACCTTCGGAACTCCCTCTCATCGACCAGTGGATCATGGAGCGCCTCCAGGTCATCACCACCGAAGTACGAGAGGCTTACGAGAACTACGATTTCCGCAAGGTCTTCTCCACCGTCAACCAATTCGCCTCCAGCGACCTCAGTGCCTGCTACATCGACATCACCAAGGATCGCCTCTACTGCGATGCTGCCGATAGCGAGTCCCGCAAAGCCAGCGTCTGGGTCATGGGTGAAATCTTCGACTCACTTGTCAAACTCCTCGCCCCCGTCCTCGCCTACACCGCGGAGGAAGCATGGGAGCACGCCGGAGGCAAAGGCTCGATCCACGAGCAAAGCTTCCCCGAAGTGAATCCCAAGTTCGCGGGGAAAGAAGCGATCGCAAAAGTCGACGCCCTCTTCGCAGTCAAAGCCGTCATCCAGACCGCCATCGAAGAGAAGGTGCAAGCCAAGGATTTCAAGAAGAACAACGAAGCGAGCGTCCTCCTCACCGCCCCCGCGAACCACCCCGTCCTCGACCTCCTCAAGGACACCGAGTTCGCGAAAGAATTCTTCATCCTCAGCGACCTCAACATCGTCGAAGGACCCGAAGTTTCCGCCATCGTCACCCCAACCGGTCACCCGATGTGCCCCCGCTGCCGCAAGTATGAACCCGTCGTGAAAGACGACCTCTGCCAGCGCTGCGCGGATGCTATCTAGAAGGAGTCGTGGCGCCCTCGCCGCTTATCAACCAAGTCAAAGCCGGAGCAATAAGCTCCGGTTTTTTTGGGTATCGCTAAGAATGAAATCACGACACATCTCGTGTAATATCAGACTTGAACTCCGACATTACACCACTCGTGATCCTCCTCATGATTCGCCGCGCCATCGAAACAGAGTTCCTCACCCTCCTGAGAGAGTTCCCCGTGGTAACGGTGCTCGGCCCCCGGCAAGCAGGGAAGACAACCTTAGTGCGCAAACTCTTAAAGGACTACACTTACGTGAGCTTGGAGAATCCGGAACTTCGTCAACTGGCAAAAGAGGACCCGAAGCAATTTTTAGTAAGATACCCGAAGCGGGTCATTTTTGATGAAGTCCAGCGGGTTCCCCTGCTTCTCAGCTATCTGCAAGGGATCGTGGATGAGGACCCTTCAAACGGGCAATTTGTGCTGACAGGTTCACATCAGCTGGAGCTCAATCAAGCGGTCAGTCAGTCCTTGGCGGGGCGGACTGCGATCTTGACGCTCTATCCGTTTTCTCTCGCTGAGCTTGCTGAGGCAGAAGTAACTTTTGAGTCATTTGAGGAGGCGATTGTGAAGGGATTTCTTCCCCGGATCTATGATCCAGAATCAAAGGCCATCATCCGCCTACTCAAACTACTTCAGAACCTATGTCAGCGGGACGTCCGGCAGCTTATTCAACTAAAAGATGTGAGCGTGTTCGAAAAATTCATCACGCTATTAGCGGGTCGGGTCGGCCAGCTGGTTGATCACACTTCACTCGGAAACGACGTGGGGGTGGATGGCAAAACGATTAAAAATTGGCTCTCGATTTTGGAGGCTTCATTTCTCATTTTTCGTCTCCCACCGTATTTCGAAAACTTTGGGAAACGGGTGATCAAGTCGCCCAAATATTATTTCACTGAGCCTGGCCTCTTGGCTTTCCTGCTGGGAATCGAGACTCCAAAGCAGCTCTCACGCGATCCATTGGTGGGAGGGATTTTTGAGAACCTCATCGTAGTGGAAGCTCTCAAAGCACGAACAAATCAGGGGAAGCTACCGAAGCTCTATTTCTACCGGGACAGCCATGGGAAAGAAATCGATCTCCTGCATGGAATGAATCGGGAGCTTACAGGCGTGGAGATCAAGTCAGCGTCCACCTACAATCGAGCCTTCAAAAAAGAGTTACTTCATTTCGACGAAAAAGTGCATCCGCTGGCGCAGAAATTTCTCATCTATAATGGCGAGGAAATGAATTTCAGCGATGGTGTGAAAGCGCTCGGTTTTCAAAAAGTGGAAGAGATTTTTGGGGCTGGGGAGGAATAGATGAGGTGGCGGAGGCCATGCTGCCTTCGGCAATGTTTTGCCGGCCGCTGCGGGCAGGGATGAGGCTGGGGGAGGTCGGACTTGTCCGACGGGTCAGACATCACGGTGCGGACTTGGAGGACGATTCGGTTGACGAGGGCCTTCCATTCGGCTTCGTTTTGGGGCGAACCGTCTTTCCCGCTGAGCTGGGAAATTCATTCGAGTTTTTAGAGGAGTAACTTTTCTCTGGCGTTCATCCAAGAACTCTAATAAGTGTTCAAATGAACGCAACCCGAAAAGTCGGACTCGTCGGACCGGTCAGACTTGTCCGACCTCCTCGGACGAACCAACCAACCACCATGACCACACTATCACCCGAATCTGTCCTGCGCGAAACCTTTGGCTTCGCCGCTTTTCGTTCGCACCAGGAAGGTCTCATCCGGGGTCTCTTAGATGGGCGCGATGTCTTTGGGGTGATGCCGACAGGTGGGGGAAAAAGTTTGTGCTTCCAGTTGCCTGCCATCGTGATGCCGGGGTGTGCGGTGGTAGTGAGCCCGCTCATCGCGCTGATGAAAGATCAGGTCGATGCGGCGCGAGCCAATGGTATTCGCGCGGCTTGTGTAAATAGCGCAGCCTCTATCGACGAACGTAAGGAAGCCGCGCGGGCTTATGCTGCCGGGGAACTTGACCTCCTTTACCTCGCTCCCGAGCGTCTCTGTCTTCCGGGATTTCTAGATCTCCTTCGACAATGTCCGACAGGGCAACCAAGTTTCTTTGCCATCGATGAAGCCCATTGTCTTTCCGAATGGGGACATGACTTTCGGCCGGATTACCTCTTCCTCGCCGAGCTCAAAAATCATTTCCCAGGGGTGCCCGTGGCGGCCTTTACCGCAACCGCGACGCATCAAGTGGCGGAGGATATCGAGCGTCATCTTAAACTAGGGGATGCGGTCAAGGTCCGGGCGTCGTTTGACCGGAAGAATCTCTATTATGAGGTAAGGGCGAAGAAGGATTGGCAGCGGCAGATCGTGACCTTCATCAAGGAGCGCGAGGGGCAATGCGGGATCATTTATCGCACCAGTCGCAAGTCGGTGGAATCCACCGCGGAGATGCTTCGACGCAATGGCATCGATGCGCAGGCTTATCATGCCGGGATGCAAAATGCCGAGCGCTCGGCAACGCAGGAAGCTTTTCTGCGAGACAACTGCCGCGTCATCGTGGCGACGGTCGCCTTCGGGATGGGGATCGACAAACCGGATGTGCGTTTCGTGATTCACGGCGACCTTCCGAAAAACATCGAGAGCTACTATCAGGAAACCGGGCGGGCGGGGCGCGATGGCGAGCCTTCTCACTGCCTCCTTCTTTATTCATCGGGCGACGGCTTCAAGATTCGTCGCTTCATCGATGAGATCGAGGATACCACGGAACGGGCACGCTCGCTGGACTTGCTCAAGTCGATGGAATCTTTCGGCTCCCAGCCGCAGTGTCGTCGGCGTGGGTTGCTCGGGTATTTTGGAGAAACTCTCGCCGAGAAAAATTGTGGCGGATGTGATTTTTGCGCCGGGAATTTTGAAATGAAGGATGCCACGCGCGATGCGCAGATACTTCTTTCCGCGATTGTTCGGAGTGGCGAGCGATTCGGGGCGGTGCATGTTTGCGATATCGTGGTGGGAGCGAACACGCAGAAAATCCGCGAGATGGGGCATGATCAACTCAAGACCTACGGCGCGGGAAAAGATCGTCCGAAGGCCCGCTGGCGCTTCCTTTTTGACACCCTCGTGAGTGAGCAGGTGCTCACAATTCCACCGGGAGATTATGCCATCCCAAAGCTCACCCAGCGGGCTTTGGAAATCATGCGAGGGAAGGAGGCCTTTGAAATCCAACAGGATCAGCGAGTCGAGCCCGAGAAGGGTGACCGCAGCCGAGCTGTCGAGGAGGATTTTCCATACGATCCAGAGCTTTTCGAACATCTCCGCGCTTTACGCAAAACCATTGCTGATGAAAAATCAGTGCCACCTTTTGTGGTAGCGAGCGACCGCACCTTACGCCAAATGACCGCGCTCATGCCGGAATCTCGTGAGGGATTTCTCGCGCTCCATGGCATGGGGCAGGAGAAATTTGAGAAATTTGGAGAGGCCGTCCTCACCGGGTTGGGCAAATACCTCTCGGAGCACCCCGACGTGCGTGAGAAGAGGCTCGCCAAGCTCCCGACCTCGACCCACCCGATCTCCAAGATCAAGCGTCCGCTCAGTGATACTTATTATGTCACCTTGGAGCACCTGAAAGAGAACCTCACGGTAGAAGAAATTTCAGAAAAAAGAGCGCTTGGTGTCAGCACGATTGAGAATCATCTCGCCAAGCTTTTCGAGGAGGGCGAAGCGATCGAGCCTAGAAAATACGTGAACGAGACAGAAGAAGCGATCGTCAGGAAGTTGGTGAAAGAATTGGGCTGTGAAGCCTTGAAGCCAATCTATGAAGCCGCCGGGAAAAAGATTCGCTACGGCCAGATTCGCTTTATTCTTGCTCTAATAGCCACGGATCGAAATTAAGAAATCTCCTCTTTCTGAGCACAGAGGCCACCCCTTTAAATTTCACGAAACAGCACGACGTTTCCGCGTGATCCACGGGAACGGGAACGATCTCAACGAAGGCGACAAGCCCGTCTCTGTGATCAATCACTTGAAAGTGTAGATCGGACTTCATTTACTGGTGCACTCGGGATTTTAGTCAGGTCAAACGGCGTACTTTGGATGGCGCCGGGGGAGGCTCCGCGAATAGCTCCCGCGAACTTGACGCCTGCTTCCGCCAAGGCTAGAGTGTTAGGATGAAAAGGAAATTTTTCCTGATCGAACCACACCTACCACCACCAAGAAGTAATGAAACGATTGATGACCACTATAGTAGTGACACTGTCCCTTGTGACCAGTGCCCATGCCGACCAGTTCAAGGAGCGCGCCGCCAAGATCCAGACGTTCTACAACCAAGGGCTGATTGCTATGAAGACAGGCAAGATGGACGTCGCCAAGAGCTCGTTCAACCAAGTTCTCAAGCTCCAGCCCGGTCACGGCCCGGCGAAGTATCAGCTTTCCCGACTGGATGTCGTGGGGCAGGATTTTAAACTTCAGCAGCGCAAGGCGAAGTTTAAAACAACCAAACTCAAGGAGGTTGATTTTCACGAAGCCACCTTAACGGAAGTCATCGAAGCCTTGAATGTGATGTCCAAGGAAGCAACCGATAAGAAATGGAGCCCCAACCTCATCATCCAGGACCCAAAAGGGAGACTGAAGGGGAAGGAGATCAATCTTAAGATGTCCAATGTTCCCGTTGGCGCTGTCCTCCAATACGTCATGGATATGACTGGAGGCATTATTCAATACGATGAATACGCTACCGTGATTCGCTCCAAGTAAGAGCCCTCACTTTTTTCGCGCCTTCAGGGCCAATTCATCTTATGAATTGGCCCATGAAGAAATGGACCTTCCAAGATCGGATTATTGCGCCCTCCCTCCTCGCTGCTGACTTCGGTCGGGTACGAGATGAGACCAGCCGCGCCATTAATTCCGGAGGCGATTGGCTGCACCTTGATGTTATGGATGGCCATTTCGTCGATAATATTTCCTTTGGACCCGCCATGATCCAAGCGGTGCATGAGACCAACGACATCTTTCTCGATGTCCACCTCATGATCACCCGACCCGATTATTTCCTCCCCCGCTTTGTCGAGGCAGGTGCCGATATGATCACCGTTCACGTTGAGCCCGAGTCCGATCACGATGTCTCAAAGACCCTCGCCGCCATTCGAGCGGCGGGCTGCCAGGCAGGCCTCGCGCTCAATCCCGCGACGCCATTTGAAGAGGTTGAACCTTACCTTGATCAGATCGACCTTCTCTTGGTAATGACCGTTGTTCCCGGATTTGGAGGGCAGTCGTTCATGGCGGAGGTCATGTCCAAGGTTGAGTCAGCCGTCGCCCTTCGCGAAAAATCCGGACTCTCCTACCACATTCAAGTCGACGGAGGCGTCGGCATTTCAACCGCCAAGACGGCAGCGAACGCTGGAGCAAATGTCATGGTGGCGGGCTCTTCCACCTTCTCTGCTGAGGACATGGGGGCCGCAATTCAGGCCATTCGTGAAGCCTGATCTTATTTGCGCCAGTCCTTCAGCTCTTTCAAGGCATTCGCCCGATGGCTGGACTGGTTTTTAACCTCAGCCCCCAGTTCCGCATAACTCTCTTCATGACCTTTGGGCATAAAGAGAGGATCATAGCCAAATCCTCCTGCACCCGTGGGCTCTTCAAGAATGCTTCCTTCAGCGGCACCAGAAAAATGAGCAATGACAGAGCCGTTCTCGGCTAACACGATCACACAACGGAAACGCGCCGTCCGGCTAGCCAATCCGGAAAGCTCATTGAGAAGCTTTTCGTTATTGAGGGCATCGTTTCCTTCTTCTCCTGCATATCGGGAAGAATAGACGCCTGGCGCGCCACTAAGAGCGTCTACTTCCAATCCAGAGTCGTCCGAGAGCACGAGCCCATCAACGATCCTACTGATCGCTACCGCCTTCAGGGTGGCATTCTCAAGGAAAGTCGACCCCGTCTCCTCCACTTCGGGGGGATCATTGACGACCGAGAGATCGCACACCTCATATTCGGTCAAAATTTCACGGATTTCTTCAACCTTATGAGCGTTTCGAGTCGCGACAATGAGACGTTTTTTCACACCCCGGAAATAGCAGTGGGGAAAACTTTTTCGATGAAATTGGAATAAAATGGCTTCGAATTACGCCTAATACCACGATGAAACACTTTAAACTAGTCGCCGCCCTCCTGATCACCTCCGCTACCTTTGCAACCGCAACAGTCAAGGGATGGACCACCGACTTTGAAGCCGCGAAGGCTCAGGCCAAGAAAGAAGGGAAAGCAATCCTCCTTGATTTCACCGGCTCCGATTGGTGCCCCCCCTGCCAGGCCCTTCACAAAGATGTCTTTTCCAAGAAAGCCTTCATCGATTCCGCTAAGGAGAACTTCGTTCTCGTGGAGCTCGACTACCCGCGCAAAAAGAAGCTCGATGAGGCGCTCAAAAAGCAAAACGTTGGCTTGGCCAAAAAATACAAGATCCGGTCCTACCCAACCGTGCTACTGGTCGATGCCAATGGCAAAGCCTTCAAGAAGGTGGAAGGCAATCCGAACTTCAACCTGAAGTCCTTCAACAAAATGCTCAAGACTGCGCTGAGTGCCAAGAAGTTCAGATAGAGCCCTCTTTCAATTTCCCTAACAATCTGTTGGGGAAAGAAGAGATACCTCGTCGCAGTTTTTCGGTGCTACTGTGACGGGGTTTTCTTTTTTAAGTCAGGGGTCTGAGACCGATGGTCGCCTCAACCTTATGAGAGGAATTCGGGTAGAGCATCGGTCTATCCAATCCCGCGTTCGTCGTTTCGATGCAGAGAAACTCGCGATAGTCCCGATCCGGCAAATCCTTAATTTTTTTGGATTTATTGACCCAAGGATTCCAAACCACCGTCGTGCGGGAGCCTGCCTTATCGATAAAGACAGACCGGTGCCGATCAAGATCGCGAATGAGCACGGAAGACATTGATTTATAAATGCGGTCGATCTCTTTATCGATGATCAGTGCCCCCTCTTGATAGACTTCCTCTGCATCTTCAGGGAGCAAGCAATCGACGTAGTGGGAGCCTTTAAGACCCTCCACCATAATGCGATCGGTATCGCCAACCGACAGGTAAGTGTGGAGAGCCGTGGAGACTTTGACTGGCGTATCACCGGTATTTTTCATCTTCAGAACGACCCGTAGCTTGTCTCCAATGGTGATCGTGGCCGAAAGTTCGAAATCGTGAGGGAACATCTTCTTCGTCTCCTCATCAGAAGTGAGGGTGAAAATGAGCTTGGCCGAGCGACCATTACTTTCGGCCGACTCCAGCTTCCAGAACTTAGTTCGGACGAAGCCATGGGCGGGAAGACTCGGATCCGAGGGATGCTTATTGAACCAAGGCCAGCAAATGGGAATTCCACCGCGAATCGGCTTACTTGTGTCCATGATCGCCTTCGGGCTCATATAGAGAACCGGAGGGTGATCGGTGGGGGCCCATTTACAAACTTGGGCTCCAAAGGGGGAAATAGTGGCACTCGAAAGCTCGGTCTTTACTTCTATGAGCGGAAGAGCCGGCTCGATGTCATCGATTGAAAATTCCGGCGCATTGCCAAGAATTGCTTTAAGTTCGTCAATAGACTGTATCATGTCGTTAGGTGTTACCCTTGGGTTGCCACAGCTTAACTCAAAAAGGAACTAAAGAATCATCTTTCCTCATTCTTTATCTCCTTGAGACACGAACGACCTGCCCTTTGTTCACCGAAACTAGGCCTGACTCACGCAGGAAGAAATGGCGCAAGCGCAAAGAAAAAACCGCAACCTTGAAAACAGGGCCGCGGGTTTTAGAAAATGGGTCGTCACTCCTTACGGGACGAGCACCTTCATGGTAGGAATGGTGCCGAGGTGCGGCTCACCTGTCCCATTCTGAGCGGTCAAACCGAGGGTGAGGAAGTAGGCAATTTTTCCCATAAGTCTTTTGCGTCTTGAGCGCTTCGGTAAGCGAAGCAAACCAAGGGACAGGTTGTCGAGGGAGGATCCCCCTTTCCTGATGATTTTCTAGGCGATGGTGAGGACCTGTTTCACGATGCGCGCAGCATTGGGAAGCTGATCGGCCTCCACGTGTGGCGAGTAGATTGCAGGAGCATCGATGGTGCAGACCCGCTTGATCGGGGCATCGAGGTAATCGAAAGCATATTCCTGAATCAAGGTCGCGATCTGAGCGGAGACTCCACAGAAAGGCTTCGATTCATCGACGAGAACAGCCTTATTGGTCTTCTTCACTGAATCGATAATGGCGTCCTGATCGAGCGGACGAATCGAACGAAGGTCGACGACTTCGGCATTGATGCCGTGCTCGTTCTGAAGGATCTCGGCGGCCTCTAGGCAACGGAGCACACTGGCTCCGTGGGCGATCAGGGAAATATCACTGCCCTCGCGTTTGATGTCGGCCTTACCAAGAGGAATAGTGAAATCACCATCGGCCGGGTCAGGCACATGGGCCTTCATGCCATAAAGAGTGGTGTTTTCCATGACGTAGACGGGGTCATTGTCACGGATTGCCGTTTTCATGAGCCCCTTCGCATCAGCAGGAGTTGCGGGTGAGCAAACCTTGAGACCAGGGAACGCCGCAAAAAGGCCTTCAGGGGTGTGCGAGTGGGTCGCGCCCACACTGGTTCCGCCGTTGGCAGGGCCACGCATCACGATGGGGACATTGATGAGCCCTCCGGACATGTAGCGGCAGCAAGCCGCGTTGTTGACGAGTTGGTCAAAAGCCACTGAATGGAAGGACCAAAACATGAGCTCCATCACCGGGCGAACGCCGAGCATGGAGGCACCGATTCCCATGCCGATAAAGCCGGCTTCAGAAATGGGGGTATCGACGACTCGCTTGTCGCCCCACTTTTCCCAGAGACCTTTGGTGACTTTGTAGGCTCCATTGTACTGAGCGACTTCTTCGCCCATGATGACGACATTTTCATCGCGTGCGAGCTCTTCGTCGAAGGCTTCGTTGAGGGCGTCCCGGTATTCGATTTCGCGCATGGTATTAAAAAGGGTAGGAAATTAATCGTTGAAGAAGTAGCGGCCAATTTTTGAAGCCTCGGTGTTGTTGTCGGTCTCCCAGTAGACATCCTCGGTGATGCTTTCAACTGTAGGAGCAGGTGACTCTTCGGCGAACTTAACAGCGGAATCGGCTTCAAGTTTTCCTTCTGTATCGATTTGCTTAGCACTTTCCTCGGTAAGGAGATTCTCTTGAATCAGGCGCTGTCGCCAAAGATTGAGCGGGTCGTGATTATCCTTATAGCTCTGGATTTCCTCGGGAGAACGATACTTTTTATGAGCAGAGTCAGCGATCGAGTGACCTTGATAGCGATAAGTTTGAATCTCAAGAACCGTTGGGCGAGACTCGTTTCGAGCGCGCTCCATGGCAATATGTACCTTGGCTCGGACTTCGTAAAGATCTGAGCCGTTCGCAAGATCCCAGTCGATGTCGTAGCCTTCAGCACGCTGAGCGAGACAGTCCTTGAAGGCACTGGACCGGGCTTGGGAGGTTCCCATTGA
>Ga0308005_10000493_pt1 | contig 14399 bp, 11 predicted proteins | sample Neamet67_FD_203142 | JGI IMG/M metagenome (GOLD analysis project Ga0308005, IMG submission 203142) | Marine microbial communities from water near the shore, Antarctic Ocean - #67 | ecosystem: Environmental > Aquatic > Marine > Unclassified | place: Southern Ocean | collected 2014-06-07 | reverse complement strand
TCAGTGGTCTCGGCTTCAAGCAAAGCGACCTCACCCGCGATTGCAGCGAATTTTCCGGCGGCTGGCAGATGCGCATCGCGATGGCCAAGCTCTTCCTTTCCGAGCCCGAAGTCCTTCTCCTCGACGAGCCAACCAACCACCTCGACATCGGAGCCCAGCGCTTCATGGAGAACTATCTCCACTCTTATAAAGGCGCCATTATCCTCATTTCGCACGACCGCTCAATGATGGACGGTCTCACCACTCGCACCATCGCTTTCCACCACGGCCGCGCCGAGGAATTTACGGGAAACTACTCTTCCTACGAGACCCAACTCAAGGATCGACAGGACAACCTCCGGAAACAAAAGGTCAATCAGGACCGCGAGATCGCCAAAACCGAGCAGTTCATCAACCGCTTCCGCGCCCAAGCGAACAAAGCCTCCCAGGTCCAGTCCCGCATCAAGGCCCTCGCCAAGATCGAGCGCATCCAAATCGATGCCGTCGAATCATCAGTCGCCTTCCGCTTCCCCGATCCCCCCGCCTCGACCCATCTCGTGGCCAAGCTCGAAAGCGCCGCGCAAGTCTACCAACTGAAAAATGGCGAGGACCTCACCGTCTTCAAGAACCTCGATTTCGAAGTCACCCGCGGCGAAAAAATTGCCATCGTTGGACCCAACGGAGCTGGGAAATCCACCTTCTGCCGCATGATCACCGGCGAGGAAGATCCTTCCTCGGGCCTTCACGAACTCGGCCCCAAGTCGCTCCCCTCCTTCTTCAACCAAAACCACGCCGACGAACTCGATCCCACTCTCACCGTCTTGGAAACGATCGAGATGATCCAAACCCGCGGTGCCACCATGACGGCCCGCGATGTTCTCGGCTGCTTTCTTTTCAAAGGTGACGACGTCTTCAAAAAGGTCGGCGTCCTCAGTGGCGGAGAACGATCCCGTGTCGCCCTCGTCCGCATGCTGGTGCGCCCGGCCAACTTCCTGATCCTCGACGAACCCACCAACCACCTCGACATGAAGTCGCAGGACATCCTGCAAAAGGCGCTCATCGACTACCCCGGCACCCTCCTCATCGTTTCCCACAACCGGAACTTCCTCGATCCCATCGTCGGAAAGACCCTGGAATTCCGACCCGGCGAGGACCCCCGCCAGTTCGCCGGGAATCTCACCTACTACATCGAGAAAACCGATGAGGAAGACAGTAGCACCGACAGTAGCAGAGGCTCTCAGCCTCTGTCCCCTCAACCTAACCAGGCAAAGCCAAAGGGTCCTCAGCTGAATCCCAAAGAGCGCCGCAAGCGCGACGCCGCCATCCGCGAAAAGCGCAGCAAGATCCTCAAGCCCCTCCAAACAGATCTCGAAAAAACGGAGACCCTCATCAGCGAAATCGAGACAAGCCAAGCCACCTTAACCGAGCACATGGACTCACCCGACGTCATGGGTGATCCCGAAAAGCTCGCTGAATCGACTCGAGCCTACGCCAATCTCGCCGAAAAACTCGAGAAAGCCTACTCCAAGTGGACCGACCTCAGCGCCCAGATCGAAAAAGTCGAAGCCGAGCTCGAACAATAGCGCCACCATCCAGAGGACTCGGACCCCAGCCTGATCACCGAAATTTCTTTCAGTTGCATTCTCCAAAGAAAGACGGACCTTTTCCCTTAAATGGATCTTCTGGAAAAGAACATTGAAGCAGCAGAGGGACTCATCCCTATTGCTCACTTCGATGATCTCTCCGAGGCGCAGGAATATGTTCTCGTAATCCTCGCGATGAACCTCGACTGCCTCATCAAGGTCGATGAAGGGAAATATCTTCTCCACGCCGAAAGCGCCTTCGAACTGGCCGTCAGAGAAGAGTTCCGCCTCTATCAAGCCGAGCAAAAATACCACGTTCCCCCTCCCCAGATTCCCGTCTTTTCCTCAGGCTTTGACCTCTTCCTCGTCTGGGCAACCGTCCTCTTCTTCTGCTACAGCAGTCAGGTCGAATCACCTCTCGTCACCGAGCGCTTTGTCAATTCAGCCACCAAGGTCATCGGCGATGGCGAAATCTACCGCTCCTTCACCGCCCTCTTCCTCCACGGAAGCATGGAGCACTTGCTCAGCAATGTCGCCTTGGGCGGACTCTTCTGCATCCTCGTGGCCCACTCCCTCGGTCCTTGGACCGGCTGGGCCCTCATTTTCCTCAGCGGCTTCCTTGCAAACCTCGCCAATGCCGCCCTTCACTTCGGCACGCAATTCAGCTCCCTCGGCGCCTCAAGCGCTACTTTCGGCGCCCTCGGACTCCTCGTCGGCGTCGGACTTTATCAAGCCTGGCTTGCCCGCACCGTGCGAAGTGGCTTCCGCGTCCTCGCCCCCCTCGGCATTGGCCTCATGCTCTTCTCCATGTGGGGCATCGGCGATGGCTCGGGAAACATCGACGTCACCGCCCACCTCCTGGGCCTCGGCTTCGGAACCCTGATCGGCCTCCCCGCTTCTTGGTGGAAAAGCCGCCGTGCTCTGGCGTCAGCCTCTGCCTAGGTTCCTCCACCTCTTCCCAGTGGCATCGATCTGTGCCGAGTCACGGCGTTTCCTCAACCAAGGTCTCCAGAAAAAATCTGTGTCATCATCTTAAATCCGTTCAAATCTGTGTAAAAACTGCAGAACAGAGTGTTAAGACAATCATTACGTAAGTTTTTCAGTTTTGATATTGTCTCATCACCGAAAAACGTCGGCATATTGACACAGTTAGCGCAGAAAATTAAACTCAGCCAAAATTGGAAACGCCATTTTTCGAATTCTGCCAAGTCCGGCGAGAGAATCCCTTCGCAAGAATACAAGGTCACGCGTCCATGTTGGAGAGTGGTTTGGAGATTTCTACGCGAGCGTCGGCGAGCGTTGGCGGTCGATTACCAGTTCAGAGTGAAGACTGTATCCCCTATGACGTCCTTGAGGTGCTATCCTCTAAGCGTCTTTGGCATTCCCCTTGGAAAGTCATCGTGAAACTGGAGGCAGCAACGCCGAGAGCACTTCATCAGATAGAACCAGCGAGAGGTCGTGTATTCCAGGTTCGGCTATTGGGCAGATTTGAAAACTACAGACGGATAGAAGCTGAGGTAAATCTACGAATTGCCGAAGCAAAATCCAAAGCGTATGAGAAAAGAATTAGTGGAGCGATGCCCGGCATGTAGGACTGCCCATGAACATGAATCTTTGCACCCTCAACTAAACGCTAAGCTTCTCCCGAACCTCATCCGGGATCTCAACCGCCTTCATCGTGCTCAACCGCACGCACACCGAGGTCATCTCACCCGTCGCGCGCACCGTCTCGTCATCATTCACGCGGAACTCAAAGCAGTAACGAACCGACCGTGTTTTTACTTCATCGACTCGAACCGAAACCCGAATCAAATCACCAAACTTGATCGGCTTCTTAAAATCCGCCTGTGCATTGACCCGGGGCCATCCGATTTCTCCATCGTGCAGTTCAATCCCACGATCCCTCAAAAAGGCGTGTTCTGCCGATTCCATCCAGCGATAGAAGTTTGAAAAATGGGTAATCCCCGCGAGATCGGTTTCGTAAAACTCAACCGGACGTGACCATTCGAAAGCAGCACTCATTTCCCTGCCACCTTTCTGAAGAGTTGCTCGTATGACTCGCTCATTGCTCCGACATGATAACGATCTTCCACCGCTCGCCGACCCTTTTCTTCCATCTCTGATCGGCGCTCCTCATCGTCGAGGAGCTCCCGCCATCCCGCCGCCAAGGCCACCGGATCATTCGGCTCGACCAAAATCCCACATCCAGTCGGTTCCACGATCTCCGGAAACGCCGACGCTCTCGGCATCACCACCGGAACTCCGCAAGCCATTGCCTCGACCAAATAGAGCCCGAAGCCTTCTTGGTAAATCGCCGGCACTGAAAAAATCCTCAGTCGCTTCAGAAAAGCCACCTTCTCCTCCCGAGAAACATCACTCTGCCAACTAACTTCCCTCTCCAAGCCAGCCTCCGCCAACTCCTGCTTGAGTTCCTCAATAAATTCTTCATCCCCCCCGCCCACCGTCCCCGCGATCGCGAGCCGGGTCACAACCTCCGAATCCTTCCGCAGCTCGATAAAGGCCCGCACAAAAACACCCAGTCCCTTGTCCTCGTTCATGCGCGCAAAGTAGCCAATGACATCCTCCGTCTCACCCTCCTCATAGCCCTTCAAATCTACCCCATTCGGAATGATCTCCATCTCCCCACAACCCAGCCGCTCCCGCATCATTCCTGCATAAAAATCACTCGCCGACACCAGCGCATCCGACTGCGCAACACACCGCCCCATCTCCTCCCAGCACTTCGTCTTCCACGGCTCCGGTAGCCCATCCAAAAAGACATCCTCTCCTTGAAAAGCACACACCACCGGCGCCCCCAACCGCTTCTTAAGCTCGCCCGTCATGCCACTCAGCAGCGCATTTGATAGCAGAATTACATCCGGCTTCCCGTCCCGCTCCAGCCACTCTTCCAGCTTATCGATCTCTTTCCCCAGATGACTCTCTTCAAGCTTCAGCATCACATGCGTCATCTCTCCCTGCTCAGCCGCATCCGTGAGATGACTCCGTTTCGCCACCGCCCGGAGAAGCCCCCGACCATTAAAAAGGCGATCCACCCAAGCGGGCAGCCACCGGAAAAGGCGATACTTCTGCTGAAGGTAAACATTGATCCCTCCAAAAAATACCGGCGTCTCCCGATCACTCGGCGTCTTTTCCTCATCGAGCTGCAGCGGAAGATACATCGGTACCAAATGCGCGTCATGCCCCCGGGCCCGAAGCCCTTTCACCAAGGCATTATCCCGCATACAGGCGCCACAGTAGTAGCTCCCGGTTCCAGCCGTCAGAATCGTAATTTTCACCGCTAAACTGTTTTCGGGTCCGGGTGGAGATAGCCTTCTCGATAAGGACGCGCCAGAAGGGCATTCGCCTCATCATCGTCCTTCACCTTCCCGGCCGCGATGTCCCAGTGCAGCGTCCGATCCAAATCCATCGCTTGGTTCGCAAGGATGCACGAAGCAGAGGAAATGTGACCTTGTTCGATATCGGCTATCGGCTTTCCTCGATCCTGAATCCTGGCAAGGAAGTCCTTCATGTGGCCACGGATGGCCGGCCCGATATTCGTTCCAACATCCGGGTCGCTGATGTCGTGCGGAAAACGATCAGACTCGTTGAGAGCCTCCTTTTTGATCGTTTCTCCATTTCGATGAGGAACAAACTCATAGCGATGAACATCAGCCTTCAATGTCCCCTTCGTCCCGTAAATAATCATCGACCACGGATACTCCTTATCGGGAGCCGATCCCCAGGACCGGTGCTGCCAAACAACCTGCAGTTTCCCAAAGTCAAAGGTCGCGGTCTGCGTGTCGCTGATGTTCGCGATGCTCTCGGTATCCACCAAAATCCCACCAGCGGATGAGACGCTTTCGGGCCAGCCCAAGCCGAGCATCCAACGGGTCGCATCCAGCATGTGCACGCACATGTCGCCCACAATCCCGTTTCCGTATTCCATGAACGAGCGCCACCCCTTCGGATGAACGATCTTGTTGTAGGAGCGCATCGGAGCGGGACCGGTCCAGAGATCCCAATCAAGATGATCAGGCACCGCCGCTACTGCATCCGCCGGCTTCATTTTCTTTCGCATGTGATAGTAACAGCAGATCTCGACATGTGCGACATCTCCAAGGAGCCCGGCATCGATAATATTTTTCTTCGCCTCGATCAAGTGAGGCGTGCTCCGCCGCTGCGTCCCCACTTGCACCACCTTCTTGTATTTCCGGGCCGCCGCCAGCATCGCCTGGCTTTCCACAACATCACAACCAGTCGGCTTCTGCACAAAGACATCCGCTCCGGCTTTCACGGCATCGATCATCGAAAGCGCGTGCCAGTGATCCGGCGTTCCCACTAAAATGATGTCGAACTTCTCATTCGCGAGCATTTTTCGGTAGTCCTTAAAAGTCTGTGGCTTCTTCTTCGAAACCTGCCGCTGCCCCACGATCTCCGCCGCTCCCTCCGCCATCTTAAAATCGACATCTGCAATCCCCACGACATTGACCGGAGCCACTTCGATGAGACGCATCAGATCCGTCTTCCCATACCAACCCGACCCAATCAATCCCACCCGAGGCGTAAGATCAGAAAAATCGGCGGCATAGCCCGAGGTCACAGACGCCGCTATTCCCGCGGAGCCCAGATAGAAAAATTTACGACGATTCATTTCAGCGATTCTGACGACCTCCCCCACCACGCCAAGAACAAACCACCCCCAAAAAGGGGTCAGTTCGCACTCATCCCCCCCAACCAAAATCCGCGTCAATCGGCGGTTTAAAAAATTCCCCCATCATCTCTCAAGCCATCGCCTTCCCCGCAACCGACTTTCCATGAGGCAACTCCTCCGGAAGCTCCGCAAACTCAGACACCCGCTCAAAGAGCTCGGTGTAGTCATGATCAATGAGATCGCCGATAAGACAATCGGTCAACGAGTGATGCACTTCTTCGTATTTCATCACCACGTCCTTGAAACTGAAATTCTCGTCGTAAAAGGCATAGACGAGCTTCCTCATCCACTCGACCCCCTTACAAAGTCGTTCCCCGTAGGGCAAAAATTGTGCCGCGCTGGTATCCTTGTTTTCCAAGGCCGCCGCCACCGCATCAGCCCCCATCGCGCCACTCGTAAGTGCCAAATAAACCCCCGAGGAAAACACCGGATCCAAAAACGAAAAAGCATCACCAATCAAGATCAAGCCATCGGTCGCACAATGCTCCGCCCGATAAGAATATTCGCCCGCGACCCAGTATTTTCCAAACTGCTCGCCTTCCGAAAGATGCTCCTCGATCCACTTATTCTCCTTAATCTCGCGTTCGTAGATCTCCTTGAGATCACGTGAACCACGATACAAGTAGTCACGTTCCGCCACGATTCCCGTGCTCACAATATCGTCTTTTAAAGGAATATTCCAAAACCAACCCTTACCCTCAACGTAAGCAACAGTAGTCGCTCCTTCGTCGATACCCGGGTCACGCTTTGCTCCCTTGTAGTTGGTCCAAATAGCGATCTTGTTCAGCTTCGGATCCCGTTTCCGCCACTTCTTCTTCCGTTGAAAAATGGCATCACGACCTGAGGCATCCATCGTCATCGGTGCCCGAAGCTCAAAGCGACTTCCGTCGGCACTCTCGGCCTTCACTCCCACGATGAATCCGTCCTCTTCAATAAATCCGATCACCGTGACCCCTTCACGTACTTCGGCCCCGGCTTCCCGAGCCCGCTCCATCATCATGGTGTCGAAAGTTTCGCGATCCACTTGCCAGCTTTTGGAACGTGGATGATCGCTGTGCTTCGCAAAGTAAAACGGAGCCGAAACCTTCCCGTCGGGATTCACGAACTGCACGCTCTGCTTACTCTGAAAGCCCTTCTCATTCAGGCGGTCCACCATGCCAAGCCGCTCGATGGTATCGTAGCAATGCGGAATCAGCGACTCGCCCACGTGATAGCGCGGGAAATGCTCTTTCTCCAAAACAATGACTTTCTTCCCCTTCTCTTCAGCAAGGATTGTCGCCGCGGTGCATCCAGCAGGACCGGCACCGACAATAATAACGTCACAGTCGTAACTCAGGTTCGAGATCATGATTCTTCGTAAGGTAATATTTCCACAATGCGCGCCAACATTCGGCGATCGCCATCGAATAAGTTATTATAGCGCCCAAATAGAAATTTGCCACCCGCAGACGGAAAAAAATCAGGCGTGAATTTGCGGCTCTCAATCTGGAAGAACCCGGCGGGCTGACTGTGATAGTCCAAACCACTGTCGTTCAAGATCCCACCCAAGGGCTCCTTGCCGCTTAAGATCTTGTTCCTCAGTGACTCCTCGAAATGGTTCACTGCCACCTCGATCAAACCATACTCCACCGGCTTGGGCCCTGCCGATAGCAGCACCTCCCGCAAATAGGAATCCCCTTCCGAACGTTCTTGAAGAATCTTTAGAGAAATCTCCGCACCATGAAATCGAGCGAGCGTCGAAGTCATGTCCCGTTGATGAAACAGGAGATCCCGATAGGGCCGCTCCAGTTCATCGGACTCGATCCACTCGAATTCGACGCCGTGAAGCAGCGACTTCTTGCGCAAGTCGCTGATTTGCTCGGAGACCTCCATATTTAGACTAGTTGATCAGTCCGGTGTTCCGGCAGGAAAAAGTCATGTAGGATGTTATCGACGCAGAGAAGGCCATCGCGCTCGAGGAAAATCTTATTATCCGAAATCTTCAGCAGCCCCTCGCTTCTCAATTGCTCAAGCTCACCATTCCAGCGCGACAGAACATCAACGCCAAACTTCTGCTCAAAGTAACTACTCTCTACCTTCCCCAGCTTCATCTGCAGGATGAATTCGCGAATCATGCGCTGCTCCTTGTTCGTGCGAAAGCTCCGCTTCGTCGGCATCTGTCCCGCTCCGATCGCTTGCGTGTAGTCATCAATCTCGGTGAAGTTCTGATAGTGGACTCCTGCGGCATGGGAAAATGACGCCACTCCCAATCCCAAAAGATCTGCCCCGCCCCAGAGAGAATCGCGGTAGACAAACTTCGTCTTCTCCGGATTCTTCACCGCGGTGTAACCCGAGCTGATAGTATAACCCGCGCTCTCAAGAGCCGCGAAGGCTTCCTTCACCCAGCGCCGTTTCGTTTCCCAATCCGCCACGGGCGCGATCAGCTTCCCGTTGTCCTTCATCTCGCGATAAATGGTCGTGTTGTAGGGAATTTCCATCTGATAAATCGTCACGCTGTCAGGAGAGAGCTCGATCGTTTTCTCGATGTTACGCTGCCAGTTCTCCTCGGTCTCCTCGATCATCCCGGAGATGAGATCGATATTGATCTGATCAAAGCCTTCCGCCAGGGCGCGTTCGTAAGCCCGGCCCACCTCTTTCGAGCGATGCGCACGGCCATTGATTTCCAAAATGTGGTCGTCGAAGTTCTCGATCCCCAAGCTGAGTCGCGTCACCCCGATATCTTTAATCGCCGCCAGCTTCCCCGCATTCAGAGTTCCCGGTTCACACTCGAAGGCCACTTCCTGAGCTTCATCCCACGGCAAGATCGCCTTCATCCGGTCGGTCAAATCCACCAGCTGTTTCGCCGAGAGATAAGAAGGAGTCCCTCCCCCGAAGTAGACAAACTGCGGCTTCCGCCCCGCGATGAGTGGCTTGCGCGCCATCACCTCCAGCTCCTTCACCGTGCAATCGAGATAGTCTTTGATCTCGTCCGCGCTCTTATCGGTGTAAACCCGAAAATAGCAAAAATGGCAACGCCGACGGCAAAACGGAATGTGGTGGTAAAGCCCCAAAGGAACGCCCTCCTTCGAAGGCTGCGCATAGGTATCGTCGACCAGAGCGTTCTCATCCTCCGACCAAAACGAAAACGGTGGATAGTTCGAAATGAAATAATTCCCCGCCCGCGTCTCTTTCTTTTTTTCTGCCGAAGCTGCCATGTCAGTTATTAGTGCCAAATCTAGCCCACAATACACGGCGTAAAGTCACTTTTTTACACCGAATTAGAAACACCCCATCTTTGATTGTGATGCTGCCTGACGGTCTAAGGTCGGTTCTCGCAACCCCGATAACTCCAATCATCGAATCAATCTGTCCCTTGAGTTCAGGCTCGGAAAGAGCCTTTGGCAATTCGGCAAACATCTCCTTCAGTATGAATGGGAGGGCAAGTGGCCAAATCACAAGGTAGAGCACATCAGACGATCAAACCTCCTGATCCCACCCTTTATGGGCCTCGGGGAGGCTTATTGATCAGCTGAAGATCTCCTCAAGAATCAAAGCCTGAATCCGATCCTAAGCAGCACAGGCTCAAAAATTGAGCCTGTGCACCCACTGTCTTTCGCTTAGGGTAACATTCTAAAAATCTATGAGATCAATATTTTGCCTCCTTGGGCTTTTGGCCGTCCAACTTCTGCAAGCCAGGATTCCTTTTGAAGAAATCTGGATCGAAAACGTCGCTTACGAAGTCGCCTGCGATGAGCTCCAATGCCATCCCGAGAGCGGCCGGGTCGCTCACGCCACGAAGGTCCCCGATCAGGGGACTGCCACGAAAACTCTCGCGTTCGCCCAAGCGCTCGCGGTGCAGAGCAAAAATCGCTTTGACCTAGTCATCTACCCGAAAGGAAAAAAACGAAGCAAGGCGAACCGACGCGTCCTCACCCGACGCATTCTGGTGGCCCTGGAAGCCGTTGCCGCCTCTGATGCCATCGCCGATTCCGCGGGCGCGACGTCTTCGACCATTCCCGAATTTGCGCCCAACTATCTCATCCTGGAATTCGCGAACTCAGGAGACTCTCTCGCCCTTCTCAAGAGGGTCCGTGAGACCGCTGGCGTATATAGCGCCCAACCGCTACTCGCAAAATCCCGAAAGAAGCGCTTGGTCCCGAATGATCCGCGCTACGCCCACAGCGGTTCGAACCCTCGCTATCAGTGGCACTTAAACAACACGGGACAAAATGGCGCCGCTGCCGGAATCGACGTCAACATCACGACTGTTTGGGACACTTATCAAGGGAGTGGCATCTTAGTGGGCATCGTCGATGACGGCCTGGAAACATCGCACCCAGATCTCAGTGCCAACACCAACACCGCGATCGACCATGATTGGAATGACGCCACGCCGGACGACCCGACTCCTTTCAATACCATCGATGACCACGGAACCGCCTGTGCCGGCGTCGCTGCAGGTCGCGGAAACAATAGCATCGGCGGAACCGGCGCAGCTCCCCAAGCGACCCTCGTCGGGCTTCGCTTAATCGCGGGAGATGTCAGCGATGCCGAGGAAGCAGAAGCGATAAGCTGGCGTAACGATCTCATCTCAATTAAAAGCAACAGCTGGGGACCCTTCGATGATCAAGGCACGCTTGATGCACCCGGACCTCTGGTGAAAGCCGCCTTCAAGAGCTCCGTTGAGAGTGGCCGCAGCGGGCTTGGCACGGTCCATCTCTGGGCCGCCGGAAATGGCTACGCCAATGACAACGTGAACTACGATGCCTATGCTTCGTCGATCTATACGATCGCGATCGGCGCAGTCACCGACCGGGGCGAGCGCTCCGACTACTCGGAGCCCGGCGCTTCCAAGGTGGTTTCCGCTCCCTCCAATGGAGGTAGGCAAGGAATCACGACAACAACTTTGGTCGCAAGTGGCTCCTACACCGATAACTTCGGAGGCACCTCGTCGGCGACTCCCTTGGCGGCGGGAGTCTGCGCCTTGATTCTCGAAGCCAATCCAGCGCTTCGCTGGCGCGACTTTCAAGAAATCCTTATTCGCTCGGCCTTCAAGATCCGGCCTGCGAATTCCGGATGGAAAACCAACGCCGCCGGAATCGATTTCAACCACGAATTTGGCGCGGGAATGATCGATGCCCAAGCCGCCGTGACTCTCGCTACCAACTGGACCAACCTCTCCGATCAGGAAGAGGTTACCCTCGCCAGTGGACCCGTAAATCTCTCCATCCCGGACGATTCCAACAGCGGAACGAGCACCACCTTTGATCTCAGTTCCGCGCAAGCGCTGCGCGTTGAGCACGTCACCCTCACCGCCAACATCACTCACTCGCGACGTAGCCAGCTCACCCTCTCTCTCATCTCACCAAGCGGAACCGAGAGCTTCCTCACCATGCCGAACACGGGAACAGGCGCGAACTTTTCGGACTGGACGATGATGACCGTCCACAACTGGGGAGAGAACTCACAAGGAATTTGGACGCTCAAGGTGGTCGACAGTAGCTCGGGCCGAACCGGAACCTTGAGCAACGCCGAGATCAAGATCTTCGGTGCCCCCACCACCTCGATCACCGATCCCCCTTCTTTTTCCCACGCCGCTACCTCCTCCGGAACTGTTGAAGCTAATTTCAACTTTCAGGTCCTCGCAGATAAGGGCGCAAATTCTTTCACTGCTACCGACCTCCCTCCCGGTCTCACGATCAATCAAACAACGGGCTTGATCAGTGGCACTCCGACGACAGAGGGTGTCTTTTCGGTCGCACTCACCGCCTCCAACGCCATCGGGACGAGTAACGGCGCGGTCAAAATTTCCATCGAAGCCCGTATTCCCACCCCTCCCGTCATTTCTGGTGCAACGAGCGCCTCCGGCATCAGAGAATTTCCCTTCAGCTATCAAATCGAATCAAGTCACTCGCCAACCTCTTACCAGGCGAACCCTCTACCTCCCGGCCTTACGCTCAACCCCGGCAGCGGTCTCATTTCCGGAAATCCCACGACCGTCGGTTCCACCTCGGTGACTCTCACCGCAAGTAATTCCGATGGCAGTGACAGTGCCTCGCTCTTGATCAACATTCAGGCTCCGGGGACCGGTCCCCTGGCCCAGGGACTGGATACCACTGGATTTATTTTTGAGACCTCTGGCACCGGTGAATGGTTCTTGGATACCGCGACCTCCGTCAATGGATCCGACTCGGTCGCTTCCTCGAACATCAGCAACGATGGGTTCGCTACTTTTTCTACGACAATCACCGGGCCGGGACTCTTTACTTTCGCATGGAAAGTCTCGAGCGAGGAAAGTTACGACTTCCTCAGCGTCTCGCTTGACAGCAATGAGCAAAACACCATCAGTGGAGATATCGACTGGACCGAAACGGCCTTTATCATTCCCGAGGGGGTCCACACCGTGAGTTGGACCTACGAGAAAGACTTCCTCGACAGCATTGGAGACGACAAGGGCTGGGTCGATCATCTGCGCTTCACTCCCGGTAATTTTTCAAGAACCTTGGGCCAAGCCCTCGACTACCCGGGCCTCGTTTGGACTAGCGGTGGAGACAAGCAATGGACCGGACAGGTTAATCTCAGCCAGGATGGTGAGGACTCCGCCCAAACTGGAAATATCAACGACAATGAGGACTCGGTCTTACAAGTCGAACTGGAGGGCCCGGGCACCTTTTCCTTCTACTACCGCGTGGACTCGGAGGAAGACTACGACTTCCTGCGCTTCACTTTGGATGGTACGGAACAGTTTGCCGCAAGTGGAGATGTTTCTTGGACTCAACGGATTGTCTCGATTCCAGACGGATCTCACATCCTGAGCTGGAGATACGAAAAAGATGAATTCGAGGTCGATGGGGCCGACTCGGCCTGGGTCGATCAGGTCCTATGGCAGCCCGACGAAATCAGTAGCTATCAGCAGTGGAGCAACTTGAATTTCTCTCTCGATGAGCAAGCCGACCCTGAATTAGGAATAGAATTAGCCGACGCAGATCGTGATGGTCAGGCGAATCTTTTGGAGTATGCCTTCGATACCGATCCTTGGACCACTGATCCACAAATCGGACCACAGGTGATCCGTGATGGCACTAACATCTCACTCGATTTCAGTATCGATTCAGCCAAAGACGACATCTCCTATCGTGCCGAGTCATCATCGAATATGAGCGATTGGAGCGAAATTCCCTCCACTCTTATTTCCGCAAGCGGCAGTATTCAGAATCGGCGCGTCACTCAAACTCAAAGCGAAGAGAGTCTCTTCCTCAGGATTGTCGTTTCGCAGACACCTTAGTTGACCTACAAAGCCGCCCGCTCGCGCACCATTTGGGTCAACAGGGAGCGAGCATCGCGCATGAGTGTCTCAAGCGGAAGATCGAGATCCTTCAGCGCAAGAGTTTGATCAAAAAGCGGCTTCGCTTCATCGGTGACTTGCCCCGCGATCCCGATGACCTTCTTGCCCGCCTTTCGTGCGAGAGCAGCGACACCCGCTGGTCCTTTTCCGTCGAGAGTCTGCTCGTCCAGCGATCCTTCCCCGGTGATGACGAGATCCACATCTGTAATCAGCTCCTCGAGCTTGAGCGCTTCCGAAACAAGCTCAAAACCACTCACCATTTCCGCGTCACAAAAATAACGCAGACCAAATCCAAGTCCTCCTGCAGCGCCCGCTCCCGGAATATTGGAATCACAATCTATCAGCGAAGCAACATGAGCCAGCGCCTTCTCCAATTCGGGAAGTTGATCCGGCTTGGCCCCTTTTTGAGGACCAAAAATAGAGGTCGCCCCTTGGGGACCAAGCAAAGGATTGGTCACATCACAGGCCACTGTGATGGGCGGCAGATCGATGCGACTCGATTGATCGATCTTTTTTATCTCCAAAAATGTAGCAGGAACTGGGAGCACCGGCTGCCCCTCGGAATTCTTAAAAACTACTCCAAGCGCTTCAGCCATCCCCACTCCCCCATCGTTAGTGGCAGAACCGCCGATCCCCACGAGAAGTCGCTTTGCACCATGCTGCTCGATCGCATGACGCATGAGCTCCCCCGTGCCATAGGTATTGCTAAAAAGAGGATCCTGCTCTGACTCTTCGATACGCCAAAGTCCGCTTGCGGCCGACATTTCAATCACCGCAGACCCATCCGGCAAAAGGGCATATT
>Ga0308005_10000491_pt1 | contig 14418 bp, 15 predicted proteins | sample Neamet67_FD_203142 | JGI IMG/M metagenome (GOLD analysis project Ga0308005, IMG submission 203142) | Marine microbial communities from water near the shore, Antarctic Ocean - #67 | ecosystem: Environmental > Aquatic > Marine > Unclassified | place: Southern Ocean | collected 2014-06-07 | reverse complement strand
GGAAGCTTATCGGCTCGTCCACGGGAAGCTTCCTGCAGGGTGGGAGAAAGTGGAGACGGTGGGTTTTTTCGCGGCGGCAAGTGAGGTGTCGACCGGGAAGGACACGCCGAGTGGGCATTGGGAACTGGCGGGAGTTCCTGCGACTTGGGATTGGGGCTATTTTCCCAAAGTGGAAGAATGTTTTCCAAGGGACTTGTTAGAGAAGATTTGGGAAGTGGGGGATTTGGAAGGATCGCTGGGGCATTGCCATGCGAGCGGCACGGAGGTGATCGAGCGACTTGGGGAGGAAAGTGTGCGCTCGGGGAAGCCCATTTTTTACACCTCAGCGGACTCGGTTTTTCAGATCGCGGCGCATGAGGAAGCCTTTGGCTTGGAGCGCTTGTTGGATCTTTGTGAAACGGTGCGCGAGTTGACGATCGAGATGAAGGTGTGTCGGGTGATTGCGCGGCCTTTTGTAGGAGAGTCTGGTGCTTTTGAGCGAACGGGAAATCGAAGAGACTACGCAGTGAGGCCGCCGAAACCGACGGTGCTGTTGCGCTTGGTGGATGACGGGAAGAAAGTGGCGGGAGTGGGAAAGATTGGTGACATTTTTGCGCATACCGGGATGTCGCTTGAACTCAAAGCAAGCGGGCATCCGATGCTTTGGAACCGGACTCGAGAGGCGTTGGAGGAAGCCGATTTGGTGATGACAAACTTTGTCGATTTCGACATGCTCTTCGGGCACCGCCGGGACCCGAAAGGATATGGCGAGGCCCTGGAGGAGTGGGATCGGGAGTTGGGTCACTTTTTAGCGGAGCGAGGAGACGACTTGATTGTAATCACCGCCGACCATGGAAACGATCCGACTTGGGAGGGGACTGATCACACCCGTGAGCGTGTTCCTGTCCTGATTCATGGTGTCGGAGCGGGAAATGGCGGGATTCGAGGGACTTTCGCGGATGTGGGGGCGACGATTGCGAAGTCCTTTGGGCTCAAGATGGACGAAGGGGAATCGATCTTGTAGGGTTCCGGCATGGCCACTCCCCATTTGGAAGCTCAGGAAGGCGAATTCGCCGAAACCGTGTTGATGCCGGGCGATCCGCTCCGGGCAAAATTTATCGCAGAGACTTTTCTCGATGAGGTGAAACAGGTGAACGGGGTGCGCAATATGCTCGGGTTTACCGGCACTTATCAAGGGATGCGAATTTCGGTGGTGGGAAGTGGCATGGGGATTCCTTCGATTTCGATTTATGCCAAAGAGTTGATCACGGATTATGGGGTGAAGAACCTCATCCGGGTTGGGAGCTGTGGAGCGGTTTCTACCAAAGTGAAAGTACGCGACGTTCTCATTGCAATGGGAGGCTGCACGGACAGCGGAGTGAATCGGGCGCGCTTTGGTGGGTATGATTTTGCGGCGATTGCCGACTATGATTTACTGGCCGCGCATGTGGAAGCGGCCAAGGAGCTGGGGGTGCCGGTGAAAGTGGGGAATATCTTTTCGGCCGATCTTTTTTACACACCCCAGCCGGAGATGTTTGATTGGATGGAGAAAATGGGCGTCTTGGGGGTGGAGATGGAGGCGGCGGGGCTTTTTGGAGTGTGCGCGGAATTTGGAGCGCGAGGGATGGCGATCTGCACGGTGAGCGATCATATTCGCACGGGCGAGAGCACGACGAGTGAGGAGCGCGAAAAGAGCTTCACCGATATGATGAAAGTGGCCTTGGAAGCAGCGAGAAAGGTGGCTTCGAAATGACTGATCAAGAACTGCTAAAGATCGCGGCGCAGGCGAAGGAGCGGGCTTATGCTCCGTATTCGAAGTTTCTTGTCGGGGCGGCTCTGCTGGGAAAATCAGGAACGGTTTACGAGGGATGTAATGTTGAGAATGCTTCCTATGGGCTGACCAATTGTGCGGAACGGGTGGCGATCGGGGTGGCCATTTCTTCGGGTGAACGGGAGTTTGAGGCGATTGCCATTTCCGTGAAGGGTGGGGGGAGTCCTTGCGGCGCCTGTCGGCAGGTGCTCAACGAGTTTACCCCCAAGATGCGCGTTTTGATGGGAGATGAAGAAGGAAATTTGGTGAGGGAGAGATCGCTTGATCAGCTCCTTCCCGAAAGTTTCGGGCCTGACTCTCTTTAGTCCCTTAGGGGATTGGAGTCCGAAGAACGCGGTAAAAGCGAACTGGCCCTTTCGGGTCGGAGGTGTCGGTGTAAGTCACGTTCGAAGAAGAGGTGACATTATCGAATTTCGAATTGGGGAGAGTATCGAGCCAGTTATCGAGATCGGTGGAATACTGCACTTGATCGTCAAACCCGATTCCGGTGGACCAGCTGAAAGTGATTTCGTTGGGTTCGGCAAAGGAATGCGTGACGACAAAGGGGGGATTGGGCTCTTCGGTAGCGGAGCGGATCGAGAGGTCGGCGAGAAGGAGGAAATTGTCGCCGTAGCCAATAGGATTGTTGAAGCTTAGATCCCATTCAAAGGCGATAAAGCCGAAGTTGACTGGTTTGTCGGTAGCTGTGAATTGAGCATTTGCGAACAGGGGGTTGCCGCCGATGTCAGCGGACCAGGTGTTTGTTTCAAGATTGAGGGAGATGAATAAGTTGAAGAGTTCTCCAGCCATGAAATCGAGCTGGGTATCGAAGGTATTGTCGCCGTCGTGGCGCCAAATACCGAACTGAGAGTTCAGCGCATTGGGATCTTGATTGTCGAAGCGAATCCAAGCTAGAGGATCTCCAGTGGAGTTGTAAATGGTCAGGAGAAAATCGTCGCGGCGGTTGTTGGTGGAATCTTCAATTCCTAAGAGGGCATCGATTTCCACTTCCGGGACTCCGGTGGCGACGTGATCGTATCCTAGATTGAGCGCGACGAAGGTGAAGTCATCGGAAGGACGATTGAAGCCAATTGAAGCCGTTTGGAGAAGAGCGGGGATGAGTCCTGCGTCAATTGATTGGGCACCCGAGGAATTGTCGTTGGATGTCCATCCATCGGTGCCTGCCCATTGATTGTTTCCGGCAGGGAAGTCGTCGAAATCAGTCTCATACAGAAGATCTGCATGAACCAAGGGGCTGAGGAGCAGGAGAATGAGAGGGATTTTCACAGAGTAGGGGATTTTCTAGCGGGGGAAGGGGAGGCTCACAAGGGGCGAATTTCGAAAAACAAGCGCGAGTATGCGGGCACAAAAAAAGGTAGCCTTTTCAGGCTACCTTTCAACTTGATAGGGGGGCAGGCTAGGGGGGAGCAAGATTACTCGCCTCCTTCTTCACGGTGGCCTGGGCCACGGTTATGATCTTTTGGGCGGGAATTTCCGTTACCGTTACGTGGGCCGTCGTGACGACGGTGGGGGCGGAGACGTGCGTTGAATTCTTCGAGAGAAACGTCACCGCTTTCGTCCGCATCAAGGCGAGCGAAGATCGCTGCGATCATTTCTTCAGGAGCGTTCTCGAGGTGAGGAACTGCGGCAAGCTCTTCGAGGGAGAGGAGTCCATCGTCACCAGCGATTTCTGCGAACTTCTCAGCGCGCTTGGCTTCGATGGCAGCGCGGATTGCGTCGCGAGCTGCTTCACGCTCATCTTTGGAGATTTCTCCGTCACCATCGGTGTCGATTTCAGCACGGCGTGCTTCACGAGCTGCCTTGCGTGCTTCTTTGATTGCTTGACGCTCTTCTTCGTCAATTTGGCCGTCTTCGTTGACGTCATACTGGACGAGGAATTCTGGAAGGGTGCCGTCACCGAATGACTTGTCACCTGCTTGTGCGAAGGAAGCTCCTCCAAGGAAGGTTCCGATGACTAGGATTGATTTAAGTTTCATGGTTCTTTTTCTGAGGTTTTGAGAAAGTAATTTTTTCGATGGGGATCGTCGCTTTCATAGGGAGAGACGCGGGGAGATGGATCTTGGTTACAAAAAAGAGGATTTTTTTCGATTCCTTGTAAATTCAAGGGATTTCACGGTTCTTTTTGTGCAAGACTGATCCCTTGGTGAGGAAAAAGGGGACAGATTACTGTCGGAGGAGCTCGAAGAGATTTCCTTCGGAATGGGTCGAGGCTTCGCCGTCGACGGCTGCAGGTCCATCTGAGGAGGTAGTGACGCCCGCTTCAGAAGTGGGGTGGGCTGCTACGGCGACCATCTCACCGTTATCGATGGCGTCGTTGAGGTCATCCTCAAGTTGGCCGACCACGTCTTTCCACCAAGCCTCGTCGTCGATCGACGCTTCTGTAAGAGCATCTTGTTGATCGGAATCGAGCTCGGAATAAATGCTATCGTTGAGGGTGGAACCTACATTGACTCCTGGCAGAGGCTGGCCATTCACAAGGATCGCGGGGTGGGCTTGCTTGTGATGAGCGACGATCAGAGGGAAGATATCCCGACGTTGGTCATTGGTGAGGTCGTACTTTTCGGTGAGCTTATCGAGTTCGTTCCGGCTTTCTTGCCGAGTGCGGTTCACAATGGCATTTACCTTTTGCAAGTCAGCGTCAGTGAGATTCGAGATGGATGAGCTGGTGAGGCCGAGATCGTGACGGGAGGAATCCACGATCCGGGAGGAATTCGCTCTTGCGGCGCGGCCTCGCGATTGATCCAGATTTACTAATTTTCGTTCTGGAGCGTTTTGGGAGCTTGTAAACGGTTGATCGCCAGCGGCCTGATAGTAGTCGTCACTCTGGAGGAATGAGATCGAAAATGCCAAGGTCCCGGCGACAACAAGCATTGTAATACCGAGGGTAAATTGGGAGCGCGACATGGAAAATGGAGGTTAAAAGAAGAAAAAATGACTATTACCAATAGACTAAAAACGCGAATTGATGGCACGTTGCAAACTTTTTTGATCTTTTTTTATTTTCTCCTGCTGTTCTTCGTTCAGATGGGGCAGCAGGCGTTCGTGGAGTTCGAGGAGGTGGAGGTAGTAATCTCCGAAGGCCTGATCACGGCTGATCTGGATTTTTTCCGAGGTGATTTGGACTTCATTGGAGACGAGGTTTAGCTGCTCTTCGGTTAGCTTGAGTGACTTGCTGATGCGTAGCAGGGTGCTCTCTTCCCAGGAGGAGGCGTCTTCACCGGAACGACTGATAAGGGCTAGGGGCGCTGATTGATTCAGGCCTTCCTTCTTCCCGAGTAGGAAACCGACGCCATAACCGCAAAGGAAAATTGCGAGAAGTGCCATGAGAATGGTGAGGTAGTCGCGGAACTTGGGTTTCATGATGCGGCTGGGGAGACTGGAGGTTCGGGTAGGATGATGGGGCTCTGCGGTGGAGCGTCATCATGGAGGATAAAGAGAACGAAGAGAAAGACCAATCCTGCGGTGATGGCAGCGAGGAGGGACCATTTTCGCCATGTGAGAGTGAGCACGAGTTGATGCACAGTTGTGCGAAGATTCTTCACGCTAATGCGGGGCGGCTTTGGCTCCGGTTCCTCAGGGGAGGATTTTGAGGCATCGATAAGACGTTTCCAGGGATCTTCGGAGGAGTTCATCGCTTAGTGGTCAGGTTAGAGCTTTTTAAAGTGGTCGGTGAGCTTACGTCTTGCGCGCATCGCAGTGATTTTAACTTTCGAAGCACCCCATCCCGTATGATCGCAGATATCTTGTACGCTCTTTTCCTCGAGGTCGAGAAGGCGGATCACGATTTGCTCGCGGGGATTGAGGGTGGAAATGAGGCGATCGAGGAGTTCCCGCATTGCTTGGAGGCTTTCGGTTTGCTCGCTGGATTCGCCTGCGAGGGATTTTTCGATCAATTCCGCTTGGGATTCGCCGAGATCGGAAAAACTCACAAGGGGGCGCGCTTTGTGGCGTCGGAGCCAGTCGTAGCAAGTATTGATCGTGATGCGTGAGACCCAGTGTGAAAAAGGGCTACGAGAATCGTATTGATCGAGCTTAAGGAAGATCTTGGTGAAGGCATCTTGTGCCAAGTCATCGTGGTCCGAGGAGGCGCGGACCTGGTTTCGGATGATGCGATAAACTTGAGGCGTGAGGAGGTCGACAAGTTCACGCCAAGCGGACTCGTGTCCCTCCCTGATATTTTCGAGGAGGTCCCGGGGAATACCGCAGTCATCACCCATCAAAAGTTATTTAAATTTTGAACTTTTGAGGAAGTCATACCAGTCTTTTTCGAACTCTTCATCATCATCGTAGCCGAAGGATTCGAGGAGAAGCTCCTTGGTTGCCTCTTCTCCGTCGCGGACAGCGGCGACGAAGGCCTGATATTTTACGAGACGTTCTTCATTGCTGACCATGAAGTGGGTAAGGGCAAAAATGTAGCCCGATTCGTTAGGGGTGAGCATGGTGATTTTAGTGTCCATCACTCCCTGAAGGCTGACGCGCTTGTCTTTCTTGCAAAGCTTACGAATCACAGGTGGCCAGGCATCTTGTGGACCCAGGGTGCCGCCTTTGACTGTCTCCGCCTTGCCGTCTTCCGAGGCGTAATATTTGTCAAAATCGAGGTAGAGCACGCGGCATTTCTTGAAGACGAGATGCTCAAGATAGTAGCCCATTCCAGCGCCCATCCAGAAGGGCTGTTTCCCTGTGCGGGCCTGACCTTTGAGAAAGTTGGAACCGGCGATGTGGACAAAGATGGCTGATTTATCCTGCTCGTCACCGCGACCTGATGACAGGGCATCGGTCTTGCAGATGACCATAAAACGGTTGTGAGGATCGGCGTAGTTGCCGACTTGCTTGGTGAGGTTGACCTGATCGATGCTCCAGTTGTTTCTCTTGGCATCTGCTTGGACGACCTCATGAAAGGTGTTTCCGTCGGCCACCAGATAGACGGTGTATTTAAATTGCTCTCCTTTTGAGGGGTCATCGCCTCCGGGAGTTCGGAACTCCTTTTTTTCGAAGTCAGTGACAAGGGAAGGTAGGATCTCGTTCATTTCCTTCCAGACTCGCTTGGCTAACTTGCGCGCTGGATCGTGGTCGGTATGAAAGGAGCGAAGCATGAAATGATCGGTTTCTCTTTCCTTCCACTTGATGCTTGGGAAATGATCCGTTTGGCCGAAGGCAGGGAGCACTGAAGCAAGTGCGAAGAAGGAGACGAGAATCTTCATACGAAAACAGGATATGATTCCGGAGGGGAGGCGGCAATGCAGGATCTCACAAATTCTCAAAACCCTCATCAATTGGGCGACGCATCTGGGTGAGTCAAAGGCAGCGATATGATTGGGAAGCGACTTCCAAATTCCCCGATGGCGGGAGTGAGCATCAGCATAGTGCAAAAGATCACGCTGCAGTTGGCAGATCATATTTTCCGTGAGCGGGATTTTACCGGAGTGGGCAAAGAGTTTTTATGGGGTCTTCGGAAAAATATCCGTTTATGGTCCAATTCAATCCATTAATGTCCAATGAGTCGTTTTTTCTGTATTCTCTTTGCTTCAAAAAAACCGGGGCCTTTTTGGGGCTCCGGTTTTTAGAGAGAGGCTTTGTGACCGGGATGGTCACGCCACTGGCTTACTTGTGGTTCACGCGGGTGAACTGCTTGAGGCGGAGGCCGTTGAGGGCGATGAAGCCGGTGGCGTCGTTTTGATTGTAGGCTTCTTCCTGGCCGCCTTCCATCGTGGCGATGTCTTCGTCGTAGAGGCTGTTCGGGGAACGGCGTCCGGCGTTCATGATGTTGCCTTTGTAGAGCTTGAGGCGGACTTCGCCGTTGACCGTCTTTTGGGTCTCGGTAACGAGGGCCTGGAGGGCGTCGCGCTCGGGGGCGAACCAGAAGCCATTGTAGACGAGCTTGGCGTAGGTCGGAATGAGGCTATCGCGAAGGTGCTGGGCGTCGCGGTCGATGGTGAGGGTTTCGAGGTCCTGGTGGGCAGCCAAAAGAATGGTGCCGCCGGGGGTCTCGTAGATGCCGCGGCTTTTCATGCCGACGAAGCGGTTCTCGACGATGTCAACGCGGCCGATGCCGTGTCTGCCACCGAGGTGGTTGAGGAGGCGCATGACGCCGTAGGGAGTGAGGAGGGTGTAGCCGTCTTGCTCGCCCTTGACCTCGAAGTCAGCAAGCTCGCTAATGTAGCCGGAGAGGTTGTCGTTTTTAAGTCCGATGATCTCGCCTTTTTCGAAGAGGCACTGAAGATATTCGGGTTCATCTGGTGCGTCCTCGGGGGAGACGGAGAGGACATACATCTCCTTATCGGCGGGGGTGGTGCCATCATACCAGGTGTCCTCGAGCGCGCCGGCTTCGAAGGAGATGTGGAGGAGGTTCCGGTCCATGGAGTAGGGCTTGCTCTTGGAAGCCTGGACGTCGATGTCGTGCTTCTCACAATAGGCGATCATTTCGGCACGGCCGGGGAATTCCTCACGAAAAGAATCGTCACGCCATGGGGCGATCATTTTGATGTCAGGCGCGAGGGCATTGAGCGCGAGCTCGAAGCGGACTTGGTCGTTTCCTTTTCCGGTGGCGCCGTGGGCGATGGCGTCGGCGCCTTCGGCAAGGGCGACATCGAGCATGCCTTTGATGATACAAGGGCGGGCGATGGAGGTTCCGAGGAGGTAGCGGCCTTCGTAGACGGCGTTGGCCTGGAACATCGGGAAAATATAGTCGGCAGCGAACTCTTCCTTGAGGTCGCCGATGTAGCACTTGGAAGCGCCGGTCGCGAGGGCCTTGGCTTCCAGTCCATCGAGCTCCTCGCCTTGTCCGACGTCGGCACAGTAGGCGATAATTTCCGCGTTGTATTTCTCCTTGAGCCAGAGAAGGAGGACGGAGGTATCCAGCCCTCCGGAGTAAGCGACGACGATTTTCATGACGCCTGCGGAATAGGCGAGAATCGGGGGTTTGGCAAGACGGGTTGCTGTTTAAAAAGGGGTGTCGATGTCGTCGTCTGCTTCGTCCGCGCGGAGTCCCGCTTTTTGAAGGAAGGTGATGATGAAGTCGAGGCGCTGGCGGACTTCTCCGGTTTCCAAAAGGCGTTGTCGATCGTTGGGATCGTGGATGAACTGCTGGGCGATGGCGTCGGCCGAGGTAGCTGCGTCATCGGCGCGGTCGAGGATGTCGTGGACTTGATCGCTGACCTGGGTCGGAAATTTCTTGAGCGCCATGTCGACTGCGGCTCGGAGGAGAACGAGGTAGTCCTCTTCTTCATCGTCCGAAAGGGTGGTGTTTAGAAGGGGGCGGATGGCTGCGACCGGGTAGGGTTTTTCATCGAACCACTTGTCGAAATGGACTCGAAAGACGCCGTGAAGGACGAGGTTGGAGGTGCCATCGTCAGCTTCCCGCGAGGCTCGGATGAGCCCAATCGTGCCGACCTTGGCTGCGTGGTCTTCGGGATTGAATGAGTCGGCCCCCAGGAGATTTCCAACGCAGAAAAGGCAATCGCTTTCGAGCGCTTCCGTCACCATTTGGCGATAGCGGTCTTCGAAGATGTGCAGGGGCATGGCTCCGTGCGGAAAGAGCACGGTGTCGGGTAGCAGAATGACGCCGCATTTTTCGGGGATGGTGAGGGAGGACATGATGAGGCGCGGAGGTAGATTTTGACCACAGAATGAGCGGAAGGAGCAGAAGCTTGGTTGAGGGGGCTAGCGATTTGAATTGAGGATTCTTCGGATAGCACTTTGAAGTTGATTAGAAGTCCAAGTGGCAGGTCTGTGATCGCGAGGTAGCCTAGGATTTGGGCGTCATGAGCTTGCTTGAATGCGCTAACGACCTTTGTATCGACGATGATTTTTTCGACGACGAGATCAGGACGTAGTTTGCCAATGAAACGCTCTTTGTAGTGAACTGGATATTCGGGCTGTTGCTCAAAATTCATCCCACGCTTTGAGAGTTCGATACAGAGTGCATTTTCATAGAGCTTCTCATCAAGGCCAGTCTCAGCTCTTTCTGAACCTCGATGGCAGCACCAATGATCTGCTTAGACAGTTCAGAGTGACGATAATCCTCATCTTTATCAGAAAATCTCATCATCTAAGTTTCTGCTTCTTCCGCTCATTCTGTGGTTAGAAAAATCACGCATGCTCAAGAGCTTGATTGAGGTCGGCGAGGATGTCGTCGATGTGCTCGATGCCTACGGAGAGGCGGACGAGTTCGGGTTTGATGCCTCCCGCGAGTTGCTGTTCTGCGGTGAGCTGGGAGTGAGTTGTGGTTGCTGGATGGATCGCGAGCGACTTGGCATCTCCGAGGTTGGCGACGTGGGAGAACATTTCCAAAGAGTTGATGAACTTGGCTCCAGATTCGGCTCCACCTTTGATTCCGAAGACCACGACACTGCCACCTTTTCCGCGGAGATACTTTTGGTTCTTGGCAAACTCGGGGTCGTCTTCGAGACCCGGGAAGCGGACCCACTCGACTTGCGGGTGGTCCTTAAGATACTTGGCGACCGCGAGGGAGTTTTCGCAGTGACGGTCCATGCGGAGAGGAAGAGTTTCGATGCCCTGGAGGAATTGCCACGAGTTATCGGGCGAGATGCAGGCACCGAGATTCCGAAGTGGGCCGGTGCGCATGCGGAGAATGTAAGCCAGGGGAGCGAGCATCTCAGGGAGATCGTGTCCCCAGCGGAGGCCGTGGTAGGAACCATCGGGCTTGTCGAAGAGGGGGTGCTTGCCGCCAGTCCAGTCGAAACGGCCGGAGTCGATCACGATACCGCCAAGTCCGGTTCCGTGTCCGCCGAGCCACTTGGTGAGGGAGTGGACGACGATGTCGGCTCCGTGATTGAGGGGGTTGGTGAGGTAGGGCGTGGAGCAGGTGGCGTCGACAATGAGAGGAAGGCCGTGGGCCTTGGCGATCTCGCCGACGGCGTCGAGGTCGGTGACTTCGAGCGCGGGATTCGAGACGGTTTCGCAAAAAAGGGCGCGCGTTTTTTCATCGATCGCGTTGGCGAATTGCTGGGGATCCTGGGAGTCGACGAAGCGGACTTCGATCCCGAGAGCAGGAAGGATGTCCTTGAACTGGGTGTAGCTGCCGCCGTAGAGATTTTGGGCGGAGACGATGTTGTCGCCTGCTTCCGCGAGGTTGATGATGGAATTGAAAATGGCTGCGGTGCCGGAAGAGTGAGCCAGTCCCGCCATTTCGTGAGCGCCTTCGAGAAGGCAGATGCGCTTCTCGAGTACATCGGTGGTGGGATTCATGAGGCGGGTGTAAATATTACCCAACTCTTTAAGTGCAAATAAGTTAGAAGCGTGCTCAGTGTCCTTGAAAGTGAAGGCGGTCGTCCGATAGAGGGGGACAGCGCGGGAATGGGTTTCGGAATCAGGAGTGTGGCCACCGTGGAGGCAGAGGGTTTCGTGTTTCATGATGTAGGGATCATTAGCATCGATTTCGAGCCATGAAAAGCGATAGCTCTAGGTTGCGGGCGCAATTCTTTGAAAAAGGAGTGCGAGAAGAGCGAGTCCCGGGCCGATGACGAGGAGGGGGGCGAAGGCCATATTTCCTGTCAGGGTGCCTACGAGCGCGAAGGGGCCGATGAAGAGGTAATCGACAAGGGGAATGGCAGCGAGGGTGCGCGAGACAAACTGCCCAATGTCTTTCGTAAGCCTCACTTTCTTGACGCAGAAGGAAAGGACGGCGAGGAAAAGAATAAGGGCAGGGAGGGCAGGCGCTTGAACGAGAAGGAGCATCACCCCGGAGGTGAAAAGGGCGGGGGCCGAAAGAAAAATGACGGGTACGATTTTTTGTGCCGAGGTCGGAGACGGTGCCGATTCGTTTCGAGCCATCAGAGAAATCCCCAGGATGTAAGATCCCAAGCTCAGAGCCAGCAGGACCAGGCTCAAATAGAGCTGGGGATCCAGGGTGGTAAATTGTTTCCAAGTGAGAAAGCTGAAGGCGCAGGCGGGGTAAATTAAGGCCCGAGCTCCTGCCATGAAAAGAAAGCTGATCGGATGGACCTTGTGCCAGCGCGTGTAGGCAAGGATGCAGGCGACGATTCCCGCCGTAAAAACGGCGAAAGTAGTGGCAACCAGAAAACCGAGAGCCAGTCCGCCGATCAGGAGAGAAAAGGCGAGCGTCCCAATCGTCCCGCGTTTCCAACGTCCCGAGGGAATAGGTCGATCATCGCGATTCTCGGCATCATAGGCTGCATCATACCAGTCATTAAGGAAGCAGCCTCCCAGATAGAGACAGGAAAGGGACAAGGCGATCAGTCCGAATGAGGGCATCTCGTGCCCTTTAAAGCTTATCCAACCGAGAAACGTGCCCAAAAGCGCGTTCGACCACACCGTTGGGAGGTTCGCAAATCGACTCATCGCAAGGAGATCGACGAAGCGCTGGTAGGAAATCATCGGCGCGACTCTGCCCTCAGAAATGGCCCCCTGCAAGACCATCTCACGCCTCACTTGGCAAAGAACCCTTTCTCCTGTAAGTCTCCGCCCGTGGATACGCAATTACTCGTCGCTGACTTTGAAGATTGGCGCGAAACTGTCACTGAAGCGGTGGCACTTTTGGAACAGGGAGAAGTCGTCGCTTTGCCGACCGAGACCGTGTATGGCCTCGCGGCTTGTGCTTTTAATGCCGAGGCTGTCGCCAAGATCTTCGAGGTGAAAGAGCGGCCTTCGTTTGATCCCCTTATCGTCCATATTGGTCGGAAAAGTGATCTGGAAAAGGTGGCCGTTGTTCCCGAGGAGATTCGGGAGCTGGTTGATGAACTCATCGAAGCCCACTGGCCTGGTGCTCTTACCCTTGTTCTTCCCAAGCATGAGGATATCCCTGATCTCGTCACTAGTGGATTGCCCACCGTAGCGGTCCGCCTCAGTGCTCATGAAATCATGTGTGAAGTGGCTAAAGTCCACGGGCCAATCGCTGCGCCGAGCGCCAATCGCTACGGCCGCATCAGTCCGACCTCTGCGCAAGCGGTGATGGATGAACTCGGTGGTCGCATTCCATTGATCATCGATGGCGGAGCCTGCCGCGATGGACTCGAAAGCACGATCATCGCGCCCACGATGACTGAGAAGGGTCCCGTGTTGCGCCTTCTTCGGCCTGGTCCCGTTTCCAAGGAAGACCTTCGGCTCATCGCTAAAGTCGAGCGAGTCCGCAACAAGCCGGGTGCGACGGTGGAAGCTCCCGGGCAGAGGGCAAGCCACTATGCGCCTGCGACGCCTCTGATGATCGTGACGAAGCCGGGTGAATTTGTCCCCGAGGAGGGGAAGAAATACGGCCTTCTTACCTACCGCGGGTCTGGAGGAGCTTGTTTGATCGATCTTACTGATTGGACCGCCACTCAGACTCTCTCACCCGGAAAAGGAAAACTATCAGAAGCTGCCGTGCGCCTTTTTTACTGCCTGCGTCAACTTGACGCGGCGGGACTGGATCTCATCGTTGCCGAACCTGTCGCCAACACCGGAGTAGGAGTTGCGATCATGGATCGACTGAAGCGAGCCGCCGCGGCCCATTCTTAAAGGTAAAGATGATCGCTCGACTCCTGCTCTTAAGCCTCTTTTTTCAGGGAGCAATGGTGGCGCAGGTCCGCATGAAACTTGCTGATGGCTTCGACTTCCCAGTGGGGAAGCCAAACGCGGATGGCTACTACAAGGCGCGGGGCCTGCGACTGACCCCGCCCGTTCACTTCGGCGAAGACTGGAATGGTAATGGCGGGGGAGACTCCGATCTTCACGATCCCATCTACGCCGTGGGCGATGGCGTGGTCACGTTTGCGGCTGATGTGCGTGTTGGTTGGGGGCGCGTGATACTCATTCGTCATGCTTACCGCGATCTCGGGACCGGGCAGGTCAAGTTTGTCGACTCCCAGTATGGTCATCTACGGTCGATGCTGGTGAAAAAAGGGGATATGGTGAAGCGAGGTCAAAAAATCGCGACGATGGGAAATAATCGGGGCATGTATGCCGCTCATCTTCATTTCGAAATCCGCTACAATCTTAAGATCGGGATGTGGCGGGAGAGCATCGTAAAGTCTCGGGAAAACTGGGCCGATCCGACTCAATTTATTCGTAAATATCGTCGCCTAAAGAAAGAATGGCGGCCTGTGATTGTTCCTACTGGAACTTATCGCGAATACCGCGGGCACACCGGTCTTTGAAAGATTTTCTCATGTCCAAGCAAAAGCTCAAACTCGCCTTCACCGTGGTGCTCGTTATCATCGCGGTTTACCTCAAGCTGAAGGATTCCACGAAACCTTCCGATGGCACCCAGCGGACGGAAAACGGTGAACTCGTTAGTCAAGAAGACGAGAGGCAAGGGAAGTTCTTTGTCCTGCGTGACTGCGAATATATCGCGGACAAATACAACGATGGCGACAGTTTTAAAATCAAGACCCGTGACGGACGGGTGGTCGAGATTCGCATGTATTTTGTCGATGCTGCGGAGAGCAGGGATAAGCCCTACGCGGATCATCGGGCACGGGTCGCCAAGCAAGGGAACTATTTTGGAGGCTTAAACTATAAGACGACGCTCAAGCTGGGGCAAATAGCCAAGGACTTAGCCAAGGCCAACTTGCAGGGGAAGAACCTGACCGTCTACACCGCTTGGGAAGAGGTTTACGATAGCGGGCGCTACTTTGCCTACGTCGATGTCGATG
>Ga0308005_10000487_pt1 | contig 14475 bp, 17 predicted proteins | sample Neamet67_FD_203142 | JGI IMG/M metagenome (GOLD analysis project Ga0308005, IMG submission 203142) | Marine microbial communities from water near the shore, Antarctic Ocean - #67 | ecosystem: Environmental > Aquatic > Marine > Unclassified | place: Southern Ocean | collected 2014-06-07 | reverse complement strand
CCAAACAGAAGCGATACAGATATCAAGAGGACAACTACCAAGGTGTCAATGACAATTACCCGGACCTAGCAGGATTGGAGTCAGTGATACATGCCAACACAATTCCCATATCCGGAATCACGTTGGATCTAGAGCTAGAATGGGCCGCTGAGAACTACGTAGCTTACTTCTACATGGGGTCGGGCTATGAAACTAGCTCAGAGTACAAGGCCAATTACAGAGGCTTCGAATGGTGGACAGGCACTGAGTGGAGCACCAATAAAAAGTTATATAAGAGTTTGTGTAGAAGAGATTCTAAGACCGAGACTTTATCGGATGTCGCCAAGTGCCAGTCACTGATTCCCGATACTTTGTAGACCAGTTCTTGTAGTAATCCGATTTTCCCAATATGTCAGCGAACCGTTTAAGTTTGGTTCTGCTCTGTACCAACAGTAATGTGTACTTGCCTTGATTTAGTTTTACGTCTTTTACCTTTTCCACTAACTTGGGATGGTCTTCCATTATCAATAAGTCCTTGTGTGCATACGTACCATTTAATTGGTCTGCTAATTTCTGTGCATAGTGCGGAGTCCATCTCTTTGCATCTGCGATAATCACTAGAACATCTTTACGTTTGAAATCAAAATGATCTATGCTGGTCCATATGTTTGAATCAGGCTCCATGTCTGTTAGTTCTACGAAGTCTACCTTGCCTTGTAGTCTTGCCTGTTTGGCATATGGGCATGGTGGGTAGTCGGCAAACATTGGATGAGGGACTTCAACGAACTCTTTAACCCAACGGATAACTTCTTCCTTAGGATTACTCGCTGTCGTCTGTTTCGATTTCTTTTGGTTCTGTTTTTTCTGTGCTGTCATCATGTATGCCTTTTAATCTGTCAAGTGCTTCGTCTAACAGTTTTTCTTTGGTATCTAATTTAGCTTGAAGATCTGAGATTGTTTTGTTTTGGTCTCCTATCTTGTGTCCTAAACTCTGCACGTCACCTGTGGCGTGTTCCAATTTGATCAACACCTGTTTCAGTCGTGACTCTTTTGATTTAATTTTATCAAGAGCCTCGTCCCTGTCTTGTGTTAGATCAGTGATGGCGGATTTTAGTTCTTTGACTAGGTCTTTTTCAGACATACAGCTAATAATTATCCATATTTTGTAATACCATTATAGTATACTATATTTTAAAAGAAAGGTTGACCTGTTTTTTTGGTTGTTTCTAGGTTATCTTTAACCAGATTACCTATTATCTCACGTTCTTGTGGGCTCATTGCTGTGGCTTCATCATAACTAACGCCTCCACGCATGTACCAACATATTTTTAATAGGTCGTGTTTGATTTCTTTTGAAGAGTTCTCCATATCAGTTAATGTTTTAATGATATCAGAGTCCGATTGTGACAGCAACGTTATACGAAAAAATTTGCAGTATCGAATGTTATCGGCACATCGTATGTGGCCGGAGCACCTTTCTTGATCTGCTCTTCTGTTGCTTTTAATTTTAAAGGCTTAACTGCACCTTGTGTTCTTAACACAATTATTTTTGTTTCAATCTCTTTTATAAGTTTGGCATTTGCGTTATCCATAAATTCTTTTATCTGTGCAGGATCACTTACTGCTGTGCCATCTTGCATTGTTATTGTAGAAATGTTTTTTAGTAATATTGAACTGTTTAAATCTGTCAGTGCTTTAAAACTTTCGTTAAATCTTTTTGACTTGTCCTCATCTGGTAGTTCTGAATCTTGTACAGCACTATACATTTTTTGTTGTTGAAATGTTTGCTGTGAAGCTGTGGTCATGTCTTTGTATGTTAACGGTCTAACAGCAATTTTTAATCCGTCATCTAGCACAATCTCTGATTCTATGGTTGTACCTTTGATTTGATCTAGTACTGCTGGTAAATTTTGTGAGTGCGTAACCTTTTCATTTGCTCCCGGAACAGTAAAAGTAAAGTCCATTGTTTCGCCGTACGTGGCAATTCTGATAGCAATTAATAATGTGTCTAGATCGTAACTCTTAACTTGCCATGCATCTTTGATCTGAGGCACACAACTTTGTATAACTTCTACTACCCCTTCGCCATTCATCAGTGCATCTGGAGTTTTGAACCTAATCTCGTCCTTAGCTGTCATTGGTTGTATACCAATTTCACCTGATTGTGATGGTGTTAGTACATGTGGAGGGTATGATGCTCCTGATGGCAACGTCACATAAATGTTAGGTTGTCTAAAGTACTTGTTTAATGGGTTACTATTTTCAGTCATTTTTTATTCTATAAATATACACTAGTTGCGTATATATGTCAATATTTATGTGCGTATAAAAAGGGGCAAAATAAAGTCGTATGGCTAGTATAGAACAGATAATAAAAGACCTAGAAGATTTAGCCGGTAAAGGCGGAGTATCTGGTGGTAGTGGTGGTAGTGCTGATCGTAAGAAAGCGGCCGCATTTGCCAAAGAAGCCCTTAAAAACTCAAAAGAATTTAACAAACTAGACAAGAGAAGAATTGACCTAGAGATCAAAGCACTGAAGATAGCACAAGGTCAATACAAGTACGATCAAGACGAGTACAAAGTCATTGGCGAGTTAATTAAATCAAAAGAAAAATTAATTGTTTCTAATGAAAAATTAATAAGCGTAACCAAGAAAGTCGGTGAGTCATTTGTAGGACTAGGCAAAGCGGCTCTCAGAGGTTCGGGTAATATTAGTGATTTTACAGACAACATAGTTGGTTTAAAAACTGTTGGAAGAGCGTTAGACACAAACATCGAAACGTTTAGACAACTTTCACAGGTTGGTGGTAACTTTGGAAAAAGTATTGTTGATTTAAGGTTAGCGGCCAGAGATGCGGCATTGCCGTTGGACGACTTTGCCAAACTGGTTGCAAATAACTCACAGAATTTAGCGGCACTGTTTGGAAGCACAACACAAGGTGCAAAAGCGATTGCAAACCTTGGGCGTATCACTAGAGAAGTTGGAATAGAGCAATTAGCACCATTAGGATTTACCGTTGACGAAATAAACGACACACTATTATTAAACTTAGACTCTCAAAGAAGAACAGGAATTTTAAATCAGTTAACTGACAAGCAAAGAGTAAACAGTGCAATTAACTTTGCAGAAGAACTAGATAGACTGGCTAAACTTACAGGTCAACAGAGAGACGAACTAAGAAAACAAATCGAACAACAACAAGCCAATGAAAGATTCCAAGCATTCTTGCAAGGCGCAACAGATGAAGCACGTCAAAGACTTCAGGCATTTGCAGGAACAGTGGCAGGTATATCACCTGATCTAGCAGAAGGCTTCCAGGACTTGATTGCTAACGCAGGTGTTCCAGTAACTGAATCAGCACTGGCACTGGTACAAAACATTCCAGGTGCTAGAGATGTTGTAAATGATTTGATTTCTGGTGTAACAACTAGTGAACAAGCACTTGTTAAAATTAGAGATTTATCATCAGGTAGTGTTGATAAATTTAGACAAGCCACTGTTACCGGACAGGTAGAATTTTTAAGACTGCAAGGCGGAATTATAAATTTAGGTAGAAGAATAACAGACACAGGTTCTGTGATGAACGAACAAAACAAATCAGCTACAAGTCTAGTGCAAGGATTAACAACATTTGAACAAGCAACCAAAGTACTGTCAAGTCAGTTCCAATCAATTGAAACAAGTTTATTGCAATCTTTTGGCCCGGCACTGGGCGGATTTATGGGAATAGTACAAAGCACATTCGGAGCAGGTGGTTCAATTGCTACCATGTTAGCAAAAAGTCCAGCCACAACGGCTACTGTGTTAGCAGGAATACTAACAGGTAAATTCTTGTTTAACAAAGCGGGACAGATAGGAATAATTGCCGCAGGTACTGCCATAGGTACAGGCAGAGGCATGGGCGGAATATTAAAAAGTTTAGGCATGGGCAAACATGCAGGCAAAGTGGCAGGAGCCGCGAAATTTGGAGCCAGCAGAGCTGTACCAGGACTAGGTGCGGCAATAGGAGTTGGTTCAAGTTTATCCATGATGGCCAGCGATGACAAGGATACACAAAGACAAGGACAATTTGGATTAGGCGGTGCGGCGGCAGGAGCGGCCACTGGTGCACTTATTGGTTCAGTTGTTCCTGTTATAGGAACTTTAATAGGTGGATTAATAGGAGCAGGGTTAGGAGCCGCGGCAGGACAGTATGCAGGTGCTAAAGAATTTGGCGGCGGAATGGACGGCGGTAGACCATACCTGGTTGGAGAAAATGGACCAGAGATTGTTTCCACAAAATCCAACAGTACAGTATCAGCAAACAAGAATTTAGAAAGCACATTTAATACAAAAGGTTTGGAAAACAAGATGTCATCTATGATAAGTGAACTAAACTCAGCCAACAAGACCTTAACAAGTATGGTAAATGGCGTAAATACGCTTGTAGCAGTTGAAAGCAGAGCCTTAAAAGCAGTTGAAACGTCAGCTCGTAAGGATATGAATCAAGTAGGCATGGTTTAGGTTGCTCTAATGAATAAAACAGTATAATATATTACTATGGCTTGGAAAAAATACTTTAAAGACGCAAACATGTCTCCCATATCAGGGGAGAAGGTACCTAACTTTGCAAAAAGAAACTACTCATCATATCTACCTGATGTGTATACAGGACACCCTAACAGAGTTCAACGATACTTTCAGTATGACCAAATGGATTCAGACAGTGAAATCAATGCGGCACTGGACATCCTAGCAGAATTTTCAACACAAACAAATACAGAAAATGAAACACCATTTGATATTGTATTCAAAGACGAGACCACAGAACATGAAGTAAAACTTTTAAAGAAAGCACTTCAACAATGGACATTTGCTAACAAGCTAGGCAAAAGAATTTTTAGAATTTTTAGAAATGCATTAAAATACGGAGATTGTTTCTTTGTAAGAGACCCAGAAACAATGAAATGGTTGTATATCGACAATGCAAAAGTTGACAGAGTTGTTGTTAATGAATCAGAAGGTAAGAAACCTGAACAATATGTGATCAGAGACATCAATCCAAACTTACAAAGATTATCAGCTACACAAATTACACCAAATCAAACTTACGGTGGAGCAGGTGGCGGTGGAGCAGGTGCAGGTATGGGCGGTCAAGCATACGCCAACCAAGGTGCATCAAGTTCTATGTCAGGATATGCTGGCGGAAACGCAGGTGGTAGATTCTACAAAACAATGAATGCATACAACATTAATGCAGAACATGTTGTACATATGAGTATGTCAGATGGAATGGACAACTTATTTCCATTTGGACAATCAGTGTTAGAACAAGTTTTCAAAGTTTACAAACAAAAAGAACTACTAGAAGATGCAATTATCATTTACAGAGTTCAAAGAGCACCTGAAAGAAGAGTGTTCTATATAGATGTAGGAAATATGCCTACACACTTGGCCATGCAGTTCGTTGAGAGAGTTAAAAATGAGATCAACCAAAGAAGAATTCCAAGTACCTCAGGTGGACAGAACATGGTCGACGCAACTTACAACCCAATGTCAATAAATGAAGATTATTTCTTCCCACAGACAGCAGAAGGTAGAGGATCTAAAGTAGATACACTGCCAGGTGGTACTAACTTAGGAGAAATTGACGATTTAAGATTCTTCACAAACAAATTATTCAGAGGTTTGAGAATTCCAAGTTCATATTTGCCAACAGGTGCAGAAGATGGCGGACAAAGCTTCAATGATGGTAGAGTTGGAACTGCTTACATACAAGAATTAAGATTTAACAAGTACTGTGGTAGATTACAGTCAATGTTAAACCCAACATTTGACGAAGAGTTTAAATTATGGATCAAAGGCAAAGGTTACAACATCGATAACAGTATGTTTGAGCTTAAACTAAATCCACCACAAAACTTTGCGGCATACAGACAAACTGAAATGGACCAAAGTAGAGTAAACACATTCACAGCAGTTGCAGACTTACCGTATATGAGTAAAAGATTTGCACTAAAAAGATATTTAGGTTTAAGTGAAGAAGAGATGGCAAGAAATGCTGAACTATGGGCAGAAGAAAACAATGTACCACAGAAAAAATCTAGTAAAGCAAACCAATTAAGAGGCGGTGGAGTAACACAGTCGGGCATATCAAGTGACTTAGATCAGTTTGAAGAGCCAGTTGCAGATCCAGAAGCACCAGAACCAGGCGGAGCACAACCAGGAACACCAGGAACAACACCAGGTGGAGCCGCAGGTGGTGGGTCAGGCCAGGGTGGTAGCGGACAAGTTTAAGGTTAAATACGATTATGAAACTATTTGAATTCTTTCAATACACAGCAGACGGGTTTGAGCAAGACAAAACGTATGAACCTGAAAGTGATATCTCTGTAATGGATTCAACAGACACTAGAAAAACAAGATTAACATTAAAACAAATCAATTCAATGAGAATGGCATCAGAGGCCCACGATGCACAGCAAAAAGAAGAAGCAGTATTCACACAAAAGATGTATGGACAACCTGCAGGAACCGACGATCTAGCATTATAGCATGGCGGAAGTAGCTTTCGTATTAGGGAATGGTGAATCTCGAAAGGGCATAGAAATCAACGATCTAATGGAACAAGGCAAAGTGTATGCCTGCAACGGTGTATACAGAACACACACTCCGGATTATCTCGTAGCAGTGGATCCCAAGATGATGTTAGAGATTGCAGAAACTGATTATGTGTTACATAATAAAGTGTGGAGCAATTTTAATGTACAATATCAAAAAAACGAAAAGATAATGAACCATGTACAATGGTTTAAACCTAGTCTAGGTTGGTCTAGCGGTCCTACTGCATTAAAAATGGCTTGTGATCACGGACACAAGGACATTTATATACTTGGATTTGATTACAAAGGACACAAACAGGACGACAAAGGTAATTCTTTCAAGTTTAACAACCTATTCAAAGATACACGGAACTACAAACAAAGCAAAGACGAAGCAACGTTTTACGGCAACTGGATGAATCAAACCAAAAAATGTTTACAGGACTATCCAGATACACAGTTTCACAGAGTAATACCCACAGGATGGTTTCGCCCCAACGAGAATGAGTGGAACGGCAAGATAAATCATCCCTCAACTGAAGAATTTCTATCTAAGTTCGAGTTACAAATTAAAATCTAACAAAAATACACCTTTTACACCACTTTGGTACTGTTTTTGCATATTAGATGTAAATACAAACACTTATAAGTACAAATCGACAATAAACAAGGAGCACGTGTAATATGTCAAACAATAAATTTGAATCATTGTTAGAATTACTAATCAATGAAGAAAACGATAAAGCAGAAGCTTTATTCCACGAGATCGTAGTAGAAAAATCAAGAGATATCTACGAAAATTTAGCAGACGAAGAAGTAACTGCTGAAGCAAAAGAAGAATCAAAAGACGACGCTAAAGAAGAAGTTAAAGAAACTGAAGCATCAGAAGAAAAGAAAGTAGATGAAACTACTGACGAAGCTAAAGATGAAGAAGTTAAAGAAACTGAAGTTGCTAAAGACGAGAAAGTAGACGAAGTTGTTGAAATCGAAGACGAAGCTAACGAAGAAGAGTCAATCGAAGAAGTTGGTGGCGACGCTACTGACGATCTAGTTAAAGACATCACAGGCGACGAAGAAGGCGCTATGGCACCAGATGCAGACATGGACAAACCAGAAATGGATCCAGAAGCAGATGCAGAAGGCGATGTTGAAGACAGAGTTGTTGACTTAGAAGACGCTTTAGACGAACTAAAAGCAGAATTCGAAGCTATGATGGGCGGCGACAAATCCGGTGAAGAGAAAGAAGAAGAATCTTTAGCACCAGCTGTTGCACCTGAGTTAGCAGAAATTCCTATGGAAAGCAAAGAAGCAAAAGAAACTGTGAAAGAGTACAAAAATCCAGTTAAAGCGGACACTGCCGACCATTCAGACAACAAATCATCACCGGTAAACACCAATGTTAAATCAGCAGGTGGTACAACGGCGAACATAGCGAAAGGTTCTGCAGAAGAAAAAGGCAGACCAGCACCAACATCTGCAAAGATGACTGATGCTAACACTGAGCACAAAATGAAAGAAGTAAAAGTAGACCACAAAGATGGTTCTGATGCTTCCGGAAAGAAAAGCCCAGTAGCTTCAAAGTAATTGTTGTTTAAACAGGAGATCGAAGGATGACTTCATTGTACCTAAGAGAGAATCTAACTTTTAACGAAGCCAGAGTACAGATTTTGCACGAGAACGACGGCAAAGATTTGTACATGAAAGGTATCTGTATTCAAGGTGGGATTAAAAATGCTAATCAGAGAGTTTATCCAGTGCAGGAAATTGCGAAAGCAACTAAAACACTGAATGATCAGATTAGTTCAGGATACTCTGTATTAGGTGAAGTGGATCACCCAGATGATTTAAAGATTAATTTGGACCGTGTGTCCCACATGATTACAGAGATGTGGATGGACGGACCAAATGGATACGGTAAAATGAAAATTTTACCAACACCAATGGGCCAACTTGTCAAAACTATGTTGGAATCAGGTGTGAAACTAGGCGTATCAAGTAGAGGATCTGGAAACATGTCCGAGTACGGAAGCGGCGAAGTTTCAGACTTTGAGATCATCACAGTTGATGTTGTGGCTCAACCTTCGGCACCAGGTGCTTACCCCACGCCAATTTACGAACACCTAATGAATACAAAGGGTGGTAATATGGCAAAAGGTTTGGCGGCTGAAGTTAGAAATGATGCAAAAGCACAGAAGTTCCTCAAAGAGGCGTTAACAAACATAATAAAGGACCTAAAATAATGATTGATGCAATATCAAAATTGGTTGAGTCTGGAGCGATATCAGAAGATGTTCAAAAAGGCATCCAAGAAGCTTGGGATTCAAAAATCAAAGAAAACAAAGAAACAGTAGGTGCAGAATTAAGAGAAGAATTCGCAAAAAGATACGAGCATGACAAAGGAAACATGATCGAAGCTATCGATAAAATGATGGGCGAGAAATTATCTGAAGAGATCTCTAAATTCGTAGAAGACAGAAAAGCACTTGCACAAGAAAAAATATCCTACAAAGAAAACGTAGGAGCTCACTCTGCAAAATTAGAATCATTTATGCTTTCTAAATTATCAGAAGAGTTAAAAGAACTACACGGCGACAGAAAAGGTGTTCACGAAAACTTCAAGAAGATGGAAGAATTCGTAGTAGGCGCTCTTGCAAAAGAAATTCAAGAGTTCCACGAAGACAAAAAAGGCGTTGTGGAGACGAAAGTTAAACTAGTAGCCGAAGCCAAAAAACAAATGGCTAAGATGAAAGAAGCTTTCATAACAAGATCTGCTAAAGTTGTAGAGTCTGCAGTTAATACAAAACTTGCTCAAGAGTTAAAAGCTCTTAAGGAAGACATTAGTGCGGCTAGAGAAGTTAACTTTGGCAAGAAAATATTCGAAGCGTATGCAAGTGAATATCAGAATTCTTATTTAAATGAGAAATCTGAGACTAGCAAGTTGATGAAAGTAGTTGACGAAGCTACTCTAAAACTAGCAGATGCTGAGAAAGTCATCGAAGAAAAGAAAGCGGTGATTGAGTCGAAAAATGCTGAGTCCAAAAGACAAGCAGACTTGATGGAACGTAAGGAAAAGATGGCTGAGATGCTCAAACCATTGGGCAATGAAAAGAGTGAAGTAATGAGTCAATTGTTGGAATCAGTTTCAACAGCTAAACTTGAAGCTTCATTTAACAAGTATCTACCACACGTGATGTCTGATAAAGCAGTTAAAGAAACTACGAAAGTACTTTCTGAAGACAGCGGAAACAGAGCACAAAGGGAAGATGCTGACTTAACAAATATCCGTAAATTAGCGGGTATATAAACAACTAAACAAAAGGAAGATTACAAATGTCAGATATATTTGAATCAAAATGGGGCGAAACTAAAGCCGCTCTTACAGAAGGTTTAGCTGGTAACAAGAAGAAGACTATGGACGTTATCTTAGAGAACACAAAAAGATACCTTTCAGAACAATCTACAGCTGGTGCTACAAGTGCCGGTAACGTTGCTACGTTAAACAGAGTTATCCTACCAGTAATTAGACGGGTTATGCCGACTGTTATTGCAAACGAAATCGTTGGTGTACAACCGATGACTGGTCCCGTAGGACAAATTCACACACTAAGAATAAGATATGCGGATAACGTTTCTGGAAATACAACAGCAGGCGAAGAAGCACTATCTCCATTCAAAATTGCGAGAGCATACTCTGGAAATCAAACAGATGCAACTCCAAAAGCGGCTTCAACAGCTTCTTTAGAAGGAACACCTGGTAAGAGATTATCAATCCAGATCTTGAAACAACCGGTTGAAGCGAAGTCTAGAAAATTATCAGCTAGATGGACGTTTGAAGCGGCTCAAGATGCACAAGCACAACAAGGAATCGATGTAGAAGCAGAAATTATGGCGGCATTAGCTCAAGAAATTACTGCAGAAATCGACCAAGAAGTAATTGGTTCATTAAGAACATTAGCTGGAACGGCTTCTGAGACTTTTGACCAAGCGGCTGTATCTGGTACAGCTACTTTCGTTGGCGATGAACATGCCGCTTTGGCTGTTCTAGTTAACAGAGTTGCTAACCAAATAGCTACAAGAACAAGAAGAGGCGCTGGTAACTACGCAGTAGTATCACCAACAGCTTTAACTATTCTTCAGTCAGCAACTACTTCAGCATTTGCTAGATCAACAGAAGGTACATTTGAGTCACCAACAAATACTAAATTTGTAGGTACACTTAACGGTGCTATGAGAGTATACGTTGACGCATATGCATCAGACAGTACAGATGTACTTGTAGGTTACAAAGGAGCAAGTGAGGCAGACGCACCAGCGTTTTATTGTCCTTACATTCCTTTAATGTCTTCAGGTGTTGTACTAGATCCAGCTACTTTCGAACCAGTAGTAGGCTTCTTAACAAGATACGGTTATGTAGAGTTAACAAACACTGCATCATCTCTTGGTAACGCGGCAGATTACGTTGGAAAAGTTGCGATCACAAGTGCAAACTTAAAATTCAAATAAGCCCAGCTTATTTTATTTTCAATCAAGGGCGGCTTTATGTCGCCCTTTTTTGTGACTGAACTTTCTATTAACCACTCTTATTAAAAATTATTTTGGTGTTCATACACGTCGCAGACCAAATGTTGTAGTTTTATTCGCACACAAGACTTCTAAATAATTGCGAGTTTCGAAAGAAGCTTTTAATCAAAGGGAGGTCCAACAATGGATATCGCAATGAAAATAAAAGGATGGGCAAAAGCTCTTGCTGATGTAGGTGTTTCACTTATAGCATTAGGAATTGTTTTAGAAATCCTTTTCAAAGGGCAGAACGTTCCGTTCTGGCCAAACGTTTCTGTAATAGGAAACATACAAGGCATATTGCAAGGCTTTTCAGATCAAGGTCTGATAGGGTTAGTAGCAGTATGGATTTTATATCATATCTACAATAGAAAATAATATAGAACTTACATAACGTAACCTCGAAAGAGTGGTGTGTCTGCCTTTTTTTGGATTGTAGCACATCACTCTTTTTCTTTTTATACACACATAAAACAAAATATAAAATAATAAATACACATAGTTCAACATGTGCTTTTACATCTCGTAAAAGACTTATGCAGATAACAACTGCGTACCTAGGAGAACTAGGATTGGACTCCTTTAAAGGAGGAAACAAAATGGGAAGACCCTTAAAAAAAAGTAAAATGTCTGGTACAGGATACCACTCAGGTACTGAGCATCAGGCTAGCTTGGCAGGTAATATTGCTGTAACGGCTTATAGACCATCAGGTGGTTCAGTAGTTAATTCAACAGTTGCTTACGTTGTATCACAAAGAGGATCAAGTTTATTCAAGATTCACTTAGAAGATTCAACAGAAGCAGTTTATGAATTAAAAGCAGTTGCTCCAGGCTCACTAGCTAACACGTCAAATCAATTCTGTGTGCAGATGATATTAGATGACTCAACAGTCGCTTACGTAAGTAAGTTCTTTAATAACACAGTAAACTACGTTACAGCGGCAGGTGCCACAGGATCAGTGAAATACACACTAGGTGCTGAAGGATCAGACGAAGGTAAAGTAGCAGGACTTGGTTCAATAGACGTAAGATAATAGAACTATACGTGCTTTAAGGGGGAGTTTACACGCTTCCCCTTTTCAACATAAATAATAGCAAATGGCAAAGAATTTTAGAACATCAGGTGATTATAATATTACAGCAGGTGCCGGATCTGCAGGAAGTAACAGTATCATTCTAGATGCATCAACAATTAGAATTCCTGGTAACTTAACTGTTGAAGGAACTCAAACTACAATTAACTCAACTTCATTATCAATTGAAGATAAATTTTTAGAAGTTAACAGAAATAACTCAACAGCAGACACAGAAGATTCGGGAATATTTTTTAATAGAGGTACACAAGACGCCGCTCTATTTTATTGGGATGCCGTTGATAATGAATTCTTAGTAGGTACAACTTCAAACACAGCATCTGCAACAACAATTTCAAACATAACACTAGCAAATATAAAAGTTGCTACTGCACCAACACTTGCTAACCATGCCGCATCGAAATCATATGTTGATGGCCAGGCTACACTTAAAATAGCCGGTGATGACTCAACAGTGATCGGTGTTGCCGCGGGAGGCACGCTACAATTTTTAGGAACAGGCGGAATCAGCACAGCAAGTGCGGAGCCAGACACAATAACAATAGGCCTGGGTCGTGACCTATCAGGTATCACATCAATAACTAGTGATGCATCAAATGGTAATTTAGAATTAAAAGCAAATGGTACAGGACACGTTGTGATCAACGACACACTGACATTCTCAGGCATGGGTAGTGACCCATCAGCAACAACACAGACAAAAGTCTACAACAAAACAGCAGGCGGTGGAGGTACAGGACTGTACTTCAGGAACTCAAACATAGGTTCTGGGGCCGTAGGCGAACTGATAAGTAAGAGTAAGGCAACTGCATTAGCGATTGCACTAGGATAAAAATATGGCTATAACAAATTATCAAGTTGGAACAGGAACAGGCTCAGCGGCTTTCACAGCAGGGGCTGACACGGCAGTTACAGTTATGTACATCACAAATAAAACAGATGGCAACGGAACTGTTGACATATATGTTGTACCAAACGGTGCATCAGTGAGTGCTAACCATTTAGTGTACACGCAACTTTCGATACAGGCCAGAGACACATATGTGGTCGACACAGAAAAAATGATTTTAGAGACTGGAGCGAAAATTTATATCGCGGCACCGGACTCGGCGGCACAGTTCAATGCCACTATCTCAACCATAGGATTATAATAACCATGGGTAGACATGTTAAGAACCCAGAGATTACACAGGGATCTGCAATAAGCATTCCAACAGTTGCTACAACAGGAAGACCAACTGGGATCAACGGACAAATACTTTTTAACAAAACAACTAGCACACTACAAGCATATGTTGGATCAGCATGGTACAACATATCAAGTGCGGCGGCAGAAAAATCTTTAACTGTTGACAAATTCCAAGGTGACGGATCAACAACTGTGTTTGGTGCAGGTGAAGGTAACACATTAGATGGATCAACAATGGCAACGTTAAGTGTTGTGCCAACTGACGCAACTGACATGATTATATTTGTTGGAGGTATATATCAAATACCTACTACTAACTACACATACTCCGGTGGAAGAATAACTTTTGGTTCTCCAATTCCTGCCAATGACGGGACTAGTAATGGACACATTGTTACGATTATTCACAACTTGCACAAACTGGGCGAGTAAAACTTTTAAAAAACTTTGGGACTTTAAACTTTCTTTTATTAGAAAGTATCCAATCATATCTGCCTACATCGCATGGCTAGAAGGCATAGTCATAGGACTACTAATATATCATTATTTCTTTCAAGTAAGATTTAGTTGTTGTGTTGAACTAGGCTAATAGATCATTCCAAATGCTCGCCAGCTTCCGGGCTTACCGCCATTTGTACAAACCCAACCCACAGGTTGATTCAAAGCAGGCTTTTCATTCCATATCACAGAGCCAGTGTCCCATCTTCCTTCTTTGGGTGCTTGTTCTCCGGATGCAAAAGTTCTTTCAGCAAATTTAATATTTCCGTCTACGTGCAACGTTTCTTGAGGATACTTAACTCCGATCCCAACATTGCCATATACATTTAAATTAACAGGCTTGCCTGTTTCAGATCCAACAACTACATCACCGTTTGCTTTACAGGTAAGTCTTGCTGTATCATCTGTTCCAATAGCAAACGCAACGTGAGTATGTGTACCAACATATGCATTTGACTCGTGCATTCTTGTTATAATTTCATAACCACCAGAGTTAACTGAAAAATCTGCACTCGGTGCCATTGTGTTTACTCCAACTCTACCATCTGCAACATATAAAGTGTTTCTAACTTG
>Ga0308005_10000484_pt1 | contig 14565 bp, 12 predicted proteins | sample Neamet67_FD_203142 | JGI IMG/M metagenome (GOLD analysis project Ga0308005, IMG submission 203142) | Marine microbial communities from water near the shore, Antarctic Ocean - #67 | ecosystem: Environmental > Aquatic > Marine > Unclassified | place: Southern Ocean | collected 2014-06-07 | reverse complement strand
TCCCTGGAACCCGTGGATCGACTGCTCAAATTGGTGAAACCACCGTTGTCCTCACCGAAACCGGCCATCTTGTTTTTGGAAAAGCGACCGAAAAAGGTTTCACCGAAACCGGTCGTCATGAAGTCCTCACCAAACTCTGCTGGGCTCCTTTGGCAATTGGAGAAGGCAAATTCTTTGCCCGCACGAACAAGGGTCAGGCCATTTGTCTTGATCTAACCGAGCCGAAGTGATGATGGTTTTGATTTTCGCCTTCCCGCGTGTCTTTACATCCTGCGGTTAGGAAATGGTGCAGCACGACTGAAGGCACTCTCAAGCAATATAAGAAGATCGTAGGAACCTAATCATCTGAAGGTTCCTAGGAAATTCTCCCTTGCTACCGGTTTTCTTGATTCAGAAACCCTGGAAAACCAGAATTCATTTCAGTTGGTCCTGATCGAACTTTCGACACCGAAGACGATTTCTCAAATCAGGACTAATTTCCCTTACTCTAATTCCAAAACTGCCTTGCCAAAGGCCTTCCCCATCCGGTTGAACCAAATCGCGCTGCCTAGGTAGTGGTAGCCGTGATCCGAGCCTACTTTTTCCCATGCCGGAATGTCATCGCGCCAGGTGGGATAAACTTTCTCAGCCGCCTTATCGATGAGGACGTCGGTGTGAACCGCTTTCACCTTGGAAAGTTTTTTCTCCATCGAGATTTGCGCGTCTTGAATCACTTTCATCGCTCCACCTGGCTCTTTCGAACCATTTTGGCCCATCACCCCGATCACAAAAGGCAGTTCGGGTGTTTTAAATTCTTTCCGCACGTCCTTGATGAAGTGTTCCATGTTTGAGGCATATTCGGTCTCGGCACCGTTGTATTGATCATTCCATCCCTGAAACCAAACAAAGCCCGCGATCTCTGGAGTGGCTCCTTTCAGTGCTGGGAAGAGAGTTTCGTAGTTCTCAAGGGATTCACGGACCTCCTTGAGCATTTCCCGCCACGACACGCCATATCCGGCCTTGATGTCGTTCATCGTTGGGAGCGAATCGTTCTTCTTTCGTTTCCCGTTGTTCTTTTTGATACGTTCCTGTGCTTTTTCGAGTTCCTTCTGCAGTTTCTCCTCCGAAGGAAGTCCCGCCGCCGGTGAACGAAACTTTTGGTAAAGAGAATGGCCACCCCAGGCTGTCTTGATCAAAAGCACCGGTTCCTTGAAATGATCGCCCATCGTGTTGCCAAATTCCAGCTCCACCCCCGTCCGATCGCGCGATCCGTAGCCGATGGTGAGTTTCCCGTGGCGGTCGAGATATTTGATCAGGACATCATTCCGCTCGATCCACTTTCCGTCCTTTCGCAGATGGACAAAGTGTTCCATTGTTTCCGGCGCAGTTGACTGATATTCAAGGAGTTTATTCTGAGCCTTCCCCTCCATATTTGATTGACCGGCCAGAATAAAGACCTTGAAGGTGGTTTTGGCGGAGAGGGTGGAAATCAGTGTGATGAGAACGAGAGCGAAACGCATAGTGGTCCCTTTACGCCAAGGCCCCCTCTCCTATTTCAATCCCTGTCAATCAGTGGGCTTGGCTTTCTCCGGCTCCGCGATTAGACCGGAGGAACTGTGAGCGATTTTAAATCCCTCGGCATTCCCGCCGACCTTATCCAGGGCCTCGAGGAACTGGGCATCCACAAACCCACCCCGGTTCAGAAGGAATCCATTCCCTACCTCATGGAAAAGGGATTCGACTTCGTGGCCCAGGCCCAGACTGGCACTGGAAAAACCGCTGCTTTTGGGCTGCCTTTGCTCACCAAGATCGATCCCAAAAAGAAACAAATTCAAGTCCTCATCCTCGCCCCGACCCGCGAGCTTGCGAAACAAATTCACAAGGCCCTTTTCAAATTCACCAAGTATGCCGAAGAACGCATTTTCCTCGAAGTGGTTGCCGGGGGCGACAAAATCGAGGTCCAGATTTCCCGCCTCCAACGGCCCACCCACGTTCTTGTCGCCACTCCCGGACGCCTTTACGACCTCCTTCAGCGCAAGGCTGTCTCGCTTGATGCCGTGCAATACCTCATTCTTGATGAAGCCGACGAAATGCTCTCCATGGGTTTCAAGGATCAGATCAAAGAAGCCATCGATCTCACCAAAGCGCGCAAAGCCACCTGGCTCTTTTCCGCCACTTTCCCGAACGTCATCCGCGACCTCGTCAAGTTCTGCATGTCGCCCGACCCCAAAACGGTCAAAATCGACACCAAGAACGTCGTCAACCGTAACATCGACCACCGCTACGCCGTCTGTGTCAAAGAGGACAAGACCGACTTCATTGACGAATTCCTCCACCGTCAGGGCGATAAACGTGGCCTCATTTTTACCCGCACCAGAGATGGAGCTGATATCCTTGGGAAAAAGCTTAGCCACTCCGGCCACTCCGTTGGCGTTCTCCAGGGTGATCTCACCCAGCTTGAGCGTGACAAAGTGATGCGCGCCTTCAAAAAAGAACGCACCCAGTTCCTCGTCGCGACTGATGTCGCCGCCCGTGGTATCGATGTCGAAGGCCTCTCTTTCGTGGTCCATCACCAACTTCCTGAGCAGATCGACTACTACACTCACCGCAGCGGTCGCACCGCTCGGGCCGGTAAAAAAGGGACCTCGCTCGTCCTCATCGATCCGCGGGAAAAGAAAAAGCTCATGCAGTTCAGTCAGACCCTCGGCATCCACTTCGGACCGGCGTAAGAGGAAGGTTCTCCTGCGGAGCTTGGGCTTAAACGGTAGCCGCAGAACCAAGAACTTTCCTCCAATCGGGCGCGCCGAACGCCCCTTGATTGGCTGCGGAGTGGAGGGTTTGACCCCACGCGAGCAGGCCCTTAACATCCACAAGAATTATGAGAAGCGCTGTTCCCCGCATTTTGGTCATTGTACAAATGCTCGTATTTGTATGTCCGCTCGCGATGGCGGAAGGACAGTCCAACCCGCGTATGGATCTGCCGCCCCTAATTGAGTTCCTCGATGGCCGTAGCGTCAGGACACCGGGCGACTGGAAGGAACGACGGGCACAAATTCGCTCCCTGCTCACTCAAAACTTCATCGGGTCCTTTCCTTCCGAGACGCCACAGATTGCCGGGGCGGAGATTGTCTCAGATGAAATCCGGGAGGACGGTTCGAGGCGTAGGCGCCTTCGCGTTACTTTGACGACCCGCGGTCGGGCATCGTTCGAAATGGCGATCTGGGCTCCAAAAGGCGAAGGACCGTTTCCACTTCTGCTGACCGCGCCAAAAGATTACCAGTTGTTGTGGGCGGAAGACGCGCTGGCCCGCGGTTATGCGGTTTGCCTGTTTCCCGGTGTTGACAGCCACCACCGGGAAAAGAACTACCCAGGCTACGAAAAGGTTTGGGAGACCTTTCGCCACGAATATCCAAAAGCAAGTTGGACTGAAATCAGCGCCAAGGGTTGGCTGGCCAGTCGCTGTCTCGACTATCTGCTGAGCGAAGAGAGCGTTGTCCGAATCGAGTCGAAGCATATCGCAATCATCGGGTTCTCGCGCTACGGAAAGCAGGCCATGATCGCCGCGGCCTTCGATACCCGCATCGCCTGCGTCGTGGCCCGTAGTCCGGGTTCGCCGGCTTCCTCCCCCTACCGATTTACCAGCCGCAACAGCTTCGCCGAAGCGCCTGCTGACTTTCCCGGGCAATGGTTCCTGCCCTCGTTGCGGGAATTTCATGGTCGCGAACATGAATTGCCGATCGACGCGCACGGTTGGTACGCCTTGATTGCACCGCGACGGTGTCTGATTCATACGGCGCACAACGACGGATCAGAGCCGACCTTTGCCGCCGAAAAAGCGTATCTCGAAGGTCGAACCATTTATCGATTTCTCGAGGCGGAACAAAACTTACGAATTGATTATCGAGCGGGCGGTCATGGTTCGGTGGGTCCTGAACGCATTTCCGCTGCGGACCGCAAACGCAACCTCGATTGGATCGATCTTTCCTTTGGTCGTGGCTCGGTTCGTCCCGAAGAATTTCCCGAGAAACTGCTGCATGACTTTAATTGGGAAAGGTGGCGTGACCGGCAGGACGACGCCAGTTTGCGTGTCGACCAAAGCGCAGCAGTCCTCGACCGCTTGAACTGGGTGTTGGGCGAGACGCCGAAGTTGTTGCCCGAGATCGACCAACCGAAATTCCTCACGAAGGAGGAATCTGCCCTGATGACCCATGATCGCTGGATGCCCCCGGATGTCCGTCGAGTCCCCATCCGCTTTGGTGATGGCGTGCGCGGAAACCTGTATTTCAAGGCGGGGATCACAGTGCCTGCTCCGGTCGTAGTGTGGCTTCATCCCTATTCTTATCACAGTGGCTACAACGAAGGCTACGGAGTTCAAGGAACGACGGTTTACCATCGACTGGCCCAAGAGGGTTACGCCGTCATCGCCTATGACCAGTGTGGCTTCGGCTTGCGTCTTACCGAGGGGACGACATTTTACGATCGGCACCCTCGTTGGTCACGGCTCGGTCGCATGGTGTGGGACGCTCGGGCTGCCGTCCGTTTCGCGGTTGAGGGCAGGGGTGTTGCCCAGTCCGCGATTCCCCAATTGGATCCCGACCGGGTGTTTCTTCTCGGTTATTCAGCTGGCGCATTGACCGCGATGTATACGGCAGCGCTGGAGAGTCGGGTCGCTGGCACGGCTTGCTTTAGCGGCTGGACGCCGATGCGCCTTGGAACCAATCAACGGCTGTGGAAGTTGCACGCCCTGGCACCACGCCTTGGACTTTACCATGGCCGGGAAAGTGAGCTGCCGCTGGATTACGAGGACATTTTTCAACTCGTTGCGCGCAGGCCTTGCCTTTTGGTAACGCCCAAGCGCGACCGCTTCGCCGATCCTGACGCCATAGCCGAAACCATCCGGCGCTTGCGCGGGGAAAGGAACACGATTACCTGGTCTGCCCCGGATGACATCAACCGTTTCCAGGCCGACCAACACAAGATCTTTCTGGATTGGGTTCGCGCCGTTCCAGCGGCCTCAACTGAATGAAGAGCGTAAACAGTGTGTGCGAATAAGTTGCTGCCTTAAAAGACGCCTCTCCAAAGGTCGATGGTTGAGGATTGAAAGTACGAAAAACATCAGAGTTTGGCTGTTTTAGAGTGCATACTCTCTCGACATGGAGGGTTGCAATGCTGTGGGCGGCGCTTTGTTTCCACGGCCTCCGTGAGCGTAGTCGATAGCATCTTGGAAAAGAAAATCATAAAAAGTTCATCGAACCTTCACACAGAGTTCGCAATCGGATGGAATGATCTTCGACATGAAACATGAATTGGCGGGTGCAATCCATTCACTATTTACGGGACTCTTTCTTTTCCTCCTCGTTTTTGGACTTCCGCTCGCTTGGATTCTGAGGGATGGGCTTGGGCCCGAGTCTGTCGATTCTTCAGGTATGGACGCCGTAATCCGTTGTTTGAGCACCTACTTTATTGGACCGATTTTGGCTGTCTTGGCGATCATTGTAATTGGGACCAGAATGATTCTAAAGAATCGGAGGCCATCGGAATAGGAGAGAGCCCCGCGGCGTGTTTGCGGTCTCACGCTGTCACTCAGGACGTTGTTGGGCCGTATAATAGAGAAAGGATTCGGAGATGGCCGCAGAGTTTTGCGGTGTAGAGGGGAGGTTTTCAGGAAGTGAGTTTTTGATAGGCTTGAGTGAGGGCGTCGTCTCCGCCGACGTTGCCGGGGAAGATGATGTAGGCGAGGCCGGGGTGGCGGGTTTCATTTCCGATGGTCCAGACGGGGACGCCTAGGAGAATTTGGCCAAGAACCATGGCTTGCTTGACGCCGAGGGCATCGGTGGCGATGTCAGAGGAGGTGATGCCTCCTTTGGCAATGAGGAACTTGGGGCGGATTTTGATGGAGCGGACGATGGAGACAAGGGCTTGGGAGACGGTCCTGGGAATGACGAGGTTGTCTTCGCCATCAATGTGATCACGGGAGGTGAAGAGGACGACGGTCTTGCCAGAAGATAGAGCGGTTTGAATGTCCAACGCCGTGCCTTGAGTATCGAAGGTTGAATTGAGGAGGTCTGGGACGTTGAGTTCGATGGCGGTGATGTTGGGAAAGTTTTCGAGGAGGTGGTTAAGTTGTGTGGTAGTTTTTGGGACGTGGGAGCCAACGATGATGAGACCGCCGTTGGGGTTGGGGGCGAGGTCCTGCATTTGCCACGGGTCAAGAGGAGGTCTGCTTGTGATACCGCCGAGAGATTGGACGAAGGAGGCGGCGGAACGGATGATGAAACGACGTTTGTTCTGGTGGAGGGCGAGTGAGAGGGAGTCGAGATCTCTCAGGCAGGTCGCGTTGACGATACAAGTGGAGGAGTCGGGGAGGGAGGCGAGTTTTTCGACGACGTTTCCGCTACGGAGATCCTCGAGTGAGATGCTCTGGACATCGACTGGGGCTCCAGTTTTTTCGGCGATGTAGTCGGGAAGGTGAGAGTGGGAGAAGGGGAAGGTGTTGTCGTTTGCAAAAGGAGTTAGGTGGGCGGGAGTGGCGGTGTTGCCTTCGACAACGTAGTGGGTGTTGTCGACGGTGAGGCGACCGCCGGCTTCGAAGAAGGGAATGAAAAGAGTCGGGGCTTCGGGGATCCCGAGGGCGTCGCGGAGGATGTTTGTTTCGAGCGGGAAGTGGCCGCGGAGGGTGGAGTCGGAACGGGAGATGACGATGATGTCATCCGAGAATTCCTTGAGGATCTTGCCGAGATTTTGGTGGAGTTCGGTGGTTTCTTTGGCGGTGAGGGCGCGGGAGTTGGTGAGAAGAAAGAGGACGGGCGGGGCTTCATCGATGGCATCGCGGATGGAGTCAGCATCGAGGCGGGTGAGGACGGGGACGTCGAAGACGGTCTGGGTGCCGGTAGGATCATCGTCGAGGACGACGATGGTGCGTTCCGATGATTCCAGAGCTTCCCGGATGGATGGAAGGAGGTCGTCGGTGGGGATGGGAGGAAGGTTGGCGAGGAGGTCTTGATGGGTCATGCAAATCCGAGAGGTTCAGTGGAAGCTGGCTTCTTCGCTCATGAATGATGTCAGCTTGCGCCGTCGCGATGTGTCTAACAGGATCGGGGATGTTTCAAAAGCTTGATCACATTGCCATTGCAGGGAAGAACACAGAAGAGACACGCACTGTTTATCGAGACCCTTTGAGGCTTCCGGTTTTGCTGAGCAAAGTTCTGGATGAGGTGGGAGTGCGGTTGACTCATTTGGATAGGGGGAATGTGTAGTTGCAGTTGGTGGAATCCCTGAGTGAGGAGCCTCCGATTGCGAAGTTTATCGAGGTCCGGGGCGAGGGAATGCATCTGAGTCCCGACGGAACGACGGAAGCCCTTGGCTCCAAAGAAAGATATCAAGTCGGAAAGCTCAACTAGTTTAAGTCGCGGACCCGGTTATCGAAGCCGATGGCTTTGAAGGTTGGAATGGCACCTCCGAACTGAAGGTATATTTGCTTGATGTCGAGGGCTCCGAGTTCGGTAAGGGTGGTAGGGCTGATTCCCTCCTCGAGGCGTGGTTCGAGAAGGAATTCCTCGCTAAAGTTATGGTGGCCGGGACGGTAGGTTTGTGAGAAATATCCGCGGAGTTTCAATGGAGTGGTGGTGAGCCCGGAGATGGTGGTTAGGTCCCACTTTTGAAGGGGTGCGGTGTAGCCGGCGGTAGGGCCGGTGGGGGCGGGCGGCCAGTAGAAGTTGATCTCAACTTGTGTTCCCGACTGTGCTTCATGATTTCTGGTTTGTAGAGTTGATCCGGGAGGGAGTGGTTGATCGGTGACGCTTGGAACCAGAATGACAACTTGTGACGTTGTTGTGGTCAACCCGGCCGGGTATTCCCAGGTCAACTGCGGTTCGGTGAAGTTTGCATGAAACTCGGTGCGGAAGTCGCCGAGAATTCGAATTGGTTGGGAGGAAAGTTCATTGGTGGAAGGCATTTGAAAGCGCAATTCGAGATCGGTGCTTCCGCCCTTGAAGTTGGTTTCGGTCCACGAATTGACGGCGAAGTTACGTCCGAAGAAATCGCGAATGGCAAAGCCTGGGTTATTCCAGGAGGGCACGGCTCCGGTTTTTTCCTGAATGCTTCCTTCGGTGTGATGGAGCCAATCGGATTTGGTAAGGAAGCTGGTGGGAGCGCTTGCTAAATCGAGCATGCGGCTCGCGGTTTCGGTTTCGAGACGAAGCTTGAGGTTGTGGTTGGAGAAGAGGTCGGCGGCTTCGCCCTGGAAGACCTCGAAGGTGACGGGACGATTCACAAGAGCAGGGTCGTTGGAGCCGGAGGGATCGATCTCAGGGATTTTTCGTACTTGTTTGATGACAAGGGATCCATCGGTGAGCTTTTTGAATTCAAACTCGAGCGTAAAACGATCGATCCGGGAAGCGGTTTGGTAGGCGCGGGCGACGTTGAGGGCCTTTGAGTTTAAATTACTGTAGTCATCATCCCAGTCCATGATGGAGAATTGTCCCAGGGGCAGGAGGCTGGAGCGTTCCTGAAAGAAGTTGCTGCAGCTGGTGTCAGCGTTGCCTTTGTAGCAGTTTGTTTCGACAAGTTCGGGAATACTGTTGCCATCGGGGTTGGTGACGGAGTTTGCGCCAAGTTGGGTGACGATTTCGCTGAAGAGGAAGAAGTTTCTGCCCGATGGTTGGAACCGGCCGGTAATGACGCCATTCGCGGCTTCGGTTTCATCTGGGAAGGAGTGGTGAACAAGGAGGGCCATGCCGACTTGGTCTTCATCGACTTCGCGGCGGAGTCGTTCGAGGTAGGCGTTGAGATTGTAGAAGCTGGCGTAGACTTTTCGCATCGCACGAAAGGCGCCGCGTTCATTTTCTTTGGTGGGATCGCAGTGGGAGGGGCCATCGTCGTCGTCATCGAGATCATCCTGAAGGCAGCCGCTGTAGCTATCGTAAAGGCCGGCTCCGATGAATTGATCTGAATCTTCGACATTGGTTGAGCTGCGAAAGCGGAGATTTTTTAGGGGATCGAATCCGGCCGTTTGGAGGATGGTGATGATATTGCTCTTTTGGATTGCCGAGAAATCAGCGTTGTCCTTGATGAGGTCGCGGATGCTTGTGAGATCGGCATCGAGAGCGGCGATATCGGGTGGCCAGGTGTGGCCGGCAAGCCGGGTGGAGATGAGATCGCGAAGGGGTGTGCCGTCGATGGATTGAGTGAGGTAGCTGTCCCAGAGGTCGAAGGTAAAGGCAATGGCGGTGGGCGAGGAATCGGGGATGGTTTGGCGGAGGAGGCCGAAGTTGGCGGCTTTGCCTCCGATGAATCGAATGTCGGATAGAATAGCGGCGGCGACATCCATGGTGAGAGAGCCACGGTTTTCGCGAGGGGTGGGATCCAGGGGCGGGGTGCTTTTTAGATCCAGAATGGCGGCGTAATATCCGGGGTTGACGTTGCTGGCGGCAAAGACATCAACATTGCATTCGCCGGAGTATTGCGAGGCACCGCGGAGGACCACGTCTTGCCCGGCGAGAGCGAGGGTGGCTTCGACATCCGCTCCGTCCGAGAGGTAGACAAACGGAACGCCGTAGGAACGGGCGAGAATGGCGACGTGGGAATTGGGGGTGCCGGGAGAGGTGGAGATGATGCCGGCAATGTAAGGTACTTCAGCGGGAACGCCGTCGGTGATGAGGATGTCGGTGCTTTTCAGGGTACCGTTGAGGAAGGCTTCGTCGATCTCCGCACCCGGCACGAAGACGAGTCGCCCAAGGGCCCAACCGGAGGAGTAACAGGCATCGGCGTTTTGCCATCGGGCGATGGAGCCGAGAGCAATTTGATTCCGCTGGAAGTAATCGGTATTTTCCCGGGCGTTTTCGGCCTGTTCGAAGGTGGGGAAATACCGACCAGACCAATCATCGGGGCGCTCGACGGCGGCCTCTACGATCTCGTAGAGGTAGCGCAACATCTCGGGCGGGTACGATTTTTGACCAACGAATTCAAAAGCAAATTCCTTGTGAGCGGGCGCAAAAAGAAGAGCCCCCAGAACGATTTCTTGTTCCGGTGGGAAAAGGGAGGCGGCGTTGAAATCAGCAAGGGAAATTCCGGTGAAGGGATCGAGGCGTCCGTTTGCAAAGTTGTAGTGGAATTGGTAGTGGTTGCCGTCCTGAAAGTAGACGGTGGGGGCATTGTCGAGAATGATGGAGAATTTGATCCAGCGGATTTCGGTCTGGCCGAAGCCGGTGAGGACAGGATTGGAGCGAAAGGAGTCGTCGGGGAGGGTGACGGTGTTTCGCCAGGTTGAGTGCGATGAGATTGGAACGAGGGGATTTTGAGTGACGCGATAGAAGCCACGGGTCCGGTCAAGGGGGTCGGTATCGAAGTGCTGCCAGGGGAGAGCCCGGGTTCCTGCGATGGGAAACCAGGTTTGCGCGTCGTGACTTAATTGAAGAAGGAGGTTTGAGCCTGGGGTCTGGCTGCCATTGAGCTCCAGCTTTTGACCGCCGGTTCCGGGGTCTGGTTCAATTTTCAGGGTCAGGGATTGGGCCAGAATAGCCGCTCCGCAGAATGAGGAGATGATCTGAAGGAGAAGTTTTATCATAGTGGGCAAAAAAGCTTGTTCTCAACGGTAAGTCAATTGAAGTTGCCGCTATTTGAAATTCCTTTTTTTCAGTTTCCACTTGTCTTGAGGTGCTTCTTCGGAGGGTGCGCTCATTACGGCAAGTGTGAAAACTGATGGACCGCGTGTGCGGTGGTGTTATGAGTTTTCCAAGGGAGAGGCGGGGCTTGCGGAACCCGTGGTTTTTGGCTCCCATTTGAAGTTAGGGATGTGGCTTCCGATCTTTCCGGTCACTTTGTATTCACGGTTGCATTGGCAGCAGGCGACGTGGTTGATGCCGGCCATTTGAATGTAGCCGACTTCATCCGGGGTGACTTTGGTGAACTTTTCTTTTTTGACGAGCTGGGCGGGGGAGAAGTCGGGGTTGCCGGAGTAGATGTGGCATTGGCAATTCCCTTCGCCGAGGGCTTCAACCATGTCGGCGGCGAGGGTGATGGCGCGGCGGTTATCGTCGCGGCGTCGGTCGCGTGGGGTGTGTTTGGCGGCGTCGCGGATGAGGTCGGCGTCGGGAGCGAGTGCGGTGAGAAGTTGGATTTCGTTGTGGTGGAGGACTTCGTTGGCAGCATCTCGGGAGCGGGCGGCGTCGCGGGAAACGAGGTCAGCAAAGAGCTTGCTGAGCGGGGAAATTTTCCAGAGGCCACGGACCCAGGCATGCCAGCGGCCGTGGTCGACCTCGTCGCGGAAGAGGAGGCCGAGATGTTCGCCATTGATGAAGAATTGGTCGGCTTTGGTCACTTTCCGGTTCTTGATGAGTTGGACTAGGATTTTCCGACCACCAGTGACCCTGGGGATTTTCCAGGTGCTTTTGGCAGTGCGGAGGACCTTGACGAGATCGCGATCGGTGAGGACCTGGGTCAGTTTTGGGAGAGAGCAGTATTGGTTGATACGGAGGGAGGTTCCGTCGGGCATCTCAATGCTGGTTTTTTCTTCGGCGTAGGAGAATTCGAAGATGCCATCGTATAGGGTAGGATCTTTGAAGGGGACCTTTTCCATGGTTAGGAGAGGAGCGGGGGGGGGTGATTTGGTGGTTTCTTTGGGAGGTTTTGGGAGCTTGGTTTTTGCGTGTTTGTTTTTGGGGAAATCGAGCCAGAGGAAGAAGATTCCGATGCAGGTGAAGAATGAGGCGATGACGAGGCCGGTTGGGGAGGGCGCACTTTTGGCGGGGGTATTGAGGCGGGCGCGCGGTGGATTTCCGGGAAGGACGAGGAGTGAGAGGTGAGTGCCAACGGGAGCCTTTTCAAATTCTTCTGGGGTGACGGTGACTTCGACGACTTGCATGTCGATGGAGTCGGACGAGGCGTTGGTGAAGATGCGGAGGGACGGGGTGGGGGACTGGTTGCCGCTGAGGACGCGACCCTCCCGTTCGAGGCCGTGTAGGTGGAATTCGTTTTTCTTGGGGGATGAAGACCAACTGATTACGGCGACGATGAGGCCAAGAATGACGGTCACAATGCCTAGGCGGGTATTGTTGATTGCGGGTTTTTTCATTCAGGCTCCCGCCGGTTTTACTAGTTTCGGCTCCGAGTTCCAATCCGAGAGATGAAAAAGAAACAGGGGCGGTGATGTTCGGGAAGAAATTGGCCCTAACAGTTTGATTCTTTACCCCTCAAAAAATTGAGATCTAGGTTGATAGAATCGGCATGAAAACGAAATCTCTCTTTCTCCTGCCGTTACTTGCCCTGGCGGCGCCATGTGCAGGTGTAGATTTCAGTGATGAATTTGAAACCGGCGATGATCTACCGGATGGTCTTAATCCTGCGAGGACGGCTGTGATTTCGGCGGAACTTCCTCTGGTGGGGGAAAAATACGAGGGATTGGTCAATGAAGACCTTCGAGGGTTCCGGTGGCGAATTTGTCGGCTTCGAGCTCGAGGTGTTGGAGGTGGGAGACGAAGAGGTCGGCGAGGGAGGTGTCGATTCCGAGGAGGTCGCGGACGGTGAGTTCGTATTCGACACGATTGAGGCGGCGGAGGGCGAGGGGGGGCTCGATGGTATTGAGGAGGGATGAGATGGTCTTTTTTAGTTTAGCGGCATCGGGCCGGGGTTCTTTTTTTGGTGGCATGTTGCCGTTTTCGAGGACTTCGAGGACAAGGTGCCAGTCATCGGAATCGGGCGCGAGAGTATCGAGGCGGAGGTCGCCTTTTTACTTTTTGGGGCCGTGGCACTTGACGCAATGCTCCTTGAAAAAGGTCTGCGTGGAAGCTGCCACGAGGAAGGTCGTGGCGAGGAGGGTGAGAAGGACACGGCCCAAGGGCATGAAGATATTACGAGGGGAGATTGGAAATCCGTTCAAATGCGGAGCGGATTATGATAGTGGGAGTGCGCATGAAAATTCCTGCTCTGTCTGCTGTCTTGGTTTCGTCGTCGCTTGCCTTGCCCGAGGCGGTATTTAAAGCTCAGGTGATCGATGCCAAGATAACGGTTGGATATGGGCTTGCGGTGGCGGATGTGGATGGTGACGGGAAGCTGGATATTCTATTGGCGGATTCGGATCGCACGATGGCATATCGCGGGCCGAAGTGGGAGAAGCGTGAGTTAACGGGGAAGTTGACAGGAAAGGACCATGTCTGTCTTTGCGCGAAGGACATCACGGGGGATAGTAAGGCGGAGATTGCGGTGGGGGCGGAGTGGAATCCGGGGGATACCAAGAACAGTGGCGCGGTGTTTTCATTAGGGGAGTCGGCGGATTGTTTTGCGACACGGGATGCGAAGGCGCTGCATCGTGAACCGACGGTGCACCGGATGCATTGGGTGGCCGAGAAGGGCGGGAAGAATTTTCTAGCGGTGCTGCCTTTGCACGGGCCCGGGAATGTGAGGGGCGAGGGCGAGGGGATCAACTTTTTGGGGTATCGGCCGGAGGAGGACTGGAAGACCTTTATGATCCACAAGGGGTTTCATTTGGCGCACAACTTCGATCCGGTGAAGTGGGATGATTCGGGGAGCGAGAGTATCCTAGTGGCGTGCAAGGAAGGGGTACATTTGCTCTATCCGGCGGCGGGGAAAGAATGGACGGCGAGGCCAATGACAGAAAAGGGAGCGGGCGAGGTGCGATTGGGGAAGCTGCCGAACGGGAAGCGCTTTATCACATCGATCGAGCCGATGCACGGGAACGAGGTGGTCATTAATCCTGAGGAAAAGGCGGGGTTGTGGTCGAAGAACCGGGTCGTGATTGATGATGGTTTGAATCAGGGGCACGCGCTGGTGGCGGGGGATTTTTTGGGATTGGGGTATGATCAGGTGGTGGCGGGATGGCGTCAGAAAGCGGGAGAAGAAAAGAAGGTGGGGATCCGGCTGTATGTGCCGACGAATCAAGAGGGCACCAAGTGGAAACGTCATGCTGTGATCGATGATAACCAGATGGCTTGCGAGGATCTCAAAGCGGCTGATTTGGATGGTGACGGTGACCTTGATCTCGTGGCGGCGGGTCGTGCGACCAAGAACGTGATCATTTATTGGAATCAATCCTCCAAGGTTTCAAAATGATGACAAGCTCCCCAAGTTTCTTTCGTATCTAATTTTCACTTTTTTTTCCAATCATGAATCGTCGACAACTTATTCGCTCCTCAGCCTTTGCCGGAACCTATTCCCTTCTTTCACCCTTTGCCAGAGCCGCCGGAGCCAATGGTGAACTCCGGGTGGTGGTGATTGGGGTGAAGGGCCGGGGTTCCAGCCACATCAACGCTGTTTTATCACACACAAAAGCACGCCTTGTTGGTCTGTGCGACATTGATTCTGATCAACTCAAACGCCGGGTGACTGAAATGGAGAAACGTCACAAGCTGACGGGTCTGAAGACTTACAAGGACTACCGTAAGGTTTGCGAGGATCCCAATGTCGATGCCGTTTGCATTGCCACGGCCAACCACACTCACACCGTCATTGCTCTCACTGCTGCTGCCAATGGCAAGCATGCTTACACCGAGAAGCCGGTTTCCCACAATGTCTGGGAAGGGCAAAAGCTGGCTGACGGCCAGGCCAAGTATGGCACCGTGATTCAGCATGGAT
>Ga0308005_10000482_pt1 | contig 14585 bp, 12 predicted proteins | sample Neamet67_FD_203142 | JGI IMG/M metagenome (GOLD analysis project Ga0308005, IMG submission 203142) | Marine microbial communities from water near the shore, Antarctic Ocean - #67 | ecosystem: Environmental > Aquatic > Marine > Unclassified | place: Southern Ocean | collected 2014-06-07 | reverse complement strand
GACTATTACTGAAAAAAAAACAAAGGTGTTTTCAGCCGATATGGCGCAGTTAGCTACACCCACCACCCCTGTGCATTTTATATTTATATTCACACATGAAAGAAAAAAAAACACGATGACCTGTCCCGCCCACACAGCAATCATGCCAGACATTTGCCAACCTGACGAGTCCCCCCATTCGACCATCCAATCAATCCAAGTCGATGACATTCCCATCATCAAACGTCTACACTCTTGCTTTATTATTCTACACACAATGGAAAATTCCTCCACGGAGGCTGTACAGAAAAAACGCATAGTTAATGCCGTGCTGCAAGGAATTCAAACTGCACCTACAACCGCTGTCTTTGAGCTCCGATCTGACGACATCCTGAGCTTGCGAAGATACGTTTTCGATCATCATTATAAAGACTATCATGAAATCGAATTCATCGGAACGTTCAACGAATCAGAAGTCAAACAATTCATCGAAAACACCAACGGACCAAAAAAAAACGCTTATTATCAGAACGCCAACTAGCCACCAGATACTTAGTGTTCTTTTAAATGAAAGTCACAGTCTTTAATCAGTTCAGACTGCACCTCGTTGTGAGAATCACGCCCGTACAACATAAATGATGTAATTTTAGGCTTTATGGCATTGGTTTTGAAACAGATGTGTATCCGCTCGAGTTTCATTTCAATGTTATTAATGGTAGTAAAACATGATGGTATTCCATCTTCCATTTCAAATGTAAGAACTCTTTTGGATTCAAACCGAAATCGACTGAAATACGCTCGATTGTCTTCCCAGGTGAGCGAATAGAATAACTTTTCGAATGCATTGAGATCTTCGATCTTGTTCTTATTTTTTTCCCGAATCAACCACCGAGGAGAGACGCGTTGTTTCTGATCATCGTAGCTGTAGATGACAATATTCAGACTCCGTTCCCGTGAGATGATAAACAATGTTGATTCATACCTAGATTTGATTGCCGCAAAGGATTCCATCCAGTTTATTAGTTCAATATATATTATAACTATGTCCCATCCATACGCGAAACTATCCCGTACCCGTATTTTTCTACTATCAAGTCGATAGACATTTTTGGAGTTCATCCAATGTGATTGATTCTTTGATTTCGCGGATAATCGCCAGTATAGTTCGGATATCGTTTGGGGATGGTTTGTCGGTACGAATACGATGCCGTTTGCACGTGATGGTCTTGGTCTGCTCATTCAACACAACATTCATCTCGATGATATGCTTGCCACCGATTGCGTACGAGTCCAGATCAATTGTATCGATCTGAAAGTTCCAGTCTTGGATCGCGTCGGTGATTAAAACCTCTCTGTCGCCATCCATGCACCACAACTGGTACAGCCCCGATCCAAGAGCAACATATCGTAAATCAACAGATGGTGTGAATTTCCATTTGAACATAGAATCGTGTCGATTCTTGCGGATTGGTTCATCGATGGGGGTAAATATCAAACCATCGTTGTCGTGGTTGCAATCAGGCAACGATCGGACGATGGCATCCAATGCATTTGTGCGAACAGATGGTTTGGAGTAGATAAACAGTAAGTTCTCGACGTCCGGGACACATACTATTTTCCCACTCTCTGCCAATTGTTGCGCTTTTTTGATTGGGTGATCTGTCAACGACTGACGATCCCAATCACACTCTTGTGGGAAAATTCGACTGATCGCATCATATCGCTCCAGTAGATTACGTTTCCCGATTCTATCTTTGCATGATGACACAACATCGAATACCAAATAAATCAAACAGTGATGTTCTCGGTGCCAGACCAATTCCCCATCGAACAGACTGCCTTCAAAATAACACCTTGGTGCAAAGACTTGAATTTGGTATATCTCGAGCGCTCTGTTTATCAGCACTGCGTACGGTCGCTTGTTGGCGTGTGTACCGAGGAGTAAATTGTACCGAATACCATCGGATTTCTTCGCCACGACGTACCGCCGTTGGTCGAATATATTCAAATCGCTCTTCTTCAAGGCCACTGGATTCGGTGATGGGTTATGCGTGAGCGGGGAATATATACCCCACAGGGTTCCCATCTGGTGTAATACATCCCGGACGAGTGACGGCTGTGAGCAACGGTAGGAGCTCGGGACCAAGACCACCATTCGCTTGGATTTTGTGGGTTAAGCTGTTCTCTTTTTTGTTGTTGCGCGTGACCGTTCTGCAAATTAAAAGTAGAGAGTTCGTTCTGGGTATGAGGATTATATAGATCCGTACAAAAAATACTTCATTGAGGGAGTGGGAGGAGTTGGGTGTCGCGGTTGTTTCGATAACAATCGATGTTTCGTTCGAACACCGACATCGCTGATTATACCAGCCTGTTTCGACCAACGACGCATGAATTCCCCACTGATGACTATATCCAGTTCATGTTGTTGGATTATACACAACAAGACACGAAGCTGTCTGGTTGCCAATCAACCTATGATGTCCAGTCACAATGCGTGAACGGCGACGCTTTCCAAGACACCACGGATGTGTGTGTCCAACAAAAAAAGTCACAGAGTTGTTTTCATCTGATTCTGTTTGGTCGAACAGAGATGGGTTCATCGGTGGCGTTTGATGTGGACTTTTGGCCCTGTCTCTGGGTTGATGTGCCAGTCGATTGGACGCCATCCATGGCGCGGCTGCTGGTGGACAAACTCAAGACGACGTACCGGGTACCAGCGGATGTTATTCGATGGGATTTACGACACTGCCACCCGACGGCTGGGTTCTTCCCCGACCGGGACTCGGTCGAACCAAAAATCGGCACCCGTCCATTTGTCGTGATCTGGACATCGTCCATGGCCTATTTCTACTCCGTCAAACATTTCTTCGAGAATCAATCGGTGCTCATACCACAAGTCGGACCAACCCCGCGCCAATACACGTGTTTCGAAACCAACATCCCACCCATCCTGCAGTTCATCGACGCGTGCAAAGCCAACCCGTGTTCGATTCTGAAGATCAAGACATCGGCCACTCGCAGACCAAATCGTCGGTTCTCACACTGTGACCTGGAGTATGCATGCACGGTCCGCCCCTTCGACGATGGCGACACGCCCTTCGAACCCGTGCCCAGTGATGACATTTACCCAGTCACGGTGCTCTCCTTCGACATCGAATGTCGTTCCAAAGTTGGTCGATTCCCAGACGCCAAGGAACCAGACAATCAAATCATTAGTATCTGCGCCACGGCGCGGAACATGAAGACCGATGATTCCATCTCGGGGGTGTTTGGGTTGAACGCATACGATGAAATTCCAGACACTGGTAAGACCATCCAGAGCTGGTTCGATTCGGAGTCTGACCTCATCGAGGCCTTCAGGGACTTTGTTGTCCTGGTCGCAGACCCTGATATCATTACAGGGTACAATATCCACAACTTCGACTGGCCTTACATCAACGACCGTCTGAACCTGATGGGGTCTGATTTGTCTCGGTTCTGGTATTTATCCCGACTCGTCCGGCATCGATGCCAGATGGAAACCAAGGAGTTTTCGTCCAAGGCGTACGGCGCCTCTGTGTCACGCCAGTTCAGTTTCCCCGGCCGGGTGGACATGGACTTGTACACACACATCAAACGAAACTATAAATACAGATCCTACAAACTCGGGTACGTGGCCCAGCAACTCCTCCACAATGACAAGATCGACCTCCCCATCGCAGAGATGAACGAATGCCACGACTCTGGCGTGCCCGCGCGGCGCACACGCGTGCACGAGTACTGCCTCAAGGACACGTGGCTGCCGCTGGAGATTTGGCGCACCCAGTACATTCTGGAAGGGATGGCCGAGATGGCGCGCGTCACGTACACATTTCTACGGGATTTATTCGAACGCGGGCAATCATTCAAGGTCCTGTGCCAGCTGTACATATTTGCTCATTCCAGGAACTATGTCCTCAACGAACTCCCTGATTTCTCGAGCTTGGATACGTACAAGGGCGCGACGGTGCTCGACATGAAACGGGGGTTCATGAAAGACGTCGTCGTGTTGGACTTTGCGGCCCTGTATCCATCCATCATGCAGGCGCTGAACCTGTGCTACACCTCGTGGGTCCGGGACGATCAATTCAAAGATTTACCAGGCTGGCGTTACTACACGGCCAAGACGGACATCGGCACGTTCACGTTCCAGCAGACCATCGAAGGTCTGTTGCCAAAGATGGCCGCGTCGCTGGGTGAACAACGCAAACGGGCCAAGGCGCAAATGAAGGACGCACAGACGTCTGGTGATGTGGCGAAGAAAATCATTTTCAATGCCAGACAACTGGCGCTCAAAGTATCCACGAATTCTATCTATGGGTTCACGGGTGCGGCCAAGATGGGGAAGTACCCCTGCCCCCCGATTGCCGCCACGACGACCTGCTACGGTCGTTTTCTCATTGCGGAGACCAAGCGGATGATCGAAGAAACGTACCAGGAGCACGGCGCAGAATGCGTGTACGGCGACACCGACTCCACGATGGTCGTCTTCAACAACATCCCCCACACAGAGGCTGGTTACCACCAAGTGTACGAGCTGGGCGAAGCGGCGGCTGGGTTGATCTCTCGGTCGTTCCACCCCGCCATCGTGTTGGAAAATGAAAAAGTCTACCGGAAGGTGATCATGCTGAAAAAAAAGCACTATGTCGCCAAGTCACAGGAGCATCCAACCGAGCCGCAGAAAATGGACATCAAGGGCGTGATGATGGTGCGACGGGATTTCTGCGACTACCAACAACAACTGTACTCGGACGTCATCAACCATCTCATCGACGACGAATCACCCAAGCATGCACTGATGGCGCTGGAGGCGCAGTTCAAACGACTCGTCCACAACGAAGTACCACTGGTCGACTTGACGTTGTCGCGCCAGCTGGCGAAGGAATACGCCAACCCCAACATTGTGCAGAAGGTGGTCGCGGACCGGGTCAATGCCCGCAACCCAGGCGCGGGCCCGATGCCGGGTGATCGAGTGGAGTTTGTGCCAATCGTTGGCAAAGGCGCGCTGTACGAGCACGTCGAAGACGTGGACTATGTCCGACTCCACAACATCCAAGTGGATTGGGCTTACTACATCGATAGTTTTCGGAACAGCTTGGGGGATTTGTTCGACGCGTTTGGGCACCAGGCCGAGCTCCACATCCTCGTCGCCTCCTACACGCGCATTGCCCGGGGTCACCGAACACAATCCGTGCTCGACTTCTGCCCGCGAAGCAGCACGAGTCCACCCGCCGACGAAGTGGGCCAGATCATGGAGCGCAAGACGCAACACCGGGAATCCTTCGGCGGCGGGTCCTCCAATCCTCAGTCGGTGCTGAATTTTTATCCCGGGGCCCAACCCGTGGATGCAACACACAAACGTCCGCCACCGGCCAAACGCAAGACCCCGCAAGATAAACAGCAGCGGTCGGCGAACGCCAAGCACGTATTCGCCCAAGCGTTCGGGATTCAGTTCCCGGGATAGACGTTGCTGTCCGCGATCATGACCCGCACGGGGTTTCCGTAGCTCCAACCATTGTTGGTGTAATGATTGAGGGGGAATCGCGGGTCGATTAAGAATTGCGGGTAGAAGATGCTACCACCGGTCAGGTGTAATTGCGACTGCTCCGTGTTCAGGAATGGAATATCCGACAGGATGCGAGAATCCAACACGCCCAGTTCTACTAATATATTAAAGATGTACAATGAACAATAGGCCTTGTCGCGCGGGAAATCCGACCAGGGATTCCGCAAGGCTGGTAACTTGGTTACTAACTCCACCAGATTCGCCATGTGTTCGGCCATGGTTTGTCCATCATAGCTCAGGTTGTATGTCAATGAGCAAATTCGTCGACGACAGATACGCGACAAGCTCTGGCCTGACTCGTTGGTCAGACAGCGAACGTAGGCTGGGATTCTATGTGTGTTGCAATGCTGCAGCGTGGCATTCAGTGATTTGAAATGCCTCGACGTCTGGGACAAATCCCACAGCAGTCTTTGTTCGTATCGACCAGTCTCGATCACGAGATAGACATGACCAGGCATCGTCAGCATGTTGTGCGTTCGGCCGAGACAAGGCACGATCGGTCGGAACACCACCAACAGATCGCCGGTGTGGAAATCACCTGGTGCAAGGAATCTCCGTTTCCACGGCAAGTGTGACAGAACATACTTCTGGTTGTTGGAACGCACAACACAGGACATGAAGACAGCGACAATCACAACACAGACACATTCCCATACCGCGGTCCATGGTTTCATTTTTTTTTATTGCCCTCCAATATAAACACCAGACGTTGGATGAACATCCTCCATGATTCGAGAACAGCACCCGTGCTAGGCGTGGGTGCAATGGTACTCGCTAAAGCTGTACCCCGCACGGTGCAAACAGTTAAACTCTATTTGGAGGGCAACAACGACGTGGAGGGATTGAAAAAAATTGAGAAATTTCTGGATGACGCAGAAACAACAACCGGCTTATTCCAATTTCGGGACAATGACAAGAACAAAGAGGAGTACGAAGAAAAAATTAGTATTGACCTACAACGGGTACCCATGCGGTTGATTCGTCTGTTTTTTGCCGCCCGGCGATTACAACAAATATCAGTATCTGACAGTGCCGATAATGACAGTATTAAAAAACTAAATAACCAAGAAGATGAAATGATGAAAGAATTCATGCCATTCCCCTCGTCATAGTAATAATACTCCATTGTATGGGCGTGGGTGTGGGTTCCAGCCAGTTTTTTTTTGTGATCATTTGTCTGGATGATGGCTTGTATCAAAACAGAAGAGATGTGGAAGAAGAAGAAGAAGCCGGTCGCCCGCCGTCCAAAAAAAGCAGTGGTTGTGGGTGCAGCCAGCGTTTCGTCTTCGTGCTCCCAATCGCAGAAGCATCGCATCGCTACCACCAAGGTCAAGACAAAGCGGGTGATTTATCGTCGAAATGATGGTAGCAGCCGGACGGAGGAATACGTGACGAGTGTGACCAAAGCAGAGGAAGTAATCTCAGAGATGAAAATGACAACAGAGGCCATCCGACAGAAGACCATCACTTCGTTCAAGGATGAAAAGCACGCTCTCTACGAGACCGCTAATATTCTCCACGATCGCATGCAGTTTGTCAACAACCAATTGGGGTGTGCGCCGAGCCCGTTTTCGGACGACACGTTATTGGCATCCGTGGCGTCGATGAGCCTTGGTGACCTATTGGTGGCGGAGCGACAGTTTTTAATGCATGCGCTCGAAGAGAGTGCCACGATCCAGAGCGTCTTGCAGAGCCTGCCACCTGCGTCGGCCTTGACAGAGTTGATTACAGGCATCGTGCTTGATTTCGAGACCTACTTGCCGTATCAGCTGTACATGGACGCTGCGTACTCGGAAGAGCTCGAACACAAGATGGAACGCGCGGATTGGTTGCGCCGCCAGGAACGTATACTGCACTCGTGGGATGGTCACAAGGAGGCGAAGCGCATGAAGAGTTTGTTGGACACGGGGGTGGTTCACTTTGGCGATCGCGACTACCATGAATCGGTCGATTTGGACGAAGGGGAAAAGCTCCGGGAGGATCTGGCGAGTGCCGAAGTTGGTCGGTCGTTGAACAACCCCGGGTGGCACAAGAGCAAGGATCTGCACTATGATGGACATGGACGGATGTTCGAGCGGGGTCGGATGGAGGAAGCGATGGTGTTATATGATGGGTTGACTGAATGCATCACCGACAAGACGGCGTTCGTCGAGGGTGGGATCTGGAGCTTGCTGCAATCCAGACTCTGTGAACACTACCTCTTGATGAAACTCCTCGCTGGCGGACAACTGGACCAAGAGAGTATTGGCATCCACCCACAGGGTGTCCGAGCCGTTCCGATTCGCCAACTCCATGCCGACAGCTTCTTTCATCTGGACCACGCGCGTTCGAACGCTCGGTCGGCAGAAGACGTGGGTGTGTTTTCTGTGTTGATCGCCGGGGTGCCAGAAATCCACAACGTTGTGTTGGAAATGTCAGTACTGCATCGATTGTGGAGTTCCACTTGTTCGAGGATTACGAAGTGTAATGTGGATCAGTACCGAGACGACACCCGTTGGGGTTTGTTCACGCCGGAGAATTTGATCCGTATGCAGCTGGGTTGCGAGGACGCCGCTACAGTCGAGGCATTGGACAAGCTCGCGGGCCCCCATGTGTTGGGCGCGCGTAACCAGGTTCTGAGCATGGCCGAGAAATTCTACATGAACCGAGACGCAGTGGATGATATTCACATGGATCGTATCGCGTCATTATTCCCACCGGCGTATAGGGCCCAGCTGGATATGGTGCGTGGTAGCCGGTCCCAACACGCATCATTGGACTTGGGTGATTTCAGACGTCTGAGGGCGAGCGCCGGGTCGCGCGTTTGCAATAAATAAGAAGAAAAAGATACTGAAATACAACAAATTAAACCATGGAATTTGAAGACATTACAGATATTGAGTTCTCGGCGCAGTTGCAGAAGGATAAAGAGAAGGAAAAGGAGAGAAAGGGAAAGACAGGGAAGAAAAAAGAGAAGGAAGACCAGAGAAAGGGAAAGACAGGGAAGAAAAAAGAGAAGGAACAAGAGAAGAAACAAGAGAAGGAACAAGAGAAGAAAAAAGAGAAGGAACAAGAGAAGAAACAAGAGAAGGAAAGAAAGAAAGAGGCAGCGAGAGAGGCAGATGCAGAGAGAGAGATGGAGAAACGGAGAGAGATGGGGAGAAAGAGAGAGCTGGAGAAAAGGAGAGAGCTGGAGAAAAGGAGAGAGCTGGAGAAAAGGACAGAGAAAGAGGGTCTGTTGTTGGAATTTGGTAACATAAATCCATTTATCCGACACAACCTCTCGCTCCAACGACCGGGTGATCCTCACGCGTACGATATGATGTTTATGTCTGGTGTATCCGATACCGTCAAGTATAACAAATTAATGGACTGCATGTCTATGGTTCCACACCAGAGTCTGAGCAGTGATCCAGAGTTCTGGACACTGCATCCACAGTTCTTCCTCGACTTGGTAGATAAAGAAACCAATGACGACAAGGTATCGGCTGGTGCGGCGACGGAATATTCCAGCGTGGATGAAACAGAGTGGAAAACCCTCGGAGCCACGAATCGCACAATCAAGCGTATTCTCGCGGATGTCGCTAGTTTGGAAGAGAACCCCTTGCGGTACCAACAATTCGACCTGCCAGAACCGATTGATGCAGACGGATCGATTGTGAACATATTTGTAGAATCCGGCGATGTTCGTATGCCAACCACTGTCCAGGATGAACCCCTCGATGAAGAGCCGGGTCCCATACTTGTCGATGCAGAGGTGGATGACTCCCCAACCACTCCGATCATCGAGAAAGAGCCGAATCCCATACTTGAAGAAAAGACTCCACACACAGTCGATGCAGAGGTGGATGACTTCCCAGCCACTCCGGTCAAGAAAGACCCGAAACAGTGTCAACGTGACAACAACCGGGGTGTGCCGTGTAAGTACCCGGTCGATGTCAAGTTCAGTGTTCGTTTCTGTCGATTCCACAGAGACCTCGCTCCTATCACGAAACCAATGAAGATGAAAATGGTCCTGGAACAGACTGATTTGCTACGGGGTGCAATGCTGTGGCGATTGAAAAAGATTGATCAGGAAGGCACCGACGATGATCGTTTTCTGAGCTGTTTCGGCACTTCGGACGATGAGATACAGAACCTGTTCAACACTTGTCACCATCTCCAGATCGTCCTTTCAGTCACACCAATCGGGTTTTATATTTTCTATCGTGAAATTCCAACCAATGTGGTCATCGGGCGCGTCAATCTTCTGGTTCAATTCCGACGAATGGGGTCAGCCTACCCCAAGTACATACATTTACACCCACATCAACGCAACCTCATGAAAAAACTCACTCAGTTTGCGATGTACAAGACGCCGTTTAATCTGTTGCCCACTGAACGAGCCCAACTGAAACGGCAGCCGGCTGTGTGTGCATCCCCTGCCTGTGATCCGTTGATACACGTGGGCTCGTCACCAACCATTGATCCAGTGTTCAATTACTTCCTCCAAGGACACACGGGGGCGACATTATACACGAAATGGGAGGCAACACCAATGTCTGGGATTGGGTTTACATTGACACCACTGGCTGATTACGAACTCATCCTTGGGGTGTTCAGTAAGGATTTGTCACCATCGCCAGACTGCGCCTTCTGTGGCATGCTGATCAACAAATCGAGTCATCTGACACGAGAGGCGACGTGGCGGGGCATTCTCCACTGGATGTCCTTTGACATCACACAAGGGTATATCATCATCACAGAAAAATCGATATTCGTGATCAAAAAATTCGATCAGATCAGGCCATCCCCAAAGACATTGCAGGTTTCCTTCATCCGAAGGGTTGTGGAGAATATATCCAGTCACCAGTTATGGTTAAAACAACACTTCGATGAACATGGGTTGTCGCTACGGGTGTTCCCAACGACAACTCTCTCGGACGGATCCATCCTTCCCATCTAATGCCCTTCGTCATATGTGAGTGTCAAGCCATGAGGACAGTCCATGATTGGCGAATCAAACCAACGACCCAGATTCAGATGGGTCAAGCTGGTTGGCAGGACCCCGTGTTCGATTGGTTGGTTGAAGTTGTCCCCAAAGCTAAGATGTGTCAGTTGTTTGGGTAGCACATCCGCTGCAATCGGCCGGTTGAAGTAATCACCGAATATCAGATGAGTGAGACTGTTAGGCAACACGCGTGGACTGATTGGTTGGTTGAAGAAACCAGCTAGCGTCAAGCGTATTAAACCTTTGGGTAGTACATCCTCGGCAATAATTTGGTTGAATTCATAATCGAATGCCAATTTGACACAACTATCGGGAAACATGTTCGTCTGAATGGATTGATTGAACATCGGATCAACCTGTAGCGTTATACCAACTATGTCCCAAGTATGCATGTGTGTATTTTTGTTGACTTTGGGTATAGAAAAACGTTTCCTGCTTGTAAAACGACCCCCCCTCGGTAATCAAGAAGAATTCTGAATCTGTAATTGTAATTGGATGTAGGAATCGTAAATGGTTATATGGTGGTTCTGCCAGAGGGAGAGTTGATTCTGATCAAAATATATCATTTCTCCGACGTGTTGATACATGTGCGGGGAGGAGGTGTCTAGAAGGTTAGGCATGACTGCCAGTGGAAGGGCAGGGACTATGTCTGACAAGTTCACGAGTCTGATAAGACGCCGGATGTTCTTGTTAGTGGCGAGCGCTTGCGAGAATTCGACGTTGCCCACCCGTGGCGATGCGATAGCATACAGATACACCTGGAAACCCAACCGGGCCAACTCGTATGCGGCTACGGTCCCAACACCAGCCCCAAGGCTGTGACCGCAGATGACCACGGTCGCACCGGGAGTCAGATGCGCGTACAAACGACTCTCGTATTGACGAAAACGCTTCAGGAAGCCGGCATGGCATCGTATGCCGTCATCGCCTGGTTGTAGAGGGTGCATTTCTGTCTGTCTATACATCAAATCCTCTCGGATATCGGTTGAATCCAGCGAGCCTCTGAAACTCAACCAGAATTGTTCTTTCTCCTTGCACAGTGATCCGAACAGTGGTTTTTCATTGTCCACATCTTCGAACGTCGTCATCAACTGCAATGATGAATGGACTGATAATGGCACTCCCAGCTTGACTGCGTGGATGAGGCGCCTGATTTGATCAATGCCGACGGATATAATCTCTAGATCACCACCAGCTGGGGGTGGGCCATCGCGTGGTTCGAACACTGTGTGCGTCTTGTGAGCGCAAAAAATATCATTGATGATCGTGAACAAAAGGGCTTGTTTGACGACGCGAGCTTTTCCAATGACTTGCCCCATGACTGTGAACACGCAGATGGCCAGTAAGATTAACAGTACGGTTACGACAGTAATGATGTGCATTTTTTTTTGTTGGTCTGATGACTTTCTTGTTATATTGGGTCAAAAAAATATTCTGAATTAAAAAAAAAGATGACAACAAAACCCATTAACGTGGTCAATGTTGTTGCAAGATCCATCATTAACATCACCCAGGATATCACACAAGGTACCTTGAATGAACAAATCGTCAGCGTCGATTGCACATCGGGAAAAGACGTGTGTCAACAATGTCTGGGGATGTACATAGACTTGTACAATTTGGACCCCTTGACAGATACGAGTGATCGGATGCGTCGCATCAAAGACGATGAATGCGCATTTGCTTGTCAGTGCTCGGTGGAAAACGTGAATTTGACACAGATCATTAAATTAGACTTCAAGACCAACCTGAAAGCATCTAACCTGGAAAACTTTAAAAAACAGCTGTGGAATGAGCTCTACGTCAGCGCGAAACAAAGCATGGTGGGTTTCCAACCATCCTCTGCCTCGACAACCAGTGTGAACAAATCAATAACGAATCTGTACACAAAACTACAGACCGATGAGATGCAAATCGCCCTTGCGAGCATCAAAACCGCACAGACTGTGAGCTTCAAGGGTCCCGGTTTGATTACGAACGTCAGTATGGACATGTGCGTTGATTACGTCGCACAAGCACTGCTGACAAATGATTCTATCACGAGTGACATCTCCGACATCAAAAACGAGATCATGGTGATGTCATCCGAGGTGATCAAAAGTGGTCTCGGTACACTCATAACAATCATGATCCAACTGTTCGCAGTGGTGGTTGGTATTATCGCGTTGCTATTCCTGATCAATCGAGTGGTAAACTTATACGTTCTCATTGTTTCTTAAAACCCGGTCTGTTTATAGCTCATACAACGACTCGAAAGATAACGTATGGCTCCATCGCCTGTCCGAGTCGTCTGGTGCATCGGATCACATCACCCACTCGCCACCCATTGAACTTAACGATGGGGTCAGTGTGAAACATACAATGTAATTGTGCTTTTGTTGTCTTGTACTGCTGCATCATGGCAATGGTTTCGGATTGCGTCAAGCGCACTTGTGTCGGCACCAAATCATGATGGGTGTAATTGCGAACGAGTTCGGCTTCTGTAAAGCTCTGGACGTCACATGGGAGCAGCGACATGTGTTTTTTGGCCGCCGATGTCATGCCATCAGTCGTCACAATCACCACATCAACAATCTTCGGATTCGAGCATACAAACGCGTCCATCTCCCGCGCTAGCTGAATCCCAAGTTTGTTGAAGGAATCCATGCAAAACACAACAATGGATTGATCATCATCGTTGTCTGCTCTGATTCCATGCATCGATTTTATACACGACACAGCCTGTTCTTGGAGCTTGTGAAATCCACGGGTGGTAATCAACTCCTTGATTGTTATCATGATGTTTTCAGTGGTGCTGTTCTGGATTCGGCGCTCGTTGTTCACATCGTCGACCTTCAAGCACTTCATGTAGTCAAGGAATGATAGACCAAATTCACTTCTTGTCTGGTTCGGGGTGCAAGCCACGGGTGTTTGTTTGATGATGACTTCTTCCTCCTCGTCCAATTCCAGTCCAAGTACGGGTTCGTCATCGGATTCATCATCCGTGTTCTCACATTCCTCGAAGTCTTCGTCTTCCGATGCGTCCATACTCCAGGCGCCTCGAATAAAAAAAACAATTGATAGAAGACCTGTCTAAGTCCTGGTTCAAACCGAAAGATATAATGGGTACAATGAAACTGACAGATGCCAAACTGGATCAACTGGCGAAAGATCCACTGAATATAGTTTACAAATTCAAAGGCCCAGACCGACTCGACGCAACAAAGGTGATACCAATCTCGACTATCAGGGTGTTAATTCCAGAACTTTGGTGTGAATTCAAATTGGTTAAAACGACGAAATTGGGCTATGAGCTCCGTGCCAAGATGAGCCCCGTGAACGAACGCAAAGCTCGTTGGTGGCTGCTTACGAAATCACCCAATAAGACCAAGTGGGGTTGTTTCAACGAGACACACCCGCTGATCTTCGATCGATGCACACAAAAAGATACGACGATGACGGAAATCGACACAATGTTGCGCATGATAGATATCAGAGAACAAGAAGATCGAGGCGAAATCGACGATGGTAAACGAATATTTCAAAACTACGTGGTGGAAACATTCGCGACATACAAAGAAAAGCAGGCCTCGGTCACGATCGAAGAGGTCTCTCCTGATGCCCCGCACAGTTCTGCAACGATCCCCGACGACCAGAGTTCTGCAACGACCCCTGGGGTCATTCCTGATGCCCCCGAGAGTTCTACAACGATCCCCGACGACCAGAGTTCTACAACGATCCCCGTGGTCATTCCTGATGCCCCCGAGAGTTCTACAACGATCCCCGACGACCAGAGTTCTGCAACGATCCCAGGGGTCATTCCTGATGCCCCCGAGAGTTCTACAACGACCCCCGACGACCAGAGTTCTGCAACGATCCCAGGGGTCATTCCTGATGCCCCCGAGAGTTCTACAACGATCCCCAGGGTCACTCCTGATGCCCCCGAGAGTTCTACAACGATCCCCGACGACCAGAGTTCTGCAACGATCCCCCAACACCACCCCTGCAACGATCCCTAATGATGCCCTCTCCAATAGAGATCGTGATTTATTATTGCAGGAAACGAAATACCCC
>Ga0308005_10000479_pt1 | contig 14667 bp, 7 predicted proteins | sample Neamet67_FD_203142 | JGI IMG/M metagenome (GOLD analysis project Ga0308005, IMG submission 203142) | Marine microbial communities from water near the shore, Antarctic Ocean - #67 | ecosystem: Environmental > Aquatic > Marine > Unclassified | place: Southern Ocean | collected 2014-06-07 | reverse complement strand
TTTTGCGGGATCCCCTAAGGTGTCCCCACAAAAAGTTTCAAACGTATCCCCCCAAAAATGAGGGAGGAGATAGCTTTTTAAGAAAGCGTGACGCACAGACAGACAGACAGACAGACAGACCCATACCGAACATTTTTTTCCCCATATTGCTGATAAAATACCAGTCGGTTACCACCGGACTGGTATAAAAACTAATTGGTTTTCAAATAGTAACTTTCAATAAACATAATGAAATGTGTGGTGTGCTGGTAACCTCAAGACTGACGTGCGCATTGCTATGGACACTAAAGCCTACCGTCTCAGCCATCTCGTCTGTACACATATTTGTTTGTGCAGCAGTGTCGTCGTTGGGTGTGTGCTTAACATGTTCGAGCACGTTTTGCGGCAACGATATGCCTGGTGGTGGACAGGAGGATGGGCTCGCCTGGCTGGATAACGATGTGGGCGCATCTTTTCCCTTTGCAGTCCTCTGCAACATGTAAAAATCAACGTATGACTGTTTAATGTCAAGTGCAGATCACACAGCAATACCACAATGATTCCTGTAACACACTTTTGCTGCGTTACGCCAACAAATACAATTTAACTACTTCTACTTAAAGCGTGCAGATCAATGATGTGCTGTTACGGACATCTTACGTATGTGCTGCGCAGTGACAACTTCTTTTTCTTTCTTTGTTGTTCGGCAACGTCGGGGCTTTGAGCGGACTGACTGCGGTGGAGCAGTTCCGCATTTGAGCCGTCTTCCATTTGGGAGAACGGCTCCTGCATGCTGTACTTTGGTCTGCAAACATAATCCACGAATTGAGATTAAGGCGAAGCCGATAGAGTTACTCTTCGAGAAACTAAGCAAATTACGTAGCTGCTGTGGTACCAGATACGCCACAAGATTTCACCTGGCTCGTCGCTGTGACGGCTGCGATTCCGCGTCATCTGGCGATGCCGATTCGTCGACGTTACTGGTGTCCATAGCGCGTTCACAGTAGCGTTTTGCCTGACTTAGTTTATCTGAAATAATAGTGTTTGTAAGATGCCACAATAACAATTAGCAAATGACCGATTGATATTGAACAGAGACTTCCACAAGGTAGTAAATGAGGATGTTACAACTTAGATGTAACATAACTGCTACCTCGATGTGAATGATTGACAAATAGAAAACAGTACAGTACCGCACGAGTGGAGCACCCGGCATTCGCAGATTGATTTATCGCCCCGGATTTCTCGGCAACGCACCACCTGCATTGCAAAGTTAGACATGTCGTCCGGAAATGCACAGTGGGTGGGTGAGACCATCCACACTGCCGGGATCACCTCGCTGCTTTTGTCCGTAAATTCTACGACCTTGTAGCAGTAAGTCCTGCTAAAAATTACAGCAAAACAATTTATTACAACACACAGCGTCAGGCCGCACGCTTCAAAATGAGGATGTTAGCACTTAGATGTAACATAACTGCTACCTTGTCGGTGAGCTCGGCGGCTGGTTCGTGACGGTGGATGACGGCTCAATGATCTTCTCTTGCAGGAAGCGTGCGGCACCGGACGCCACGAAATGATCACGCTGGATTAGCGCTTGTATGTGCTGGGCTGTAACATGGAACACTCCGGGATTTGTAAGATGGGATGAAGGTGGGCTACGAATGTGAAGTGAATGTGAACAAACCAGCTGAGAGGCGGTAACAGTGAAATAAATAACTCGCAGTACAACACGTAAAACCAAACGCCAATGGAAGCCTTACTATCGCGGAGTAGCACTCGGCACAGCCACTTGCCGGCGGTTCCGACCACGTGACCAGCGTCAGCCACCTGGGCGTCGAGGTTGCTCTCGTCATCTGGCCACATGCACATGTCGGAACCCCTCAGCCAAAGTGACGGCACCACCACGCACACCGATGACGGGAATACCACCACCGAATACAGCTTGTGGATTATGGCATCGTTCTCAGCCCTACATAAAAAGAAATGAATGAAACAATAGATTGTTATGTATGTGGTAGAAGCGCGCCATATGGTGATTGTTCCTGTTGCGGTTGCAACGCCACAAGACTATACATAATACATTTATTATAACTACTTCTTCAAATTAGTTTTTCATTTGAAAATTAAAGCGAAATCTTTCACACAATACATTTCTGTACTTAGTTTTAAGTGGCGGTATTGTTCAACTAATTGTCGCATTGCTGAGAAGGACACATGCTCACACATAATACCTGCCTATCGCAGCAGCGCGCTTAGCTTTTTCTTCTAAGATTTGTTTCTCGCTGCGCACTGGACGATATTTCTGTGCGCTGAAACAAAAATGAAGTAGTACAAGCGGGCGTTACGATTATTGCTAGTTACCATATTAGTTTAGTCGTACTCGCGAAGCTACGTCTATAAAAATCAGTAAAACACCACAGATATTCCCTGCGAACAAATTAAACTTTAACGTATTATACCTGGCGACAGCATCGTGGTCATTGGTGTCCGGCGACCTCGTGCTCACACCCGCACCATACATACTGAACAACGTGCTGCTGTAACAGAGCGATGCAGTCGAGTAATCTAATATTTAAGGGACAATTAATGATCAAATGCCACTCGAAAACTTACATTTCTAGCCACGAACGCGATTACGTTGCATTAAAGAGAAATATTGAACATGACAAATAGACAAATTACGCTGTTTGTTGCGGTGAATTCTTCGACGGCCGGCTGCTCTTCGTGATGGTCCGGTGGGCCACCTTCAGCGGCGCCCCTTCCAGTTTGGTGTTCGCCCTCCTCTCCACCTTCTTACTGCAAACAGATAAAACAATAAGGTGTCAGTATAGCGCGTCACAAAATGATACAATCACGACACACATCAGACAAAGAAAAAGTGACAGACAAGAACTCACAACATCACAAGCCACTCATCATCTGAGTGCACACGTTTTCTCGGTCATCCAGGGGCAGCAACACGCATTTGTTCATTGCGTGAACTGGTACGACATGCTCAATAGGCAAGAGGCGGCCGACGCGGTGCACACCGACGAAGCTGGAAGGTGCCGGATATTCAAATAGGTTTTTCCGGCTGGAGAAATAACGAACCACAGCTAGGGGCTGCGGCCCTCGCCTGAGCACATGGCGTATCACACCGAACCGTCCATTTACCTCAACGCAACTGTTACCGCGAGTATTGTCGTAGCGAACAGTTTGGCAGATCACTCCCTCAAAGGCGAGACAGTCTCGGTGAGATTGCGGCAGATGGACATTGTTCATGGGCCGCAAGAACAAGGGCGGTTCATCACGAGGCTTGGGCGCTGGAGGGAAAGCTCGCTGCTCATGTATGCGATTAACGAGCTGCTGCAACGTGGAGTCGGGCTTGCGAAGCAGTCGTTTCAACTGGTAGAGGTGATTCTCAAACGGAAAGGACGAAATCGAATCGAGATTGCCATGCGCCGCAGCTTCTGTGGCGATGTGAATGACACCGTGCATATTGAATGTTAGCATGTGCTGGCCATAAAGTACTGTCACATGCCTTGCAAATGCCATGAGCAGCTGGCCGGCAAAGGCTGCATTTGCCATGTGCATATTTACACTCAGGAGAATGCGCATAGCGCACGAGAGCAGCATAAAGTTGGAATATACATGTTCGTGCAACACACCACGGAATGCCACAGGACCAGTGTAGCAGAGTATTTGTCGCAATTCTGTCGCTTTCCAATTCCTGATTTCAAGCAAAGAGCGGGGCTTACGCTGAAACTCTACGGGGATGCGAGCCCGGTAAGAGAGCAGACGTTTGGAGATGACGCCTATCTGGGTGGCACTTAGTCGATGTTGATGACGTGGGCCGATGCACCACGTGTAAAGAAGTTTCCGCATAACGCCAAGCAGAACTAGGTGCATATAGTCTTGCGGAAACTGCGACACCATTCCTAAAAGAAGAGAAAAGTAGAAAGGGTGAGAGGATCTGCAATAAACAAAATTATTAATTCACATAGCTGACAGAATCGACTAGTCTTGTGGCGTTGGGTGTGCACTCACCAAGGCCAATGCGCTCGAAAGGACTGTCGCCGTCGTGATGTGCCACATCCAAGCGTGCAGCAAATGACGCATCAGTGCGCAGTGCTCCATTCAAGTCTGGAAGAACTGTGCGACCCCTCCAAACGCCGTGCTCGTTGCACTTGTCGCACGAAGAATAGGCGTTATGGTACTTGACGCACTTGAGGAAGGCCTTTGCAGGCGCGTCACACACCACAGTGGATATAGTAACAGTAATGTTCAGTCCATGTACGCGCAAGCCTGTCGCCTGCACACGGTTATAGTCCTCAATGAATGGGGTGAGGAAAGCGTTTGCACTACTGGGTTTGGACGAGCCGTAATATACACCAATTACGAAGGGCTTAGTGTGCAGTCTGTGCTGGAGCAGACCCAAAATAGGCCACAGCTGGCCGTTGCTGCTGCGGTGAACCGGCAGACCGTCAACGTTCAACTGGAGTGGGACGTCGGTGCCTTCACTGATCTCATCCTCGTCGTCCCTCAATGCGAAAGCAACCGACTGCGCCAGTCCGAAATGGTAGTATTGCCCCCCGCCCAACCACTGTATAACGCAATCTTTCGGCGGGGCAACAAGCGTGCGGGAGTCGAGTGGAAAATAGGGCTCTACATCACGAAGAATCAACAGCAATTTGTTCATTGTCAAATTTCTAACATTAAAATCGACCTTCCATTGAGATAGGCGTCTCAATATAGCTCCGGGACTGGTCGTATCCACTATGGCGGGAGGGCATGGGCTGTTGTTGGTGGGGGGCACACGCTCAGAGGCATCCCCACAGGAACTGGTCGGAGAGGGATCTGTGAAAACAATAAGGTGGTGTCTGCACTGCTGGTGACAAAGCAAATATAGCATAACAAGTGGGTATTTAGTGGTTGGTTTATCGCTGAATAGATCTATTTTAACACCTAACTAGTCTCAAAATTGAATTTCATTTTGCTTTGTCAGTCAAGGCTGGTATAAAATTCTAATTGACGTAAAATGAAGCCCTTAAAGCTGAATAAGGGAAATTACGGGCAATTATTCTGTAAAAGACAGTGCTGCAATTTCAAATTGAAAATAACAAATTTCAAAAATGACTTTAAAATGATTATAATCACTTGACATACTACTAGGTTTTGCCCTTTGCAGTGGTGCCACAACAAACAAACCACCATTATGTGCACAAGAATATGCAAGACAGACAGACCGACAAACAAGGGCGTCGGCTATAGCTCTACTACGGGGGACTGATAATGTATTGCAGCTCCGGCTGAGGTCGGGCCCAGCCAGACCTTGAAAACACGTGGCAACCTGAAAAGGTACAAGAAACGCTATTTTTTACCGCGACTAGCGACCACTCTCGCAGCATCCGTGTCGAGGGCCCGCAGCCTCTTCATTTGTCGCCACTGCGTCCAGCGAGAACCCACAGCCGCTGGGCCATTTCTATTAATAACATGTGAAACAGAGTGGGGTTGACTGATTGGGGCGGCTAGAGTGCAGAACAATAAAAAGTTACGTGGAACAGCCTTAATGGCGGCCAGTCATTGGGAAATTACATGTATGGTCATTTTAAACTTACAGGCCAGAACTCGAAATACATTCATTTATCGCCCAGCACGGCCACAACCCGTAAGAAACAAAATTGCAGCGATAACGGGTAGCAGACAGTACTCGCCTAGTTAAACGCCTATTTCGGCCCATATCTGCTAACGTCTGATGTTTGTATAAAAGTTCACACTCCAAATTCATTTACCACCTGTCAGGACCACCAAGTTTACAAAGGAAAGGATTTAGGAAAAGGATATCCGCAGGCAATTAACAGGGTTGGCAATAGGCAGTTATTTACTATTTAACCAATGCTGCTACTATTGTGTACGCCTTCTAAGTATTTGTGGCGTTGCAAGACGCACAGACGTGAATGTGTCGATTTGTTTGCAAACAGCATCAGCATTATTGTTATGTGTGAATAAACATGACTTATTTATCCTTGATAAGATCAATTTATAGTTTTATGAATCGGCTAGATACCTCGTTGAATCTCATTATAGTTTCTGTTTTACAAAGTAGTTTACGTTACACTGGTCGTTTAAGACTCCACTGGTAAAACAAGCTGTTTGTAAATTTTTGTAAATAGTATTTATTGTTTTATGGAGCGCTTAGGCGTGTCTGCAAATAAAATTAACTTATCTTATCTTGACTTAACGATAACAGCGTTACACTATTTATTGTGTGTCTCTTAATAAAATAAATGCACTATGAAGTTCTTGGTTATTAAAATAAATGCAATACAACGACTAGACTAACAACTTATCGCTAATTAAATAAATGCTATGGTTGTACATTAAAAAATGAACACAGTTCAATAGGACGCGACCACGAAAACTTGCCATGATTATTAGATACAGTGCGAATACCAACAAAACTAACTAGCCGCCAGCCTATGCAGCCTTAATTCACGGCGCAACTGACTCGCCTCCGTCAGCAGCGCGGTATGGATGCGCTTCTGCCGCACCATTCGCAGCCAAAGCTGCCGTCTCGCCCGATGCGCCTGCTGGGCCTTCTGCTGCAGCCGCTGCGTCACATCGAACACTTGGTCAGTCTGATAAACAAATAAGGGTGTTTTCGTAAGAGAAGAAACCAAACGACTGACAGTTAACATTGACAGTTAGACGCAAATGTACACAGCAGAACACAGTATGACATCAATGCAGCAACACTTACCGCCGCTTCCATTTGACGCATGAAGTGCGTCCCCGAAACCCGCCACGCCTTGGCCCACTGCAGAATGTTCTACAACGGAAGAAAACAATATGCAACATAATTTGTAATGCCCAAACAGAATTGATTCGAAGACAAATAGAGCACACACGCTTGGCGAACATGGCGCTTACAACGCCACAACTTAAAAATCCAGTGAATTGCACGGAGTCAAACAACTGAATGCACTTACTTTAGACTTATTGCGGCACCTAGTGGCGCGGACGTGGGCCGTCTGTCCGTAGTACGCCTTCCATCTTGGGAAGGCCGCGCCCCTGGCAAACTTCTTTTGCCGCGACAGAAAGTACGAGGCGTTGCGGGTGCTGCCATCGCGGTACTTTCGCGGCACTGCAACGAAGGAGAGACGGTGAGTTTGAAAGGTGGCAGTTAATAAATTACTTTCATTGCTGCTGTCACATTTGAAGTTGATAGCAAGACAAGTGAACCAAATGTGATAGTCACACACAGTTTGGACGGACACACTGCTCTGTAGAGCTGCAATACTTACGACGGGGGGCCACGTAGTCGGCCGTCCACTGCCTGTCGTCCTCCACCTGTACTTTCCGTCCTTCTATGGTTACTGTTAACAAAGGGCGACAACAGAACATCATAATTTCTCGAACAGAGCTGTACATTGACATTTCACGACGCGCGGCCACAAATTGTACCTAGGCGTCAATTACGAATGACGAAGGTCTAGAGCATTTCAGCAGCATACTATGCTAACATGTCGCGACATCGTAGCGCACTGAACTCACCGTACGGCCGCTTCGGGTTGTGGTTCGCGGTGAGTTCGACGGACTCTTCGTCCGACTCACGAGCCGCCGATGCCGCCACTGGTCTGTGTCTATCGCCTGAGAACATAATAATAATAAATAATAATAAAATAATAATAAAAATAGATTTAAAGTGCCGCTATCTATAAAAGCTAATATTCAGCGACACTATTACAAATATGAATATCTAAGAAGGTGTGTTTTTAAAAGTTTCAGGTGTAAACGATAAATCAGAGCGCATGTCTATACGTACTGGAAAATGAACTGAACGTGGTTAAATGCGCTTGAAAATAAGAGATTAACATTGGAATGTGCAAAGTCTTCTTGCTTACATGTACGGCCCGTCCAACACAACATGCGGTCGCTGTTGTCGAACGGAAGATTGAACGGCTGGTCAGGTGGGTGCAGCCGCAGCATGTGCAAAAGGCAGCCTGACAGCTGCTCCTTTAAGGTTGGGCGTGCTTCACCTATAAATTAGTGATGTGATCCGTCACTCATGAGCGAACAATCGGTTTTTTCGGTTTTTTTCGGATTTTTTTTATATTTCTTTAATATCGACAAAAGAGCAATATTTGGATTTGTTTTTTTTGTAACATAAGCCTATCTTAACTGTGCCCCATATAATACAACATAAGATTTACGTACTTACAAAATTCTTAGCTAGAAATAGTAATTTGAGTACCAAAATATTACTTGGTTTTAGTGCCATTTCTCTTAATTACTTGATACCTTAATAATACTGAGCTCACTTAAATACCGAAATTAACCCTGTGGTTTTGTAATGTCATTAGGTTTTAGAAAGTAAATTCTAACTATTCTTTTTCAAAAACAATAGCTGCCATTTTATGGGAAAGAAAGAGCCTTTATGGTGTGTAAGAAATGGTTAAACAGAATTTAAAAAAAAACGAAAAAAAAACCGATTATCTGAAAAAAGTCGGTTCGGATTATCCGTGCCGAATGAGTGATCCGTCCCATCACTACTATAAATGGAGTCTTTATCATTGAATCAAACGAATCAGTGTGAATGCTGGCGAAATAGTGACTAACTGCTGACTAACGTTACATTACTTACCATGTAGCGGTGTGTTGGTGGGCGTGCGCGGTATGGTAACGCGCACCCCATCGTCGTCGTCGGTGTGGCTGGAGATATCGTCGTGCCATCGAGGTCGGGGTGGCTGCAGCAGTCGTTCTGTTCCATCGCTGCTTGCTGGTTACATACATTAATAGCAGTTAATTCGTGAGCGGATATGAGCTCATTAATACCCCAGGGTTTAAGATATAACAGCAACCTTAGCATTCGCGAAATCATACAGGAACTTAAACGTTAAGAAGACATGTGGCGTAACAGGATCCACATTAACTATTCACAAAATCATACTTGAATGGCGGCTGGAAGACGACGACCCCTGTGCTGACGGCACCAAGGGGGACGGCGACCGTGCGGACTTGCATTGCCGCTTCGCCACCCGCTTCGGTTGTCGTCGCTTCCGCGGCCGCGACCTCCTTGCCTCCTCCCGCTCCTCCCGGTACCCGTCGCTGTCCGTTTCAGGGTCTGTCGTGCTGAAATGGAGCTGTCTGCAATGAAATTAATGAAAAAAAATGCGTAATGAAACACCCTTAACTCGATAAACTGAAAATGTTTATGTACTTTACCAGAGAACAGTTTCGACGCCGAGGATGTTGTCACTCACCGGGTCTTGCGTCGCTTGCGGCAGTCTTTCACCACTATCTTAACTTCCTTCAATTTCAGCGTCACCCCCCTATATACCAGGTCCTTCACGCAAGCCGTTGCTGTAAGCGAGAACATTATAAATGAAATGTCAATGAAATCCTTGTCAGCACGACAGCGACACCGCAAAGCTCACGCACTCAACGTAAACGTCATGAAGATATGTGGCGTACCGGGATTCACATTTTCTACTTTTGCGTGTGTGTGCGGGTTTAAAGAAATGTTTTACTTGGACCAAAAAGCTTACATAGTAATCTTTTTGCTTGGACTCACATTCTATTGATTGGCGTGTCTGTCTTGGCGTATTTGGAGCTTCAAGTGACGTAACAGTCTGTCCAGGTTGTTCATCAGCATTGCCACGTGGTCCACAATTTGCGTCATTTGAATCAGCAGTCACAGAGCAGCCTTGTCGTGAAACTGAAAATGAGTTAAATAACGAAACGTGAGGTACATAACAAAACGTTAGGTGCGGCCGTTCACAATAGAAGCACAAAGGTCAAGCACTAACAATGCCTTATTTATGTCATTTAGTGAAAAAGGCTAAGGCAATCTAACCATCCCCGCCAGCCTCCCGCAGTTGCGCCGTCAGCACCGCCCGCTGCACCGCCCGCTGCACCCACTTTCTCAGTGCTGTAAGCGACACAACAACATGAATGAGATGACAGCTAAGCAGTTGCCTACAATGGAACCACAAAGGCCACCTCTTGGACGTATACACCAACAGATTTAGGTGGTGTAAGGCAACAGACTCGTGCAGAATGACACACCGCAATTACATTCAATCAACTCACTTGTGGTCGTGGGGCTCGCCTCAATCCGCAGCCGCCGTTGCTCCACATGCCCAGCTGTCTCCCCCCCCTCCACCAACTCCACTTTCACCGCCTTCCGCACAATCTGGCCCAATACTGCAAGTGACAGAGAATTTTGAATGAGATGACAGTTACAGGAGTGGACGCAAACACTCGCCCTAATTTACAAAAAGATATTCAATGTCAATAAATTAATGACAATTATTATTTTGCCAGCAGCACGTTCCTAACGGATTTTCAAGCGAATTCTTCCCAGTAAACGTCAGGAAATACATGTGGCGTATGGAAAGACACTCGTAAAGAACTGTCGCACTACATTATACATTTCGACTGCTGCCGCGTCTGCAGTTTTAAGACTACATTACCAGGCTCATTGGCTTGCGCCTCCGGCTTCACCAGCGTTACCCTGGTCCAAATGCCCAGTCCTGTAAGCGACACAGAAATACGAATTAGATGACAGTTAAGCAGTTGGACGTAAACTTCAAGAAAAACGTGTGACGTAAGGCGGAACACTGGTCACGAATGACAGATCGCAATTATATTTGATCAAGGTACGTGTGCTCGTACCTTCCCGCTCTAGCCTCGCGGCCAACGCGTCCACATCGGCGTCACATTTCCTTGACGAGACGTCTACCTCTACCTTCATTACTACAGAAGCAAGCGTGCAATAAGGTTAAACACATTCCCGTTTCAGTTGCATAGAAAACCAACATTGTGACATACAGCTTATTCGCCGTATTCCAGGGCTGGTATAAATGACGTCATTTAAGTAAATGACAGTCATTTGTCTTTTACTGTCATTTGTCAGTTAATGAGCAATATTGTAACCACTAAGTAAAGAGAAAACCCGCCCCGTTATTTAAAATTTGAAACCCTAAATACATATTTATATTTAGTTTGCTGGTACATTACTGGGTTAAGACTTGCACATGATTGACATGTAGCATTTCACTAACTTTAACTCTAATGCCGCGAGTAGTTACTTAGCCCACAACAAAGGCTAATTAAGGCTACTAAATTGTTTCTGAAAAGATACCCTGTCTTTTAAAAGAAAGCTGTCATTTAAAATTTGTTATTTAACATGTTAATTAACAATGTCAGTGTCATTTGTCATCTGTCATGTCATCCAACTTACCCATCGCTGACCCTCTCCTGACCACCTGGGCCTGCCTCATCGTCCTCCTCGGTTTCTTGACACTGGTTACAGTCATCTCTGGCAAACGAAGCAACAAATTAAATTAATGAATCAGTGTAAAGAACAAATTTGCAAAACATAGCCATTAACGCACTGCCACTACTTGAAATAATGTTACACCTAAAATGTCATTTAGGCTGTTAGTTAACTCACCCACGTCATCCTCGAGACACTCCAGTTTGTCGAGACACTCCACTTTGATTCCTACCGAAGCAACGGTAAAATTTAATTAAATAAATTAGCAAGATAGTCACTTATAGATTTGTACGAACGTATTTTTGTGCAAGTGGCGTCGCACATAGGGCTGTAATTACTTAGGCTCTCCGCAATGCGCTGCACTGCCTTGCCCTGTGGTAGCGGCTCCTCTCGCTCTCGCTGCACTCCTACCGAACCAAACTTAGAATAAGAACAAATACGTTAAATTGAGAACCACACCAGGGGTCGTCTTAAATAGCGGAAGATAATAGTGCAATTTAAAACTAAATTAAGCGAAAATATAACAATATTATATGAAAACACCAACTGGACTGGAGGTCCAGTAACTTTCAAAATCTGCTGGACCTCAGCGAAATCCACCGGATAAAATCCAGTGGTCCAGCGGTTTTTCTATCCCTGGCCACACCATCGAGTTTGATGCCAGACGATTAAGGCAACTTACGCAATATTGTGGCATACACCTTATTGAGCGTATTCAGCCAACTCACCGGTCGTGAATGAGCTCCTCGATTTGGTGCCCCTCGTCTTCACCCTCCACTCCCAGTCTCCGTAACCTTTCCCCGTCGCTTCCACGGCAAACCCCCTCCTCAACCTCCACTCCCAGTCTCCAGCACCTTCCAGCCTCCGCTGCGCCACGAACCCCCTCCTGTTTATTGTTTGTCGTGCCATCTCTGCGAAATGAAGCAGAACATTTTGGAACGGTTTAGCTTAGAATGGGCGATAATACAATACACAGCTAGTTGACACATTATGCGTATCAATTCGGCTGTCGAACTGATACACCATACAGAATGAACAATAATGCCTTAATTTATATGTATTACGCAAGCATTAACCCACTGCAACTACTTGAAACCGCCTAAATGGCCTACTTACTTTGTATATCTTAACCACCAAAACCACATCCGTCCGACAGTTGTATCGGTTCCATTTCTAACGCTAACACACGAAATCGCAAAAATCATTGCTGTTGTAGCGGTTAATACGCCACATGCCAATCTACAAATTGATCCACCGTTATTATGAAGGCACGAAACTGAACGAATACGGCCACATAACCCAAAACAATCCATTCATTGCGGATAACCACTTTTCAAGGTCACCGGAAGTGAAAAACCTAAACAACAACATAGACGAATAAGTGACTTTTATAAACGTTTTTAGCTGTATTAAGGTGACGATTAACGTGCATCGTATCAGCTGTTCAGTTAATTGTAACCTGAAGTTCACTTAGTCGACGTTTCATCTGTCATTTGCCCCTTCTTGTGCCTTAATTCCCTTGTTTGGCAGATATCGCTCACTCTCCGACCCTGCGGTTTAAATTAACTTACTTACTTACTTACTTACTTGAACGTCCGGCCAAACCACTAATTATATCCCTGAAAAAAAATACCGTATTTAATTTAGATTTCAGCACTGTATGCCATCATGGAGCAGATGCAAGTCGAGGAAGTGGGACAAAGGTTAGTGAATTGCGTGCAGTTCCTCGGTTAAGTGTAACCGGCTAATACTCTTTGAATTTAATTTCGCTACTTAATTGTCTGTTTCTACATCAATTTAAGTGATATTTCAGTTTTAAAAGTGAAAAGTTCTTATCGGTTTTAATAAGATCACCAAGTTTTCGGAATACTTTTCACCCGAACTGAGCAGAAAAACATTTTGTCTGCTATTGCCCATCTTTTTGCAGTTCTTATCACTCCATCGACGACTTAATCAAAGATGTTCCCATGGAGGCGGTGGTAAATGGTAACGTGGTCTTTCCCATATATTTCATACTGGATAATTTTAGCCGCAATCTGTTGTAGAATCTTATTCATTTCTACCCCATGATCTTACATCAGTCTATAGTTTGGTTCGGAATAAAGCAAGTATTATTATATGATCTTGTTTCGTTTGTGTGCAGCACCCGCCTGCACAGCGACTAAGCCGAAGCGGCGAGTCAGCACTGTCGTTCGGCAATTGTCGAGCGACAGTGATTTCGAGCCGTGGGGAGACAACAGGCGCGAACGCTCCCGCACGAGACCCGCTAAGCGCAAGTTGGCTACCACAGGTACGCAGTGGTTCGGTAACACATTACACTAACTGAAATTGTACAATGCAGTTTGACTAGAATTTAGTGAAAACTACAGTGGAATCAATCAATCAATTTACAAAATATGAACTGCTGCTGTGGCGTCCCCGATGCCAAGAACAAATGGCTTGCACCGAAATATCAACGAATTTACGCATGCAGTAAACACAATTTGCTTCTTATTACTAAACCTAAAAAGTCATCATCATTAATCAGTTGATACGGTCGATAACTTCGTTTTTCTCTCCTTCAGCAGCGGACAATCACTACGACACGTACCATCCGCTCGACCAGTCCGGCGTAATTTTTCCTCGAGTGGAAAAACTGCCAACGGCCAAGCTGGAGACAGCGAAATCCAAGAAGAAGACTGTAACGCACACGACGCACACGACGACGACGAAACCGAAAATAAACAGAACACACACGAAGAAGAAGACCAATGAACCGACGCGTGAGTAACCTGGGCTGGTATAACATTTTCTAATGAATACTACATGAAATTTAAATTTTAGTGTGCATTACAATCATTAAACTATTTAGTCCACTAGTTAACTTGAAGCTTAGGTCTTCAGCAGGGCGCATAGGCGCTCATTCATTGTTGATAAGCCACGGCGCCACAATGAGGTAACAACTTAGTTATAAACATGACGTTAGCGCAGTTTGTAGTTGTTTAGTGTCAATAGTTAAGCGTGTTAATTGTGTTATCTGCCTCTGACCCTCTGCTGATGAGACTCCTTCAGAGGCAGATTTCGTATATAAGATTACCTATTATCAAGAAAAATTAAGGGAGGAGTCGAAACATGCGGGAAAACAGTGCAAGACAAATTTTGCAAATAAATTATCGACATTTTTGATGATCTGACTAACTGAAACGTCTCGTTTTCTCGCATGTCCGGAGGTAGTGTTACCAAAAGAGAGCTCAATTAAACCACTAAATTGTTAAGTAATTCGATATATTGTCATTTAAAACCGGCCTGTCATTTACAAGTATATAATGAACATGTTCAGTATTATTGTCAGTGTCAATTGCCATTGGTCATTTGAGCCCTGCTTACAGCTCCTGAATCGCTTCCAAACGCCGCCGCTGCTGCTGCACCCACGCTCAGTCAGAACGCTA